>Ga0224558_1000971_pt1 | contig 32093 bp, 28 predicted proteins | sample 714S32024metaG_FD_180682 | JGI IMG/M metagenome (GOLD analysis project Ga0224558, IMG submission 180682) | Peat soil microbial communities from Stordalen Mire, Sweden - 717 S3 20-24 | ecosystem: Environmental > Terrestrial > Soil > Wetlands > Peat | place: Sweden: Norrbotten County, Stordalen... | reverse complement strand
TTGGAATAGCCACTTAGAGTTTCGAACCCCCTGTTTATAAGGGATATGGTGGTGTCTTCCTCGAGGATCATGGCAGCCGTTCCGGTGGCGTTGAAGATCATCCGGTACTTTTCCTCTGATTCAAGCAGCGCCTCCTCAGCTTGCTTGCGCTTGGTGATGTCAAAAGCATAAATTCTCAGGACTTTGTGCTTTTCAGACAGGTGAATATCTTCTCCAAATGTCCTACCTTGTATCTTTACCTCGCGGTACAATGTTCTCAGCTCTTCTTCGTTCCTCAAGGCATTCAGGAGCACACCCAGATCCGCAGGCAGGAATACCCTCGCATCCTCTTTCAGGCCAGCTTTTTTTAGGACTTCCAATGTTGACGAGTTAAAAAAAGTCACCATTCCGTCGGCATCAATATCCAAGATCGGATTCGGGTTCAACCGTGAAAATGAGGCAAGGCATTCTAACTCATCCTCTGAACGTTTACGGTTGATGGCGGTGGCGTAGAGTTCTACCAATCGCTCTATTAATTTAAGATCCTGCTGAGTGTATTCTCGATCTGAGTTGGCCAGCGCAATCTGTCCTACGAGCGTCCCATTATATATTGCCGGAGCAAATAAAAAATGGCGGATGGGCAGGTGGGCAGGGGGAGCGCCGGTAGACCTGGGGTCTTCAGCGGGTGCGTTTATGATCAAGGGCTTTCGGTTGTTCAGCGCCCATCCCCAGAGACCGGCAAATTCTTTAAAAACTATATCTTTATCAGGAACCCGACACATTTCCAATATTTCTCTGTTCATCGTGGGGCAGATCAGGTGGCCTGTCTCAGGTTCGATATATCCGTCGTAGCCGATCTCGCTCCCCGTTAAACGCCTTGCGCTATCAAGCACAAGATCAGAGATTTCGTCAATGGATTTCGATGAAATAAGGGCACTGGACAATTCGGCCAAGGCTTCATTGATGTCAGATTCTCGCTTCAGGGCATCCTCCGCCTGTTTGCGCTCGGTAATGTCGCTGATGAAGGTTACACTAGCAGGACCATCATGCAGGTCAATCCTGAAGGCCTCGATTTGGACAGGAAACGTTGTGCCGCATTTGCGCAAACAGATGACTTCTTCTTCAAACGGACCATACATATCCTGACCTTGCATTCTTCGTTCAAGGCGTTCGGTAATCATCTGGCAGCTGATCGGAGCAACAAAATTCATGAATGTCTTGCCCTGCAATTCAGTCGTTTCATCCAGACCGAACATGCGCAGAAATGCCTGGTTGGCATATATCAGAGAGTCTCCATGGGATAGGGTAATTCCTACTGGAGAGTTTTCGAACAGAGAGCGGAACCGCGCCTCGCTACTTTTTAAAGATTCTCCAGCCTTTCTCAGCTTGCGTACTTCGGCTAGACTTAAAATACTCTTTCTCAATTGTGGCACCATTGTCAAGGTGACAATGGTCTCCGCTAGCTCCCCTTGCTGGTTGGTAAAGAGGATTGTGTAGTTTTTAGGTGGGGCATTATAATTCTCACCCCTCTGGCTAAAATAATCCCTGATCTCTCTTGCATCATGAGGCGCCAGGAATTCAGCCAGAGTCTTTTTACCTTCGATCTGTTCCCGGGAATAGCCGCTCAGCTTATCAAATTCTCTGTTGGCCAGGGTAATGGTCAGATCATCTTCGATAAGCGCCGTTGCATGACCTATCGCTTCAAAGATCACCCGGTAATCAATTTCAGCTCTTCTCACTGCTTCACCGGCCAGTCCAAGCTCTTCGGCTCCCGTGCATATGCCAGGACTGGGCTTGCCAATATCCTGATCTTTTGAATTTTTACTCATTCTGTTCCATAAGGCAGTTGCACGTGCCTCAGGTTGCTTGCCAATATCCTGCTTTTTTAAAGTTTTACTCATAGCTTGCCCCTCCATTTCCCAGACATAAGAAACGATCAATTTTTTCTCCAGCGCTGGATCGCCTTGATGCCGATGGCCACTGACACGATTTACAGATCGCCAACGAATGTTGCCAACTTCATAGATGTAATCAATTTCATTTAGTGACAAAAATACCCATATGTTCTTATGGGTGTGCTGTAAATGGGCCAACCAAACCCGCGTCTGGCCTGTTCTTTTCGCATCCTACTGGTATTGTAAACGCACAGTGGATGAATTGGGTGGAAGATGATTGTCCAGATGGGTCGTTGCAATTCTTTTAAGTTCTACCCATCTTGCCCCTGGAAGGAATTTCTGAAGGGCAAAGCGAGGAAAGTATTAAGTAACCGAATTGATCAATTGGTGCTACTTGAATCCCACTAAGTTTTATATTAATTATAACAATTTAAAAAAGGGGATAATATGGGACTATAGACCATTTTTATAATAAAATGTAGGTCTCTAGTCCTTTTTTATCTCAGTACTGCACAGAAATAAAAGGCCAAGGCTGAGGCTGGCTTGTTCCCCCCCTGGCAGGACCAGACGGAACGTGTCAAACGTTTTGGGACACCTTGCTTGTAAAATTAGTGTAGTTCACCGGAGCTATGTCAATATATAGCAATTACAAGTTTTCAGGGGGGAACACCCCGGAGATGAAACGTGCAGCGGTGGGATATGCTGCGAATAGCATGAGGTTCGCAAGGGTAGACCTGGCTATGATGTGGATCATACCGATCATCTGCGCGGCAATCGCGGTTGTTTACTGAACTCGGTTGAAACCGAGCGCAGAATAGGCTAGAAACGGCAGTAAATGCCGGGGTAATGGTTTGTCTGGAGGGTAGCGGGGTCGCCGACCGGCGGCCCCGATGCTTTTGGATGCGGCCGCAAATTACTTCTTGCGGTTGGTGATTGACCTGGGATATACTAAAAAATGACTGGAGGCGGGTGAATGGATCAGGAACTGTTGGCTGCTATCGGTGAAATACTGGACAAGAAACTCGATGAGAAGCTGGATCAAAAATTGGAGCCAATCAAGCAGGACATCACAGGCATGAAGCAGGACATCACAGGCATGAAGCAGGACATCACAGGCACGAAGCAGGACATCACAGGCATGAAGCAGGACATCACAGGCATGAAGCAGGACATCACAGGCATGAAGCAGGACATCAACAAAATCGGTTTCACTGTCGTTAATATCTTGAACGATGTCCATAAGCTTGGTGAAGGCCAGGCGCACCTCAGCGAAGGCCAATTTAAACTGCAATCAGAAATTAGGGAACTTCACAAAGGCCATGAACGCATTGAAACCAGGCTAGATCGTGTTGAGGCACTGTCTGAAGCGACTGGTAAGGCTCACAGAGACCATGAAAAACGGATTCAGGTCCTGGAGGGCAAGATTACCGCTTAGCGATCATGATAGCCGTGAGTGCCCCACAGAATCAATTCTATGGTCTCCAGCGTCGCTACTAGCGCAACACCTGACGACCTATCTGCTTGACTAGGTATAAGAATCTATCTGAAGAGGATTTTACCCAACCGAAAAGCTAAATATGAGCTTTGGAGATATTGGGGACGCCGATCAGCGTCCCCTAAATAATTAGTTTGAGCAGGCCCTTTGCGAAAAGGGCTTTTTTGTTTGCCAAGACCATTTTTTGAGGGGAGAGATGAAATGTGAGCGAAGCACAGTTGGAGTGTGAGACGATCATCAATTTCAACGAGGAAGAGGCGGTGCCTGACCGCGCGACTCCTATGACTCTATAGCAAAGCTGCAAGCCCATCGGCTTGCAGCTTTGCTTTTAGGATTATGTTTTGATCACGGAACTGATCACATTGCCTAAAATTGATCACGATGTTGATCACAAGACTAGGCTAGAACCCTTGATATTACACGGATTCCTCTGGACATGCTTGGACACATTTTTTGCCAATCATTTAATGCAACTCCCCGCCGGGCATTGGTATTCCTAGATTTTTTAAAACATTATTCTACATCATCGGCATGTTGGACATTGGCGGCATCTTCAGAGCCGCATCATCCTGCGCCGGTTTGTCGGCGATCAGGCACTCGGTGGTCAGCAGCATGGCGGCAATACTGCCGGCGTTCTGCAGAGCGGAGCGAGTCACCTTGACCGGGTCGACGATCCCCGCCTCGAACATGTTCTCATACTTATCGGTTAACGCATTGAAACCCACATCCTGCTCCAATCCCTTGACCTTCTCCACCACCACGGAGCCTTCGGCACCGGCGTTGCTGGCGATCTGGCGCATCGGCTCCTCAAGGGCTTTTCTCACGATGCTGATTCCGGTTGCCTCATCCCCATGGGCCTTAAGCCGGCTCAGGGCGGGAATTGCCCGCACTAAGGCTAGGCCGCCGCCAGCGACGATGCCCTCCTCAACAGCCGCCCTGGTAGCCGCCAGAGCATCCTCGATCCGGTGCTTCTTTTCCCGCAACTCCACCTCGGTAGCCGCTCCCACCTGGATCACCGCCACGCCTCCGGCCAGCTTGGCCATGCGCTCCTGCAACTTCTCCCGGTCGTAATCGGAGGTGGCCTCATCAAACTGGTGCTTGATTGTGGCGATCCGTTTCTCAATCTCGTCAGTGCTACCCCGGCCTTCGACGATGGTGGTCTCCTCCTTGCCGACCACCGCCCTCCCGGCCCGGCCGAGCATGTCCAGGGTGGCGTGTTCCAGCTTGTAACCCGCCTCTTCACTGATCACCGTGCCCCCGGTAAGGATGGCGATGTCTTCGAGGATGGCCTTGCGGCGGTCTCCGTAGCCCGGTGACTTCACAGCCACACAAGTGAGAGCACCCCTGATCTTGTTGACCACCAGAGTAGCCAGAGCTTCGCCCGCCACGTCTTCGGCCAGGATCAACAGCGGCCTGCCAGCCTGGGAAACCGCCTCCAGGATAGGAACAATATCCACAATAGCGGAGATTTTCTTGTCATACAGCAGGATGTAGGGGTCCTCCAACTGGGCCTCCATCTTGTCTGCATCAGTAAACATGTAAGGGGAGATGTAGCCCTTATCGAACTGCATGCCCTCCACTACTTCCAGCGTGGTGCCGATGGTCTTGGACTCCTCGACGGTGATCACCCCGTCGTTGCCCACCTTCTCCATGGCATCGGCCACCCAACCACCAATTTCCGGGTCGGCTGCCGAGATCGAGGCTACCTGGGCGATGGCCTCCTTGCTCTCCACTGATTTGGACATCTTCTTAATCTCCGCCACAACCGCCTCGGTCGCTCTCTCGATACCCCGCTTGATGATCATCGGGTTGGCGCCGGCAGTCACGTTCTTCAAGCCTTCCCTGATCATCGCCTGGGCCAGCACGGTAGCGGTGGTGGTACCATCACCTGCCACGTCGTTGGTCTTGGTGGCCACCTCCTTGACGAGCTGGGCGCCCATGTTCTCCCAAACGTCCTCAAGTTCGATCTCCCTGGCAATGGTCACCCCATCATTGGTGATCTGGGGCGGACCCCACTTCTTTTCCAGAACCACGTTGCGCCCCTTCGGCCCCAGCGTCACCTTTACGGTGTCGGCCAACTTGTTGACCCCTTTTTCCAGCGAAACGCGGGCTTCATCGCGAAAACTGAGTTCCTTTGGCATCTCCTACCTACCTCCCGGATTGTTAGTCGACTACGGCGAGAATGTCCCGCTCGCTTACGATCAGATACTCTTCTCCCTCAACCTTTACCTCGGTACCGGAGTACCGCGCAAAGATAACCCTGTCCCCGACCTTCACATCCAGGGGGACTTTCTCTCCACTGTCCAGCACCTTACCGGTTCCGACCGCCAGTACCTCCCCCTTTTGGGGCTTTTCCTTGGCGGTGTCCGGCAACAGGATGCCGCCTCTCGTTTTTTCTTCCTGCTCTACGAGCTTTAGTACGACCCTGTCACCCAATGGTTTCAGCTTCATAACCATACCTCCTTTTCCCATAGTCTTCCTGATACCTGTTAGCACTCGACTATATTGAGTGCTAATTCCTATGTATAATAATAATTTTTACTAAAAGGAAACGCAAACCAATATAAGGGAATGCTAGGCTATTATCGGGCGTTTCGCACAGTAATGGAGATGTTATGGCTTAATATCTCCAGCGTTAATCATTTTTTATGGAAGATGTGGAGCGGGTAGTCATCTGTGGTTAATTTTTGTGCCTGCTGCCTAAGTTTTCCCCTGATACCAGCAGAATATGCATTCAACTGGGCCTTGGCTTCAGCGAGGGCACCCGGCTCTTATCCCACCGCTTCGGATGTGCTCCGCACGGGGGCATTAGAGCGGGTAGTCATCTGTGGCGAATACGATCCGGAATTGCGGAAACAATATAGCCAGGTTCACAGCAGCCGAGCTAAGACTACTGCAGGTCTCGAAATATACGGATTATCCTGAAAAGAAATCTGCAGTAGTCGAGCAAAGGTCTTTGCAGGTCGAAAAAGGTATTCCCTTGGCAGATCTGCAAAGGCCGGAGTTAAGGTCGATATGGGTTCAAATGAGGGTTTGCCCTAGCCAGACCGGTTATGGCAGGCTCGAGAGGGTGGATCCATACCGGCCGAGCGCAGACTGGCTGGGGTTCCGCAGGGGTTTGCAAGAGCCGGAAGGTTCTTGCGGGCTCCGAGGGGATCCCTGACCGGTCGAGCAAAGGTTGGTCGGGGTTCGAAAGAGGTTTGCAGGAGCCGTAAGGTTCTTGCGGGCTTCGGGGTAGGATCTCGATCAGCCGGAGTGCAGGTTGCTGTGGGCCTAAAAAGGCGGCTCGGGGATGTCTCACGAGCCGCCTTTTTAGGTATGCTGGTTGTCCGGACGGGCGCACTCCCCGGCGCTCCCCTGGAGGATGCCCAGGGCATGAGGCAGGGCCGGCAGGATCACCGCCAGGTTTTCCCGAACAGCCCTGGGGCTGCCCGGCAGGTTGACGATCAGGGTGCGGCCGCGGCTCCCGGCCACGGCGCGGGAGAGCATCGAGTGGGGGGTGTGCTGCATACCAGCAGCCCGCATGGCTTCGGGAATGCCCGGGATGACCCTGGACACCACGGTCAGGGTCGCCTCCGGGATCACATCCCGGGGGGCCAACCCGGTGCCACCGGTGGTCAATACCAGATCTACCCCAAGAGTATCTGTGTATTCGATTAGCTTCGCTGACAGGATCTCCTGCTCGTCCGGAACCACATCATAGGCTACCACTTCAGCCCCGATGGTGGCCACCATCTCCCTGATAGCGACGGCGCTGAGATCCTCACGCTCGCCGCGCGATCCCTTGTCACTGGCCGTCAAAATTGCTACTCGCAACTGTTGCCACCTCCAACAGGTGTCTGATGCATTTCTTTTTAGTCTGCAACGACGGCCACCGGATCTCCGGCCATGATCGGGCCGCTCTGCAAGACCCTGATGAAGATCCCCTCCCGGGGCATGATGCAGTCCCCGGCCTGGTAATAGATAGCACACCGGTCGTGGCAGACCTTCCCGATCTGGGTCACCTCGCCGAGGGCCTTGGCCCCCAGCTTTAACCTGGTACCGATGGGCAGGGTAAACAGCTCTATCCCTTCAGTGGTAAGATTTTCGGCAAAATCACCGGGGCCGACGTCCAGCCCCAGGGCTCGCATCTTGTCGATGCTCTCCAGGGCCAGCAGGCTCACCTGGCGGTGCCAGGGCCCGGCATGGGCGTCTCCCTGCAGTCCGTGGTCCGCCACCAGCAACCCCTGGCCGACGTCGGTCTTGCGCTCTCCCTTGCTCTGACTGGTGCATACCGCTATGATCTTGGCCATTGTTGCTCCCCTTCTCTGAGATAGGCGCCGCTCTTGCCCCCGGACTTCTCCACCAGCCGGATCTCTCCGATCACCATGCCCCGGTCGACTGCCTTGCACATGTCGTAGATGGTCAGGGCGGCCACGCTCACCGCGGTCAGGGCCTCCATCTCCACACCGGTCCGGCCGTGGTTCCGTACCCAGGCCTCGATCTCCACGGCGCTCCGCTGCTCGTCCAGGCGAAAGTCCAACCCGACCTCATCCAGCAGCAGCAGGTGGCACATAGGGATCAGCCCGGATGTATTTTTGGCCGCCATGATGCCGGCGGTCTGGGCCACCCCCAGCACATCCCCCTTGGCCATCCTCCCGGCTCTGATCAGGGACAGAGTCTCCGGTTTCATGGTCACTGCCGCCCTGGCTCTGGCCAGACGGTCTGTTTCCTGCTTGGCGCCGACGTCGACCATGCGCGCCCGCCCGCGCTCGTCAAAATGAGTCAACCCGGACATTGATTCAACCCCCAATCTGGCACATGCCCCGCCCATTCGCCGGGGCGCCCGTCGCCTCGTGGTAGTTGGCCGGTTTCAGCAGCAGGGCGGCTCTGAAAAGATCCTGCAACTCCGCATCACTGGCTCCGGACCGCAGGGCCTGCTGCAGATCGACCTCCCGCTGGTCGTGGAGACAGGGCCGAAGCTTGCCGTCGGCGGTCAGCCGCAGGCGGTTGCAGCGGTCGCAGAAATGGTCGCTCACGGCGCCGATGAAGCCGATCGTCCCCCGGGCGCCGGCCAACCGGTAACTGCTGGCGGGCCCACTACCGGTCACCGCTTCGGCAGGGTCCAACGCCCCCAGGGCCTGCTCGATCCTCTGCCGTACCTGGCGGCTGGATGCAAAGTGGCTTCCTGCCAGTTCCCAACTGGCGCCCACCGGCATGATCTCGATAAACCTGACGTGCAGAGGATGCTCATATGTAAGGCGGGCAAACTGCACCCACTCCCGGTCATTAAATTGATTCAGGGCAACCACGTTGAGTTTGACCGGCCGGAAGCCCACGGCCAGGGCCTCCATAATGCCATCCCAGACCTGGTGGAAGTCCCCACCCCTGGTCATCTGCCTGTATTTCACCGGGTCCAGGGTGTCCAGGCTGATGTTCAGTCGCCGCACTCCGGCCCCCCAAAGTTGCTCGTTGTAATGGGTCAGCAGCACCCCATTGGTGGTCAGACTCAGGTCGGCCACGCCCGGCAGCAGGGCCAGGGCCTGGACAAAGGGGATAACCCCGCGCCGCAGCAGGGGCTCCCCGCCGGTCAGCCGGAACTTGTTGATCCCGAGCTGCAGCGCTATCCTGGTCAGGTGGAGCAGTTCCTCCAGGCGCAGGATCTCGTCGCGGGGCTTCACTTTGATTCCCCCGGCAGGCATACAGTAGAGACACCGCAAGTTGCAGCGGTCGGTTATAGAAATACGCAGGTAATCGATCCTCCTGCCGAATCGGTCCTCCATCGCTCTCTCTCCAATTCCCCGGCAAGCTTTTCCGCCGTATTGCGGTAGGACATCCCGGACTAATCAAGGCAACAACGGCGTCACCGCACCATCGCACGCAACGCCGAAGCGGGCCCGTCCCATACCATTTTAGCCGTTGGCCGTTGTGGCAATAGTTATGTCTTCGATTCAACCGTTCTCTGACCCGCCAACGCGCCTGCCATGCGGGCACCCGGTCATCAGGTTTCTCCAAGTGCAATCATGCCATATGGAGCACGTTTTTACAATCCCACCATTCCGGCATCCCCAGCCTTAATGGAAGATGTCTGCTGTCTATTGTTCACGTATATGAAGCTGTGGTGAGGTAACCGAACTTTAGTGCCAGGTTTCTCACCTCTCTATAAAGCAGCCCGGTAGATCTCGGCGATCTGCTCCACCGTTGCGTCCCGGGGGTTGGTGATCAGACTGACGTCCACCACCGCCGCCCGGCTGAGCTCCATGATGTGCCCATCTTTTAGACCGATCTCCGCCAGGTGCTGCTTCGCCCCAATGTCCGAGCAGAGGCGCTCCACCGCTTCGATAGCCTTTTCCGCCGCCTCCCGGGTGCTCAGACCCTCCGTTCTCTCCCCCATCGCCTCGGCGATCTCGGCGAAGCGCTCCTTACAGGCAATCAGGTTGAAGCGCATCACGTGCGGCAGCAGGATAGCGTTGGCTTCGCCGTGCGGCATGTCCAACAACCCCCCGAGCGGGTGCGCCATGGCGTGCACCGCCCCCAGGATGGCGTTGGACATGGCGATGCCTGCCAGCAGGCTGGCCATGGCCATGGAGTTCTTGGCCTCCATGTTGGTGCGGGAGGCCACCGAGGCCCGCAACGACGAACTGACCATCTTGATCGCCCGGAGAGCCAGAACATCGGTGATCGGGGTGGCCGCCACCGATACATAAGCCTCGATGGCATGGGTGAGGGCATCCATGCCGGTGTTGGCGGTGAGCACGGCATCAATGGTGCTCAGTAGCAAGGGATCGATGATCGCGATGTCCGGCACCAGGGACTTCGAGCCAATGGTTATCTTGACCTTGCGCTTGGTGTCGACAAACACTGTGAACTGGGTGACCTCGCCCCCGGCGCCTGCAGTAGCAGCCACGCAGATTAGGGGGGGCAGCGGCCTGGCGATCTTGTCCACACCCTCATAGTCGTGGATCTGGCCACCGTTGGTCACCAGCGTAGCCACCGCCTTGGCGGCGTCGATGACGCTGCCGCCGCCCAGGCCGACCACCGCATCACAGCCGGTCTCCAGATAGAGTTCCCGCCCGTGGTCGATCTCGTAGTCCTTGGGATTGGGGGTAGTCTCCGCCCAGACCTCGTATTCGAGGTCTACTTCCCGCAGGTGCCTGACCGCCTGGTCAATCCAACCGGCTTTAACCACGCCGGCATCGCTGACCAGAAAGACTTTCGTCGCTCCCAGCCTGCGGGCGCTCTCCCCGATCAGGCGCAGCGTTCCCTTGCCAAAGATGATCTCGGGAACCATGAACTTGAAGATCTCCATCATATAACCCCCTGTTCGAAGTTCGATGTTCGATTATTGACCTTAGTACTAGTTTTTATACCATTCCAACTTCTAAACAAAGCCCCAGCAGGGATCAAAACGCTCTTTGAAAAACTCTCCTGAACCCAACCAGGAATTCTATTGATAGATATTATCCTTAATCAATCCCATCTTCAGCGAACCTCGAGAAGCCCTTCGAGCCTCGATTAACCCTGCTTTTCATCATGGAGGTAACGCAGCACCCGGGGCGTGGCGCGAAACCACTCCGCCGCCTGAGGATACTGGCCGTCAGCCTCCTGGAGGGCGCGGCTGATCAGGTTTCTCACATTGTGGGAGATGGACTTCTTCAGCTCGTCCATGAAACCCTGCAAATCGAAGCCGGCAGCAACGTCCACCTGCTCCGCCATATCTTCAAGGCAGGAGTTGATCTGGCGCAGCCACCGTTGTTCGGGAGAGCAGGCACAAGGCCCGTCAGCCAGATCCTGCAGTTTGAGCGGCAGGTGCTCGGGGAGCACGACAACGGCATCGCAGAGGGCAGCTACCTGGGCCATAACGTTGGATAGCTCCCGGACGTTGCCCGGCCAGTCGTAGTTCGTCAGGGCGGCACAGACCTCCCGCCCGAGCTGGAGCGCCTGCCCTGACTGATAATGGCCGGACAGGAAATGTTCGGCCAGTTGGCAGATATCATCCCGCCGCTCGCGCAGCGGGGGCAACGTCAGGGTTACCACGTCCAGACGGTAGAACAGGTCCTCCCGGAAGCGCCTCTCCTTCACCAGTTGCTCCAGGGGAGCGTTGGTGGCGGCGATCACCCTGGTATCGACCCGGATCGGCTTCTCTCCGCCAACCCGCACGATCTCCCCGGACTCCAGGACTCGCAGCAGCTTCACCTGGATTGCCAGGCTGGCGTCGCCGACCTCGTCCAGGAACAGGGTGCCCCGGTGGGCCAGCTCGAAGATCCCTTTATGCTGGCCGCTGGCCCCGGTGAAGGCGCCCTTCTCATGGCCAAACAGTTCGCTCTCCAACAGATTCTCCGGCAGCGCGCCACAGTTGACGGCCAGGAACGGCTGGCTGGCTCTGGGACTGACTGCATGGATGTAGCGGGCCAGCACCTCCTTGCCGGTGCCGGTCTCTCCCCTGAGCAGCAGGGTGATGTGCTTCCGGGCCAGTTTCCCGGCGATCATCAGCAGGCGCCGCATGCACTCGCTCTGCCCCGGAACGAACCCCAGGGTCTCCATGATCTTCTTCCGGTCATCGTCCTCCTGAACGACGTGATCACCGCTGGCCAGCGCCCGGTTGAGGGCGCGCCCGATAATCTCCTCCAGGGCCTCCAGGTCTTCAAAGGGTTTTTCCAGGTAATCGAAGGCCCCGAGTTGGATCGCCTCCACCGCCGACTTGACCGTGGAGTAACCGGTCATCACCAACGCCTCGCACTGCGGCTGCAGGGCCTTGAACTCCCGCAGCAGCGTCAGGCCGTCGGTGTCGGGCAGTTTGAGGTCCAGTAGGACCAGGTGAAACGGAGTCTGGAACAGTTCCCTCGCCCGCCTGCCGTTTTCAGCCACCGAGACCTCATATCCCTTGGAGCCGAGCAGGAATTTGAAGAAATTACCCATCTCGATCTCGTCATCGACGATCAGAACCCTGGCCGGCATGATCCTTCTCTCCCTTCTGGGATGGACGCAGTACCCTCACGACAGGATAGATATGAATTCTCGCCGCTAACCGTCATTTTGGTCATCTGCGTCTGCCTCCTGCATCGGTGGCAGGTAGACCGTGAAGGTGCTGCCACGGCAGATCTCGCTCTCCACGCCGACGGTGCCGCCGTGAGTCTGGATGATCCCCAGGCTCACCGACAGCCCCAGCCCGGTACCCCTGCCAACCCCCTTACTGGTGAAAAAGGGGTCGAAGATCTGGGTCAGGTTCTCCTGGCGGATCCCCTGTCCGGTATCGGAAACCTTGACAAACACCTGGCTGCGGCTATGGTCAAACCCGGTCTGCACCTTGATCAGGCGCTTCCCATCCGTCCCCTCGAAAGACTGCTTGGCATTGAGCAGGAGGTTGACCAGCACCTGCTCGAGTTGTTGAGCATTGCCCTCGATCACCGGAATATGGTCGGCGCAATCGAGGCCGATCTGGATGTTATCCGTCTCAATCTGGTAGGCGACCAGTTTCATGGCTTCCTGGACCACGTCGTTGATCGCTACCGGGTAGAACACGAACTGCTCCTGGCGTGAAAAAGTGAGCAGGCCCTGGACAATCTGCTTGCAGCGCAAGGCGCACGTCTTGATATCGTCGAACAGGTTGCGACTCTGGCTGTCGCCCGGCAGTTCGCGCAGCAGCAACTGAATGTCCCCGATGATCACCGCCAGCGGAGTATTCAACTCGTGGGCCACCCCTGCGGACATCTCCCCCAGGGCAGCCAGGCGGGCTGTCTTCAAAAGCTGCACCTGCATCTTCAGACGATCGGTGATGTCCCTGACATAGATAACCACGCCCGGCTCGCTCTGCTCGTAATTGGAAGGGTAGGCATAGAACTCCATGACCCGTCCGTCGTCGAACTGGCGCTGGGAACTGGCGGTCTCCCCCGTCCGCAGCGCCTCTATGACAGCGCAGTTGTGGCAGGGTTCAGGCGAGGCGCAGATCACCTTGCAGCACTTCCGGCCCATGATCTCTGACTCGGAGAGGCCGCTGTGCTGCAAGGTGGCCAGGTTGACCCGGAATATCTGCATCTGCCGGTCGACTACCAGGATCAGGTCCTTGACCGCCTTAAAGGTATTTTCCCATTCGATCTTTGCCCTGGTAACCTCCGCAAACAGCTCCCGGTCCTGGAGATAGATCGTCAGTTGGTTGGCGAGTTGCTGCAGAAACGCCAGGTCGGCAGGGTCGTAGTTGATCTCCTGCAGGCCGGTGACCACGAACAGGCCCAGCACCCGGCCCTGGGCGCACATGGGGCTGATCACGGCAACCCGCAGGCCGAGGCGCTGCAGGTGGAGGTCCTCCAGGCCCGACCCATGCCGCCGCCAGACCAACTGCTGGGTATTGTTGCTGGCGTGCCACAGCGCCCGGCCCTTGTCAGGCGGGATCTCCATCCCGGTATAGCAGATCTCATCCTTCGGGTGAAAGCAGTTGAGGTAGAGCTTCCCGTCCCGGAAGGTGCACAGGCTGACCCGGTCGAAGGGGATGATCTGCTTGACGCGGTCGCTGATGTTGATCACCAACTGGTCAAGGGGCGTATTGATGCTGATCTGCCGGGCCAGTTCGTTTAAGATCTCCAGTTGCGAATTACGCTTGGTGATCTCGGAGATCTTCTCCTTCAGCTCTGTGTAGTAGCTCCTCTTGGAAGCATAGACACCGGTCAGCTTTTCGATCAGTTGGATCTTTTGTTCCGGCATACTCATCACCGCCATTGCGTTAGATTTCTCAAATTGGCAGGATCTGAAGCTTCACCTAAGTCTAGACGTCCCGTTTTTTCTGCCGGGCGTTAGACCGGATACGGAGGATGTACTCCGCATTCTTCCTCCGCATCCGGGCTACGCCCGGCCTGAAGAATGCCGAGGAAGCGGGGGCCTTAGAGCAGGCAGTCATCTGGCAATCTGGGAGGAATCGCCCGCGGCTATTTTTACGATTTATCCCCCTACAAATATTACGACATTTCACCTGGTATTGGCTACTGTCAATCATTGAATATCCTGTTTTATCGTGCTGCTTCCCCAGGACCCCAGCTCATTTTAATTGGACTTTATCCTCAATAGGGAGTCCGGTTTTCCGGAACTTCTTCCGTAAAAACGGAACGCCAAGCTAAAAAAGCGCCACCAATACGGCGCGGTGGCCGTATTCAGTGGCCATATCTATTTTTAATGGCGCGTAGCTATTCGTTGAAGGGATCCCTGATACCCAACTCCTTGGTGATATAGCAGTACATCAAGTACAGATCGTCATAGGGGAACTCCATTCTTACGGTCTCTTTCGCCGGTGTTTCCGGCGCCGGCGCTTTGGCGCCCCGGTCATTGAGCGCCCTGACGAGCTGGATAGTCTTTCCCTTCGCGCTTCTGACCTTTTTTACCCCGGGATTGATAAATGCAACCGCCATCTCGCTCTCCCCCTTTCAGCATCCTGCCGGAAGCCAGAATCTCCTTGTTGTCTAGATTTCCTTGCAATAACTGTGCCAAAAAGTGTAATAGCCATCCACCACAGATAACTTTCTTCTTGGCATCTTTCTTGCAAGATATATTGAGAAGGATTGCACCTCCCACATAAAATAGTTTTTGGTGTGATCTACCCACTCCCTTCTTTTTAAACCGTCAGATCCGGCAGAAATCTGGCGGTTATTTATTTTAAGCCATGAGTAGAACTAAACACCTTCAACTGGGTCTTGGCTTCAGAGGATTCTTTCCCCCACTGAAGCTTATGTACTCCGCATTCTTCGGGCCAGACCGAAGGTCTGGATGCGGAGGAAGCGGGGGCATTAGAGCGGGTAGCCATCGGTAAAGGCTTATGTCCTTCCGAATTTTCGGAATGCCGGCAAAAAACATCCGCCGGGACAGATGTGCGCTGCCCGGCGGAATAGAAGGGAGGTTTACAAATTTGGGTTGAAACTAATAGCCTTCACCTGGACAGACAGGCCCTACTTGCTACCCATATATACGTGCAATAATCGTGCCAATAAGCGTTAGCGATGGCTGGCCTGATCTAAGGAGGTGATTGAAAGCCGAGGGGAATGCCCGCAATGTTAGCGGCCTCTTCATCGGTTGCAAACAGATCGTCGGAAGAGACATCCCGCAAGGCGGTCTTGCCCAGTGCCCTGGCAGACATCCGCATCTCCTCGGTGCAGGCGCGCAGGAAATTGGCAAGATGATTGGCCCCATCCTTGGGGTTGAACTTGTTTTTGTACTTGCCTGTATTCCAGAGCAACTGGGTTGGCGATTCTAACGGAAGTGCTTTGAAGACCTGCGTATGCATCATGGCGATCAGGGCGATCGTTCCAATATAGGCGCCGTCTGCACCCAGGGCGAGGGCTTTCAGGAAGTCCCCCGGCGATTCCAGACCGCCTCCGGCCAGCAGGGAAACCCGGTCGCGCACATTTTGGCGGTCCAGAAAACGGGATGCCCGGCAGAGAGCGAATGCCAGCGGGAGGCCGAAGTTATCCATCAGGATTGCAGGTGCGCTGTGAGAAGCGGCCTGGCCGCCGTCAAGGGCGATCACATCCACTTCCGCATTCAGGGCTATGGCCAGGTCGCGCTCGAGATACTTGCTGCAGGACATCTTGACACCGATCGGCACCCCTCCGGTTATGCTCCTCAGCTTAGAAACGAGCACCCGCAGATCCTCAGGCTTGGAGACCTCCGGCAGCCGGGAGTGATAGACGGCTTTCTCGCCGCGCTTCAGTCCGAGCCCCTTACGAAGATCGGGGGGAAGTTCGTTCCATCCGAATGCGTTGCCGATGCCTGCCCACCCGGCTTGCCCGATCTGGATCTCGATCATGTCAGCCTGACGAAGTATCTCCGGGTCGTGGTTCCATTTAGCGCGGGGGCACTGCACAATCAGGTGTTTGGCGGCCGCCCTCTCCCAGTCCGTGAATGGTCCGTCGCCGGTGTTGGTGGCAGTACCTACCTTGGTGGCCGCTTCCGCCAGCGCCAGCTTAGCCTGCTTGCTGAGGGCCGTGCCCCATGCCATGCCGCCGATCAGGATCGGTATATCCAGCTTCATCGGCCTGGCTGCCTTTTTGCCCAGCACCAGAGTGGTGTCGACCTCGGTCTCATTTTCTACTGGAAAACGGTGCAACTGGGCGACGTTGAACCGCATGTTGCTGAAGTCAGGCATGGGAAAGGGAGTACCCATGGGGCGCATCAAAGCCTTCCCGGACTCGGCCCTCAGGCTTGTATCCGCCACGAGAATTGCATTAGTGCGGCTCCCGCCTTCAAATGTTTCAAAGAGATTTTCATCGTAAGGCGACGTGATCGTCTTGGATCCGGACTGTGCGAAAGAATACCTGAACCCCAGCCGGCCCAACAGGTATACGCCCACCGCTCCCAGAGCGCTCAGCCCCATTATCTTGCCTACGCTTTTTATATAATCGCCGTTCTTTTGATCCATGACAGCCACCCCTGGACGAACTAATTGTTTTTAAGACGTTGGTCGATATGCCATAATGATGTTCGCAACTTTTGCGGCCTGTTCATCGGTTGCGAACAGATCATCGCCGGAGAGATCCCGCAGCGCGGTCTTGCCCAGCGCCCTGGCAGCCATCCGCATCTCTTCCATAGAAGCGCGGAGGAAATTGGCAAGGTGCCCGGCTCCATCTTTGGGGTTGAATTTGTGCTTGTACTTGCCCGTATACCATAACAACTGGGTTGGGGGTTCGAACGGGAGTGCTTTGAACTCCTGATTGTGAAGCATGGCGATCAGAGCAGCGGTGCCGATAAAGACCCCGTCCGCACCCAGAGCCAGGGCTTTCAGGAAGTCCCCCGGCGATTCCAGACCGCCCCCGGCCAGCAGGGAAACCCGGTCGCGCACCTTTTCACGATCCAGAAAACGGGATGCCCGGCAGAGAGCGTATGCCGTCGGCAGGCCGAAGTTATCCATGATAGTTGCGGGTGAGCTGTGATTAGCGGCCTGGCCGCCGGCAAGGGCGATCACGTCCACCTCCGCATCCAGGACAATAGCCAGGTCGCGCTCAATATCGTTCCCGCACATCATCTTCACGCCGATCGGCACCCCCCCGGTGATCCTCCTCAGGTCGGAAACCAGCACTCTCAGATCCTGGGGCCTGGAGATCTCCGGCAGCCTGGCATGATAGACGGCCTCCTCGCCAGGCTTCAGTTCTAGTGCCTGGCGAACCTCGGGCGCCAGCTCACTCCACCCGTATGCCATGCCGATGCCAGCCAATCCACCAGTTCCGATCTGGATCTCGACCATGTCAGCCTGCCGCAAGATAGCCGGGTCGTGGTTCCATTTAGCGCGGGGGTACTGCACAATCAGGTGTTTGGCGGCAGCCCTCTCCCAGTCGGTGAAGGGCCCGGCGCCGGTGTTGGTGGCAGTGCCTACCTTGGTGGCCGCTTCCGCCAGGGCAAGCTTGGCCTGCTTGCTGAGTTGTAGGCCATATCCCATAGCGCCGATCAGGATCGGGATATCCAGTTTCATCGGCTTGGCTGCCTTTTTGCCCAGCACCAAAGTGGTGTCAACTTCGATGTCGTTGGTTGCGGGAAAGCGGTTGAGCTGGGCGGTGTCTAACCGCATGCTGCTGAAGTCAGGCATGGGGAAGGGGGTGCCCAGGGGACGCATCAGAGCCTTGCCGGTTTGTGCCCGTAAGCCTGTGTCTACTATGGTAATGGCATTAGTGCGGCTAGATGTGATATACGTTTCAAAGATATTCTCATCGTAAGGCTTTTGAAGTACCGTGGACACATTGCGCGAGACAAACAATTTATAACCTAGCCGCCCAAGTAGAAATGCGCCTGCTGCCCCCAATGCTCCCATTCCTAAAATTTCGCCTGCACTTTTTAAATGATTGTAGCTTTTATTTGGCACGGATTAGCCCACCCCTGTGTTTTATTCTTTCCCGTCATAGAGAAAAATACCCTCGCCAGACCTCCGGGTATATTAGATGGGCCACACTACCCGCCTGTCCCGGCAGGTTCGTTTATACAAAGGGAATAAGGTTGGTGCGGCGGGGCTACCCCGGGCTTTATTATCTCCCATAAAAGAAAAAAACGCTTATGGAACAGCGTCGTTCAACGAGTTCTAAGCTTCAGTGGGGGAAGGCAATCCCCCACTGAAGCTTAGAACTCGTTAATACAGTGATGTAGCCGCTCTTATCCCACCGCTTCTCTGAAGCGGGGGCATTAGAGCGGGTAGTCATCTGTGGTAATGTTTTTTCATCGAATCTATCTTGCCGGCCATGAATAATCTATTGGCCGGCCTCACCCACGATAAAGCGGGTGCACTTATTACTGCCAATCCAGATAGTGATCAGGCAGGAGATGGCGATGGCCGCCAGTGGGTCGATGATCACCAGAAGATAGCCGGGTATAGCCTGGTTCCACACAAATGAATGCAGGAAAAATAGCACTGCCGGGTGCATCAGATAGATGCCCAGCGAGTTGCTGGAAAGCACTTTGATCAGCGCCAATAGCGACCCCTGTTGATTCATGGTCAAAGACACCCGGAATAACACGGCGACTACAAAAAGGCTGTAAAAGTAAATGCTGGGTTTGAAAACACTGATGGTCAGATCCCAGGCCTGACCCAGGTGAACGAAATTATGAAAGTATTGGCCGCCAACCACCGCTGCGCTGGCCAGCAACCCGATCACGATCAAGCCGGAGTGATCGGTAATCCATTTTCGAAATTCTTCCAGATAGAGTCCGGCCAATCCGCCCAGCAGGTAGAAAGGCAAATAGGAAAACACCAGGCGGTCATGCCACATCAGCACCCATCCAACTATACCCTCCCACGGCTTACCGGCAACCAGGCTGGTTATCGCAGATGCCTGGCTCTCCAATCCATAAAAGTAGACAATGCTGATCAGGAGTCCGCTTGCCAGTAAAATTCCCGCCCAGAGGCCGGGCGCCCGCCCGGTGCGGGCGCGGAGGGGCTTGAACCTGGCCAGCAGGAAGGGGAGCAAGAGGTAGAACTGGATCGTCACCACGATATAGTAAAGGTGCTCGAAGGCGTTGCCGCTAAGCAGGTTTTGCAGCCAGACGACGCCAAAGCCGACCGCTCCCGACCAATTGATCATGTTCGAGTACCGGTCGAGGAGCAGATAGATAGCCGTCCAGACAGCGTACGGGATCACCAGGTTCTTCAATCGTCGCCCGTAAAAACGCCGCGAGTCAAGTGCCCGGTCCCTGTAGCTATAAAAGAAAACCAGTCCGGTGGTAAACATGAAAACGAACCTACCGTAGCGGAGCAGGTTCACGACAAGCCCCTGCAGGGTGTGGCTCATGAGATTGGCGTCCGGAAGCGAGAAAAAATAAGAGATCGAATGGATCACCACGATCGAGGTTAATCCAAAAACGCGCAGATAATCCATCTCTCCCAGGTGAATCTTAGCCAATGATTTTAACCGCGACGATTGAGGTTGCTTGATCTCTGATTCATCGCGCTCGCCTCGCCCCCGCAAGAGTGGTCGCGGCACAGCCGTACCCGGCGCCCGCTCGGCGGGAGAGGTCTGGCAGGAACTCCAACCAGCGCCCGACGCAGTCTTACGCTCGGGGCTGTAAGGTGTTCGTGGCATCTGAACCGTCCCCTGAATGTTTTTCGGCGCCACCGGAGCGGCGTGGTGTCTTACCACAGAAGTCCCAGGTGTTTGGCCGGGACTGATCAGCCGCTCCGGTCATTCATCCTACTCGTACCCCAGGGCATCGGACGGGTTGAGGTAGGCCGCCTTGCGCGCCGGGTAGTAGCCGAAGAAGACGCCCACCGCGATGGAAAAACCGACCGAGATCAGGATAGCCAGGAGGGAGATGGGAGTCGCCATCTTGGCTATGAGAGAGAAGATCTCGGAGCCGCCGATGCCGAAGACGATCCCGATTATGGCGCCCATCAGGCTCAGCATGATCGCCTCCATCAGGAACTGCAGGAGAATGTCCCGTCTAGAGGCCCCGATGGCCATACGCACTCCGATCTCCCGGGTGCGCTCGGTGACCGAGACCAGCATGATGTTCATGATGCCGATGCCGCCGACGAACAGAGAGATGCCGGCCACGCAGGTCAGGAAGATGGTCAGAATACCGATGATACTGGACGCTGTCGCCTGGATCTGGGCCATGTTGGTGATCCGGAAGTCATCCGCCTGGCTGGTATTCAGCCCATGGCGCTGGCGCAGCAGGGCCTCCAGGGCATTCTGGACACTGTTCATATCGTCTTTATTCGACACCTGTACCTCCATCGAGCCGATGGTCTGACCGGTGTCCCCCGCCATCCGGATCATGGCGGTAGTAATCGGGATGTAGATGACGTCGTCCTGGTTGCTGCCTCCCACTCCGGCGCCGAGAGTCTGCAGCAGGCCGATCACCGTGAAGCTCACGCTCCCGATCCGGATCTGGGTGCCTATCGGGTTGCTGCCATCCGGATAGAGGGTCTGCCACACGGTCTGGCCAATCACCGCCACCGGGGCGATGTCCTGGTCGTCGGTGGCATCAAAGAACCGGCCCTCAGCCATGGACAGGTTAGAGATATCGACTATCGCCGGTGTGGTGCCGGTGGTGGTTGTCGTATCGGTCTGGTCGGCATAGGTCGCCAGACCGCTCGCCCGCTCCGTGGGGGCCACCTCGCTCACGTCGGGCAGAGTGGCAGCAGCCGTGGCGTCACCGAGGGTCAGGGTGTTGACGGTGGTGGTGCGCACCCCAAACGATCCCCCTGCTCCCGGCGACACCAGCAGCAGGTTGGTGCCCAGCTTGGCGAGACTGGCCGCCACCTGGTTCTGCTCGCCCTGACCGATGCCCATCATCAGCACCACCGCCCCCACGCCGATGATGATCCCCAGCATGGTCAGAAAGGAGCGCATCTTGTTGGCCTTCAAGGCCCGTATTGCGAAATCGCTCAGAATGCTGAATTTGACCGCCATTAAATTACACCCCCATTGGGACATTCCTCCGAAGCTTTCAGAGACGCGCCCCATCCCTTGTCCTAAACGATGTTCGATTTTTTCCTTCAAACTTCGCATCGCATCGCGCCCGCAAGCAGCGGTGCCGGGTCCGGCGCCACCTTGATTGTGAACGCAGCGAACCGGTTCCCAGTGGGCACGGAGGACCGGGCGCGCTCAAGAATGCATCCCCTTTATACGTCGTGCCAGGCTGGCACCTGATCGTCGCTGATGATCAGGCCGTCCCGCATCACCACTTTGCGCTGACAGAAGTCTGCCACAAAGGGTTCGTGGGTGATCACCACCACCGTCGCCCCCTGCTCCCGGTGCATCTTCTGGAATATCTCCATGATCTCCTTGCTGCTCACTGTATCCAGAGCGCCGGTAGGCTCGTCGGCCAAGATCACCAGCGGCTGCTTGACGATCGCCCTGGCAATGGCCACCCGCTGCTGCTGCCCGCCGGACATCTGGTTCGGCCAGTGATCCGCAATCTCCTTCAGGCCGACCAGGTCGAGGGCGGCCAGAGCTCGCTCCCTGGTATCTTGACCCGTCATCCCGGCGTAGAACAGGGGCAGTTCCACGTTGTACTGTGCGCTCGCCCTGGCCAGCAGATTGTAGCGCTGGAAGACGAAGCCCAGGTTCCGGTTGCGGGTGTCGGCCAGTTCGGGCTCGCTCAGGCTGGACACGTCCACCCCGTTCAGGTAATAGTCGCCGGCGGTCTGTTTGTCCATACAGCCGATGACGTTCATCAGGGTCGACTTGCCTGAGCCGGAGGGGCCCATGATGGCGATCATCTCCTGTTTCTTGACGTCCAGGTCGATGCCCCGCAGGGCGCGCACCTCCACCCCCGACAGGGGGTAGATCTTGACCAGGCCGCGGCAACTGATGAGTGGATATGTCGAAGCCCCAACCGATGCTCTTGTCGCCAGTTCACTAACCGCCAAATTTTTAACCTCCTAATTCCAAAGGTGGCGCCGGTCCCCATCCTGCTCTAACGCCTGCCACTGGCGCCACCATTCCCATTCTCGCTCCTGTTCTGTTGCCATTCCGTGCGTTGGCGGGCTAGCAGCCCGTTTCTTATAGACGAACCGCCCCTAATCCACCGCCACCGCCACCGCCACCGCCACCGCCACCGCCACCGCCACCGCCACCGCCACCGCCACCGCCACCCGGGCGGCCGCCGCCGGTGGTGCTGCTGGTAGTAGCTGCTGTTGTAGATGTCTTAGCCGGTGTTGTGGATCCGGTGACCACAATATCTCCCACGTTCAGGCCGGATGTGATCTGCACATTGACGTTATCGGTCAGGCCTGTCGTCACTCTCTTGATCTGTGGCTTCCCGTTTACCAGCACCACTACCGTACCCCGGTTCTGGGATGAACTGGCGCTTCCCGTCGAGGTTGAAGCGCTGGTGCCGCTCTGGTATGTGGTGGCGCTGCCCTGGGTTGCGATGGCGCTGCCCTGGGTTGCGATGGCACTGCCCTGGGTTGCGATGGCACTGCCCTGGCGCCTCTGCCGGTTGGCGCCGCTTCCCCTGGCCAGGGACGCCAGGTAGGTTTTGGCGTAAGTCAGGGCGGACTCCGGAACCAGGATGACGTTCTTGGCGGAGGCGGTAATGATGGTGATGGTGGCCGGCATACCGCTCTTGAGAGTGCTGTAGTTGGCGATAGACATGTGAGCCTCGTACATCTGGACGTTGCTGACCGTGGTGGCATTGGGAGACAGGGCGGTGAGCGCGCCCGTGAAGGTCTGGTTGGGATAGGTGTCCACGGTGAAGGTGATCGGCTGGCCGACGCTGACCTTGCTGATGTCCGCCTCATTGATCTCGGCATCGATCAGCAGTTGGGTTGAAGTTAGGATGATCCCGAACTGCGTGGCGGTGGACGTTCCCGAAGCCACGGCGCCGCCCCCGGTCCACATTCCCGGGTTGCCGGTGATCGTATCAATGTAGCCGTCGAAGGGGGCGGTGATACTGGCGGCGGTTAAATTGCTCTGGGCCTGCTCCTCTCCTGCCTGGGCGCTCTTGACCGCGGCCGCGGCGGCAGCTACATCCTCATGGGTCTGGTCCTGGGCCAGGGTGTACTCTGCGGATTGGTACGAGGCCATGGCCTGCTGGTAAGCGCTGTTGTCGCTGTCCACCGTGGACTGGGAGACCCCGCCCGCCCCCAGCAGTTGCTGGTCACGGTCCAGCGTGGTCTTGGCATTGTTCATGGCAGTCTGTGCCTGGTCAGCCTGGGCTTGGGCCTGGGCCACCTCCTGGGACTCGGTGGAGGCCAGCTTGTTGTAGTTGGCCTGGGCGCTCTGCAGACTGGCCTCGGCCTGGTCCATAGCGGCCTGCAAGTCGCTCGTATCTTCCGTGGCCAGCACCTCCCCGGTCGTGACCAGGTCCCCGAGCTGGACGTTGCAGGTGTCGACGTAACCCTGGGTCTTGAAGGTGAGGGCGACGTTCTGGAGAGCGATGAGGTTGCCGGAGGCGCTGACGGTCTCCTGGATGTTCCCGTCGGCTGCCTTGGTAGTGGTATAAGGGCTTACCTTCGCCTTAGTTCCCGAGTAATAGCGCCAGCCCAGATAACCGGCGGCTAGCACTACCAGGATGGCGACGATCAGGGTAATACGGCTCTTGACAAGCTGATGCGGGAAACCTTTTACGGACGACCATACCCTTGAGAAAAAAGTTTGCGACATCGTTTTCCTCTCCCAATTAATTGTGAATTTCCCGGCACTCAACAGATGACATTTTTTTGGATCGAGGGCTGCCCAGCATTCAACGCAATTCAGTTCCAACCGCAACCACATCAACCTGTGTTCCTAATGAACGTTGGCACTGCTGAGTGCTGGGCGCCAGTGCCGGGATCCGGAACTGGAAACTGCGCCGGTCGAAACCGCTGGTGTGCGCTGCTTCCTGGATTGTGACCCAACATTTTGTTGTAAATCCTTCTTGTGACCAATTTTACTGCGCTTCCCACCAAATAACCTTAAAATTGCATAAGTTTTGCTTGTAGTTTCCATAATTGCCGGTTCTTCAAGACTAGCGCCCCCGATCTAAAAGTTGCATGAAACAGCGGAGGAAGGGCTGCAATCAAACCATGAATGTATTTTCAAAATAACTAACATAATATTAACAGCATACAAGGAGGGATGTCACATGGAAGTTTTCGTCGATCCTGATATTTGCATCAGTTGCGGCACGTGCATCGACATCTGCCCCGGCGTCTATGACTGGGACGACAGCGGCAAGGCTCATAACCAGATTGAAGAGGTCCCTTCCAACCTGGAGGATTGCGCCCGGGAGGGGCTGGAGAGTTGTCCCGTGGAGGCGATCAAGGAAGTCTGAGTTTTTGCATCCTGCATAGAATCGGCACACCCGGATGATACTAAGAAAAAAGGAGGGGTATTTTGATGCAAGGACAAATTGGCAAGAAGGACCAACACCTGTCTGGGGTGAAGTGCGTGGTCAATTCCTGTTATTATTACGAAAGCGGGGACCGCTGCCACGCTGACAAGATTGAGATCCAGTCCCCCAATGCCAGGAGCACCCAGGATACCGACTGCGCCACCTTCAGCCCCAAATAAGAAGGCTTGCCTTGAGCCGCTGCCTTAGCGGCATCGCGCCCGGCGGCGCCATCTCCAGTGGACATGGCACGGTGGAATCTCATACTAAAAACTAAACCCGGGTTTCCCGGGTTTAGTTTTTAGACCCGGGGGATGGTTCTTTTGCTGATGATGAAACCTACCCCAACCACCTTCGTGCTACGATGCCGTATTTTTAAACCGTTAGGCAGGTTGAGCAGGCACTGTCAACTTTTTAATTGTTCACCAGGTTCTGAAACTCGGGGCTGTTCTTGACATTGTTGAAGTCCTCCTCTTGCCTGGCGTCCTTCTTCACCTCCGGATTCAGGTCAATCGCCTGCTTGAGGTACTTGACAGTGTCCGGAACGTCCCCCCTGCGCCCGTAGATGGCGGCCTTTCCGTAATAGCTCCACACCGACTTCGGGTCTATGGCGATGGTCCGGTCGTACCAGTACAGGGCGGTATCATAATTGGCATAAAGCTCGTAGGCCAGGGCCTTGTTGAACAGGGCGAAGGTGTAATCCGGCTTCAGTGCCAGCGCCGTGTCAATATTCTGCATCCCCTCGTCAAAGTCTCTGGTTTTCATGTTCCCGCCGTCGAAGTAGCCATAGTAGCAGAGAGCGATCCCCTTGACAGTGTATGCCTGGAAATAGGCGGGATCCTCCTGGATCACCTGGTCTTCCAGGCTGATGGCCTTCTGGTACAACTCCTCGTTATAGTACTGGTAACCCTGCTGATAGAGCCGATCGAGGCGGTCACGTCCGGCCTGGGAGGTCTGATCGCTGCTCGCGGAGGCGGCTGGTGCTGTCTGCGCTCCCGCGGCCGGCGCCGGCCTAACTGTTGTGGAAACGCTATTGCCGTTACCTCTTGCCGGCAGCAGAGCATTTCGGAGCGGTGTCATGAAAATGCCCAGCGCAACCAGAACAACCACTACAGCCACCAACGCCACCAAAACTGCCGCCCTTGATGCTTTAGCCACGATACGCCCCCGTTATTGCCTACGACTCTTCATGCCCGGGCATTTCTACTCCTATATTACCATATTGCTGGAAGGATTGCACGAAGCAGTCGATATATGCCCCCATCTATCCAAGCATGTAAGCCACTCTTTATCACTGAATCCAAGACCCAGTTGAACACTAGGCAGGCTCGATCGACAATACCCTGCCCGTGGCATCCCACCCGGCCTGGTAGCCGAACAGCCCGGCAATAAACCGTGCCGGCAGGTAGATGTACCCGTCCTTATTCAGCGGCACTGCGCCCATGGCCTGGATAGCCTTGTCCGTTCCTCCGGAATCTATCTGGTAGATCATGTCATCTCCGATCTTCAGGTGGTAGACAACGCCGTTCTGATCGGGCGGAAGAACCACCGCCTGGGATGCCTCATCCCAGTACATGTCGGCAGTAGACTGACCGAGGGCCGATACCAGGTAACGCACCGGTACATAGACCCGGCCGTCTTGAAGGAACGGGGATACGCCGGCGTCCATCTGGTAAACCTGCCCATTGACGCTGTAAGTGCCGCCTCCAATCGTGAAGCTGGCATGGTTCAACTGGGGCGGTGCCGGAGCAGGCGCTGAGTTGACCCCGATCGCCACGGAATAGGTCTTGGCCGGCGGGGTGCTCTTCTCCCAGGGGCGGGAATAAACCAGGTCGAGCCGGGCGGTACCGGCGCCCGCCGCCCGGAAAACCCAGTGCTCAACGCCGCCGGAACCTACTGTCCGGGATGGGTTGATATAGAAATGCGATGTCTCCACCAGAACGTTCTGGTCAGGAGTTTCGGCCAAGCTCCAGGAAAAGCCGGTGGTAGGATTGCCGGGCAGGGACAACTCCATGACCGCTCCCTGGTCAAGCGCAACGGTCTGGTTGTTATTGTCCTCGTTCAACTGTACCGCATCAGCCCGCGCCGGCAATAGTCCCCCGGACACCAGAATCAGAACCGCGAGCACAGCCAGAAGCAACCTCCAACTCTTCATAACCAGCCACCTCTCTCTTTGTGCTAAAACAAGTTGTCCAAATCCTACTTGTAATTATGATGTTTTTATGTATTCCCCGCAACGACCTGGAACAGGAAGTTTAAGGAAGTGGTTGGACGACAGATAGTCGGAATGATATGCGAGAAAACATTTTTCATCAACCCGCGTATTATATAGAATACTTGGCTTTTCGCGGGAACAGTTGCTTTTTCCAGGCCGATTTCTAAAAAATGTTCCGCCAGGTAAGACGCTCCCGTTCGGGGATGTGCCTGATCAGGTCCATGGCTTCACCGGCCTCGACCCTGGCATTGACCTCGTCGCGGGTCTCGATAAACTTCTGGAGCCGGATCAGGCTCAGTTCCAGGTTGTCCAATTCCAGGTGATCCGTGAACAGCACCCAATTGCTGTGCACCCTGTTCCAGCGCTCATCCAGTAAGGCAAAGCCGCCCTCGCTCGTCATCCAGTCCTTTTGCTCAACCGCCTGCTGCACCCGCTCCAACTGGGAGGACAGTTCGTCCGCAGACCGGTCCAGGTACCGCTGAGAGAGGATGCCGCCGGTGATGATCATGACCACAATCGCCAGAACTAGCAGCCACCCGCTCCACTTGCGCATCAGCCATCCCCCTCCCCGCGCAGGTGCCAATCAATCTGCCCCTGAGTGGTCATCTGGGCAAAAAAGACGTCCCGAAGGTCGGGGATCTGCCGCAACTTGGCCTGAGCGATCAGGGTATCCATGGCAATGCCGGCCAGTTTCAAGTTGGAGAGGTTCACATTGCCGTCCACGATCAGGGTCACCGGAAACAGCGGCTGGGTCACCGCCCGGCCGAGGTCCCTGGCGTTGGGAGGCACAACATCTGCCTTGGGAATGACGCTGAGGGTGCCGTTGTTCTCCAGTATCGCATAGGCGATGTCGGATACATTCGGGTATTCCTTGCCCCTCAGTTGTTCCAGCAGGTCATGCAGGTTCACCCGCAGCCGCTGCAAGGCTTCAGCGATCAGCCTGCCGTTGTTGATCAGGATCGTCGGGGTACCACAGACCAGGGCACGCACTCGCTCACTGTTCAGGACCAGCAGGGAGATGAAGATCTCGGCAGCCAGCAACACCAGGATGCCGATGATCCCGTTGGTGAGGGGAATACCGGTGTTGCTCATGGGCACGACGGACAGCTCGGCGATGATGATGGTGATCACCAGTTCGAAGGGTTGCAACTGGCCAATCTGGCGCTTACCCATCAACCGCATCACGATTACTAGGAGGACATAGAGCACCAGCGCTCTGACAGCGATCAGCAGTATGGTCGAACACTCCCTTGCTAATATTTCGATTAATATTGTCTCCATTGCGCAAATAATCAATTCCCACGAGCCGCTGCTGCCTGAAAAACAAAACCGGGCGCACCGGCCCGGTTCAGACATGACTGCTTCCCTCGCAGCTACCTGCTCTTTTCAGTCCTATTGTCCGCCTACTTCCCGATCTTCTCCTCCACTTCCTGGGCGCCCTGCTGGTAGAACTGCTCCTCGTTAGGCGCCAGCTCCTTGACCAGCCTGAGGAATTCCCCGGCGTGGACCAGTTCCTCGTCGGCGATCTCCCTCAGCACTTGAGCGGCCAGTTTATTATCGATGGACTCGGCCAGTTGGGTGTAAACCTGCACTGCTTCATACTCGGCGGCGACCATAAACCGGATCGCCCGCACCAGTTCCTCCGGTGTCAGTTTACGCTCAGTGTGCATACCAGAAAAAGCGTTCACAAAATCTGGCATCTTGTTTCCTCCTTCTTGTTGTGTCCCTTTAACATCATTCAGCGAGAAGTCCCCTTCCTCCAAAGGTAGGGGATGAATGCCTTCGGTCTGCCCCTTCGCCAGCACCAGGTCGGCGCTCTCCAGTAGTGCCACAACCTATAAAAACCGCCTCCTCTATTAAACTCCGCATTCCTCATCCCAATTAACGGCGGTCCCGCTCCAGATCATAGATGATCTTTTCCAGGTACCACTGCTCGGAGCGTCCCGGATACCTTTTCCTGACGGCCTTCAACTGGTGGTGTAGGGCATCGTCGGCCTGCTGCCCGGAAAGAAACACGAGCTGCTGGTACTTCCGCTTCAGTGCGGCGGTGCTGTCCGTCGCCCGGCTCCTGAGAAAACCTAGTAAGGCAAAGCCAGCAGCAATAACCAGCAGGATCATCAGATAGATCATCTTCACAGATCCCCTCTATAGTTCCTCGCCCTTGAAAACCTATTTCGGCCATTTTCTGCCGCACCGTACCCGGCGGTGCCGGGTCCAATGGACATGGCGCGCCACCTTGATTGTGAGTGTAGCGAACCGTGCCCGGCGGTGCCATGTCCAGTGACATGGCGCGGACCCGGCACCCGGGTGCCCTTTGGACGCGGGCGCGGCGCCCGGACAGACCTGATGTTCCCCGGCACTCAACCCAGCGCTAGCTCCGACCTCTGACTTCTTGCCTCTGGCTTCTGTTTGACGGGTATCCGTCCCTGGAACAGGTACCGGGTCAGGGAGAAGCGATCGAAGACCAGCTTCGAGAGGATGATGGGCGTCACCAAACCGATCAGGGCTGCCACAACGTTGCCATAGCGGTAGTGGTACTCAACCAAGAGCACGGTATTGATGGGAACATGAAGATACACCACCGGGAGGGCGACATTGCCCATCAGGGTTACAGCCCGTCTCAGCCTGCTTCGGGCCAAGACCTGGCTCATTCCCAACAGCGCCACTGCCATCACCATGGGGATCAACAGGTCCAACAACAAGTGCTGATAAACCACGTACTTCAGATTGAGCACATAATTCATCAATCCTCTGTAATCGACGGCGATCAGCAGCACGGAAAGGGTGACGGCAGCCAACGTGACCCGCAGGGAGATGTCTGCAAGCAATTTCTTGCAGAAATAGCCGATGGCATAATAAACAACAGCTATCAAGGCCACATCCAGGTTCCATGGTACAAGCGGGGGATGGCTAATCATCAGCCAGGACTCTATATGGGCCAGCAAGTAGGCAACCGCAACGGCCACCATCACCAGGCGGCTGTCTTTACATACCAGGTTGATGAGGGCAAAGAGGACCTGGGCAGCGAACAAGCAGGTAAAGAACCAGAAAACCGTGTAATAAACACCTGGAGCCCGTCCGCCCAACAGCACATCCCGCAAGTCTTTCAAGACAAAGCTGGCATCCAGGAAGTGCAGGTAGCGGTAGACATAGACGTACCTGACCAGGGTTACCAGAACCAGGTAGGCGCAATAGGGAACCAACACCTGGCGGCTCCGCCTGGAGAGCCAGGAACGCAAAGACGACCATCCGTCCGGAAGGTTGCACAGATAACCGCTGAGCAGAAAGAAGACCGGCATGTGAAACCAGTAGATGTATTTGGTATAGACGGCGGGGCCGACCGGATGCCCGACCACTACCAGGATCAGAGCAAGAGTCTTGGCCATATCTACCCAGACCTGGCGCTTGGAACTTTCCGCCATGGGCCACCTCTCATCTGAAAAGTGAGACAGAAAGCTGGATGCCGGCTTCCTGCCAGTCCGATCTGCCGGGATCAGGGTAATTATACTATTCATTGAGCAATTTCGCGCCAGAATTTCATCCGGCCAGCCAAGTCTTCTTCAGCAATCAAACCCAGAACCCCGGGGCTGTCCCGGGGTTCTCTCGTCACCATGTGGTAAATCTATTTGTTTCCCGTCACACAACCTAGTTAATACCCACAAGAAGCAGGATGAGGATCAGAAACAGCACGAATACCAGTTGGGTGCTCCATCCTCCGACTCCAGCACCAACACCAACACCAGCTCCCATTTAAAAAACCTCCTTTCAAGACGGTCTGCAAATCTGCAGAGTACTTAGATTTCATTCCATACTATTCCACCCCAGATTGAAATGTGCCCCCCCATGTTTCTAAAAAATGCAGGCCTCTTCTTCGCCACACAGAGTTTGCTCACCCGCCGGAGACTTACGGCATATCATGGGTTATTAGTCAGGCTGAGCAGATACATAAAAATTCCCAAAGTAGGTGAGCACGATCGAAATCATCTCCTGCGATCCGGGCAGGTACATCTCCTTTTGCCGGGATATCTACAGGGACGATCCATTTTTTCGGGACTCCGGGTTGACCAACGTGCTGAGGATGATCTTTTACGGCAGGGAGCCCTGCTTCAGACAGGCGGAGATCACTCCGGTGATGGTGGGCAGAAACGGGGAAATCCTGGCCGCCTGCCTGCTGATCACAGACCAGTCACAGCCTGATATGCTGCAGTTCTCCTATTTCGAAGCCCGGGAAGACTGTCAGCCGGCGGTGGACCTCCTCATGGCAGTTGCCGTAAACCTCTGTAAAAAGAAAGGGATGCCCAGAATCGTGATCGGGTTGGACAGCATGGTCGGCGTTCTCGTAGACCGCTTCGACTGCATGCCCTGCTACGGCTCCCGCTATAATCCAGCCTATTATCCGGAATACTTAGGCAAATATGGCGCCAGGGAATACCTGCTTGCCTCTTATCTGCTCGAACTGCACCGGGACATCCTGGCCAGGGAACAAAAAATCCTGAAACGGCTCGGCAATAGGTTCACCTGCCGGACGGCCAGTTGGCGCCACCTCGGACGGGAGGCCGCCATCTACACCTATTTGAAAAATCGCTGTTTTACAGGCCAGCCCTTCTTTACGACGGGTTCTACAGAGGTGAACCACCGGATGTTCAGCAGCTATCATACCCTCATGTCCGGTCACAACTTGCTCATCCTGGAGCGCGGCGGCGCCCCTGCCGGATACCTGCTCTGGTTTCCGGATTACAACCAACTGCTGACTCCCGGGGACGTCATGGACCAGGATACCTGCCGGAGGTACCGGATGCGAGGCCACGAGATCGATAAGCTCACGATCTCGGAAATCGGGGTTCTCCCTGAATACCAGGGCTCCGGAGCGATTCTCGTCCTGTTCGACTATTTCCTGCAGTTGACCGGAGGCAGCTACGACTGGTGTGAAACCGGATGGATCCTGAACGAAAACATCAAATCGAAAGGCTTCGGGATCAGGTGGGCCGATTCGGAATACAAGCACTACAAGATCTTTGAAATCGAGGTCTAAACATAACAAGAGGCCGGGCTGTAAGCCCGGATGCGGAGGAAGCGGGGGCATTAGAGCGGGTAGTCATCTGTGGTAAATGCTACGGTTTCCCCGGAAACTCCTGCACATCCTTCCAATAGGCCTGCAGCAACCGGTAATCCTCTTCAGTATCGATATCCAGGGAAGCGAGCCCGGGACAACCCGGTATCACCACCACCTGCCGACGATACCTGGCCATAA
>Ga0224558_1000967_pt1 | contig 32154 bp, 31 predicted proteins | sample 714S32024metaG_FD_180682 | JGI IMG/M metagenome (GOLD analysis project Ga0224558, IMG submission 180682) | Peat soil microbial communities from Stordalen Mire, Sweden - 717 S3 20-24 | ecosystem: Environmental > Terrestrial > Soil > Wetlands > Peat | place: Sweden: Norrbotten County, Stordalen... | reverse complement strand
TCAGGCCCATCCCAGCCGTTCGCGATCAGCAGAGCGAGTTCCGATTCCGCGGGCTGCCCTTTCTGAAGGCTATGAAACTCAATGGCAGGGTGTTTCAACGCCGCGAGTTTCGCCAGCGGAATATTCCTGCGATCATTGACTGCCCACAGCTCCGGTTGGTCGAGTCTGAAGCCTCCGGACCAAACCAATCCCACTCGAGGCCTGGTTCTCTCGCCCACGGCGCTTTTCCAGTGCTGCCCTCGCTCCGCGCTGCTGAGGAGGTACGGGATCTGCGCCGGAATAGTGGTCAAGGTGGTCTTGAGCGCCAGCGGCAGGCTCATCAAGGGGCAGTAATAATCGAACGGCGGCAGGGGCTCTCCCCGCACCGCCAAGTGCATCACTCCATCCAGATTCTCGAGCAGAGTCCCTAGAGCCTTGGGAACCTCCAAGACCACCCGTGCGCCGAGATCGGCGACGTGCTTGACGTAGCGGCAAAACTGGATCGTATCGCCCAGCCCTTGCTCGCTTTGCAGTAAGATCGTTTTGCCCCGCAGCGACTGCGCTCCCAGCCACAGCGGCTGCGCGAAGTTCCTTTTTTCTTTGCTCGTGGCGCAGTGCTCGTTCTTCCAGCGCCATTCAAAATCCTGCCAGCCATTCTCCAAATCACCCAACAGCAAGCGCACGAATGATCTGCTGAAATATGCCTGTGCATAATGAGGATCAATTGCAATCGCACGATCAAAACTCTGCAGCGCATCATCGAATCTCCTCATGTCGCCGAGAAGATTGCCGCGGTTGCAATGTGCTTCGGCAAATTCCGGCGCCATCGAAATCGCAGCATCGTAGCTCGCCAGCGCTTCATCGAATCGGTGGAACTCGCTGAGCAAGTTGCCTCGGTTCGAATACGCTTGCGCAAAGTCAGATCTCAAGGCAATGGCTTGGTCGTAGCTGGCCAGCGCCAGGTCGAGCCGTCCTAAGTCCCTGAGCGCATTGGCTCGGCTCAAGTGAGCCTCCGCATGCCGGGGATCAAGGCCCAAGGCTTGGTCGTAGCTGGCCAGCGCCGCCTCATTGCGTTTCAACGCCGCAAGGGCAAGACCTCGGGCAACGTACGTTTCTGCCGCATTTGGCTTGAATTCGAGCGCTTGGTCGTAGCTGGCGAAGGCGGCCTCATGGTTGCCGAGTTCGCTGAGCACATTCCCTCGGCAAAAGTACGCGTCGGCGAGATCGGGTTTCAGGGCAATGGCGCGATCATAACTTATGAGTGCCGCTGCGTGCCGCCGGAGCTGATTCTGGGCGTGCCCCTGCATCAGATGAGTTGCAGGGCTGAGCGGATCCGCATCGAGCGCTTTGGCCGTGAGTTCCAGTGCACGCTCGGACTCGTTCGCTTGAAGAGCGATGACACCGAGAAAGGTCAACGCTTGAACATGCCGCGGCTGCCAATTCAGCACCTGCTCGTAGAGCACGCGCGCCTCCTCCAGCCGCGATTGCTGATGCAGCATGACTGCCTCACGAAAGGCGGCATCGGCCGAAGAATCGATCGTAGATGTCACGTATGAAATACCCTCGGACTCTACAGCCACAGCGGGACCGCAATCGGCCCCGACGCTCGCCAAGCTCCCGCGTGCAGGCGAAACAAAGTACGCGTCCGCGTATCGATCAAGCAATCCTTTGGGAACACATAGTCCACGTCCCGCCGCTGCAGCGAATCCATACGAATACGGCGCCGTCCATCCAGCTCGTCGAGAGGCGTGAACCCCTGCCCCGAAGACGGAAACTCCGGATGATCTATGACCGGACGCTGATATATCCACCAGGCATAACGCGCGTAACTCTTGTCCAGCCATGCCGCCCTCAGCGGCGGATCGTCTTTCGGATAATTGTTGAACGCGAAGTCGAGGCACTTGTCGTCGGCACTGCAGGGCGACTTGTTGATCACTCCCAGCCAACAGCCAAGCAGCCGCCGGGCGGCGCCGGTGTTGTTGTACCACTGCACCGCGCCGCTGCCGAGGAGCTGGGTTTGGCTCATCAAGTCGATGCTGTGGGAAAATCGATAGAAGCGGCCGTCCGTGTGCCGCTCGACAGGTCCGTCCTGCAGGGTGATGTTCGCCCGGATATAGGACTCGGTGTGTTCCTCCGCAAGCCAGTTGAATATGGCGAAATCGACGCGCGTCGCCAGCAATTCATCGATACGCGTGGGCCGCTGCGCGATCACGCAATCGACGTCGACATACAGGACGGGACGCTGGTAGCGCTCGAGCAGAAAATGCACGAAATTCGCCTTCGTGTACCGTAGATCCAAAGATCCCTTCGGGCTGATGGATCGGTGGACGAACGGCAGTTCGAAAAGCGCGAGCGGCAACGAATGGGTGCGGCAGGAAGCGGCCAAGCGCTCGCCGAAACGCGCATGGCTCGGCGTCATCATCGCGCCTACGATGTAGCGCGCGGTATCGATGGCAGACTGCGGATCCGACACCGCACGCACGGCGGCCAATTCCATTGGAAACACGATTTACGCCGTCAGATCCGCAAGGCCAAGCAACGGTTCGACGAAGTTCTCGTAATTTCGCCAGCGCTCCACCGAGGATTTGCTGATGCCCTGCCGCACCTGCCATTTGCTGAAGGTAGCGACCGCGCGGTCGGTTCGATCGAAATTGCGGCAAGCGGGATCCCACGGCAGGTCGATGAAATTCAGCATCGCTCGACTCCACGTTTCCGGATCGTCGACGAGCTTTTCGTAGGGCACGTCCAATATTGCGGATTTTGGCAATATCAGCCGCCAGTGGTTCATCACTCGGACATACTCCGCATAATAGTGCGCTAGGTCCATCAAGTCGTTGGCGAAGAAATGAGTATTTTGGAAGTGCTGAAAGTAAATAGATAGGCAGGTGTCGATGGGATTGCGGCGCATATGAATGATAGGAGCGTTCGGAAAAGCTGCGTGAATCAATCCCAAATGCAAAAAATTCGAGCACATCTTATCCACGATTCGGATTGCATCCGGCGATAGGCTATCGATCTGACGGAGATATTCGCCCGCGAGCTTGTGAAGGGCGCCGTTCCCCATCTCGCCCTTCGCCACAGATTGTTCGTAGAGCGCCGACGCGGGAGTCCAAAACTCAACCTCACCGGCACCGAATACGGCGGCGTGAGACGCCAGGATTTGCTCGGCCAGCGTGGTGCCAGAACGCCACATTCCGATCACGAATATTGGGCGCGCGGAGGGATTCGCATCGATCGCCGTCCGCCGGATCCAGTCACGATCGTAAGAGCGGATGATATGATCGACGCTGCGAGTCATTGCGTCCCGGTTATACGGCGCGCTATAGAGTCTGGTCAATTCATTCGCGCGTCGATAGTTGACGAATGCTTGTTCGAAATCGCGCACGTCATCGAAGTACTTGCCAAGCGCATAGCGGAGGTGCACTTCGCGGCGCGGCGAGAGGCGCTGCTCCAGTATACGTTGCGCTTCCGCCAGCCACTTGAGGTCACCGTTCGCCATTTTCCGCCAACGCACGAAGCCCGACCAAGCTTCGGGCATATCCGGCTCGACGGCGATCGCCCGCTTAAGGAGAGCCTCAGCCTCGGCGAACCGGCCCCGGTCAGCTTGCAGCTCGGCGAGCTGCACAATTGCGGCTGTCAACCCTGGATTGATTTCAAGCGCCCGCCGGCAGCTGACTTCGGCGTCAATTCTGCGGTTTTGCAGCGTCAGCACATTGCCCAGGTTGCTGTGCGCAAGCGCGAAGTCCGGTTTGATTGCAAGCGCCCGCCGGAAGCTCGCGATGGCTTCATCGAGGTATCCGAGATCCTGCAGCGCACTACCCAGGTTATTCTGCGCTTCAGCGTAATTGGGTTTGACCGTCAGCGCCCGGCGGTGACTCTTCACCGCCTGCTCTAACTGCCCAAGGGCTCTGAACGCATTGCCCAAGTTGCTGTGCGCCTCGGCGTCATCGGGCAAGAGTTCCGTTGCCCTGTTCAACGGCTCTAGCGCATCCTTACCTTGTAACCATAGTGCTAACCCGAGTACTTTCCAGACCAATCCTGAATTCGGATACTGGACCAGTAGTTCCCGTGCCCTGCTTTCCAACTCCACATGTCGCCCCGCGCTAACCAGCGCAACAATTTGACTTATTTTAGCGGGAGAAGGGCCCGATGGCTCCGGGCGAGGCGTATGCAGGGTCGCTCTGGATGCGTCAGCCGGATCATCAAGAGACCGCGCGGCGTATTTCCCGGAATCCCTTTGGGCGCAGCATTTTTTGTATTTTTTTCCGCTGCCACACGCGCAGGGATCGTTTCTTCCCGGTTTCACGTTCGGCTTTTCCAAGAATACATTCATTTAGAATAATTCAGGCAATAAATCGTCGGCGGCATCCCGACCGCCGCCTACATTGGTTTGTAACCTGCGCGCGATAGCCTCGAATCTCATTGATCACCGAATTCGCCGGCTCCGGGTAATTGAAAAATGCGCCATTCATCCAGTCCTCACTCCTACGCTCCGTCCAATTACGACGAGGATATGTGCCTCAAGCCGCCGCTGCTGCTGTGGCTCGCGGTCCTTTTTCTATCGCGGGCGATCATGCTGCCGATAACGATCGGAATCGGGCATGTCGCCGGCGTAAACGCCGACGCCATGACGCTGCTTCGCGGACTTTGGAGCGAAGACGAATTGCTGCCTGCTTTGGTCGCGATCCCCGTCCTTTACACTTTTTGCCGCCGGGTTCCCACGGCTTCCTGGCCGGTGCGCTGGATCTGGGCGCACGGCCGGGTCTTTCTGTCATTATCCGCCGGGCTCGACATCGCGTTGCCCTTCGTTGCCCAACTTTGGCATCGCGAGGTCAACGATCAGTTGATGCTGTCGTTGTTCGCGTCCGGAATGGATGTCTACTTTCTCGTGTACATCCTCGCGGCGCGACGGGCCCGCGATACCTTTTTGGACTTCCCTCCACCGCTGGAGCCCGCGAAGAAGTAACCCACCGGTTGGGAACCGTCGCAGGTTCAACCTGCGCCCAACCTCTAGTTCGCTAGCCGCATCTTTACGCCGCAGACCTCTGCACGGACTCGAACCCTCCGCCCACGTCTCGTTCGTCGACCGCCGACAATTCCTCACCCAACGCATCGCGCAGCGCTTCCAAATGCAAGAGCCGCGAGCGTGCGTCCCGCCAGGCGTCGTCCGCCATGTCACGAACTTGCGCGAGCGCGTCGCACTCGGCGCCCATCGCCGCCGCGGCGCGGCCCGCCGCAAACCAACGGCGCTCCAGGAGACTGGCCGCTCTATCTTCGGCTTCGTGCGCGCCCATGGACTTAGCCCTTACCCAGCATGCTGTCTTCGAGCCGTTCTATTTTTGCCATGATGCGGGCTTTCTTGGCTTCGGTACGCTCCAGTCGCTCGCGCGCCATGTCGACTGATTCCACGCTGGCCGACGGTTTCGCCGCCAACGTTTGATACTCGGCGCGAGCCACGATGCTAGCGTCGTACGCCAGGCGCCATTCGAGTTCCAAATTATTGATTTGACCGTCCAGATCAAAGTCGAGACTGCTCATTGCTGCTCCTCGCGTTGCCGTTACGCCAGATGCTGCACGCTCAACATGACGATTATCGGACAGTAATGCGGCAGTTATTTTGCGGCCGGTGGGTCCAGCGTCCCGGCGCGGCCCGTGCCCGCACCAACCAGGAACCCACCGGCGAGATCACGCAGGGCCCGCCGACGACCCTCACGAAGGGCGAGCCGCTGCCGCCGGCCTGCCCGGCATTCCCGCCAAATCCTGCGGCCAGGCTATGCTGCAGTTCGTGCCACGGCAGACTCCACAGTTCGGCGATGTCGTTCATGCCACTTGCTCTGCCGGCACAGCCATCGGCACGTCGATGAGTTCTCGCAGCTTCGGCCATTCGATCAGGCGCAGTTGTCCGTTCATGTCCTCGACCAACGAGGTGCAACTCTCGACCCAATCCCCGTCGTTGCAGTACAAAATACCGTTGATCTCGCGTATTTCGGCGTGATGGATGTGACCGCAAACCACCGTGCCGACACCGCGTTTGCGGGCCGCCTGGGCAACCGCGTCTTCGAAGCTGCCGATGTATTGAACCGCCGTTTTCGCCTTGTGTTTCAAGTAAGACGACAGCGACCAATGCGGCAGATTGAATTTACGCCGCCACCAATTGATATACGGGTTGGCGGCGAGAAGAATGTCGTACAGATTGCTGCCGAGCTTGGCGAGCCAGGGACTGCACTTGACGACGCTGTCGAACTCATCGCCGTGCAGGATCAGCATGCGGCGTCCGTCGGCGCCCTCATGGACGTACTCACGGTGGATTTCGAGATTACCGAAGACCGCGCCGTCGAACTCGCGAAACACTTCATCGTGATTTCCGGGTACGAAGATGACCTTCGTGCCGCGCTTGGCCTTGCCCAAAATCGTGCGCAGCACGTTGTTGTGCGACTGCGGCCAGAACATGGTTTTCTTCATGCTCCACACGTCGATGATGTCGCCCACCAAAAACAGCGTATCCATCTCCACGTGGTGCAAGAAGTCGAGCAACAACTCCGCGCTGCAGCCTCTGAAGCCTAGATGGATATCCGAGATAAAGACCGTTCTCAGCCGCAGCGGCAACGGGGTTTTACGCTCCACCATGTCTTATCTCCTAACAGCCTATCCACACGCCTATCACAATCGCGGCTCAATGTGACGGGCGGATGACCTGGGAAAGAAGATTTGCTTACAATAAAGACACTTAGGCGTGGAACATCGCGTGGAACAGTGAAAATGTGACTTAAGTCACTCCCCTTATGGCCTTAAGTCGCCCGGAGCGACGGCGAGGCAGGCAGCTCGGGGCGTACCGGCGCCGGCGGCGCAAACCGGTAGCCAAATCCGCGGACGGTCTGGACGTAGGATTCGAACCCCGATTCGCTTAAGATTTTCCGCAGGCGCTGCACGTTGACGTCGACCGTCCGTTCATCCACTTCGCTGTCATCGCCCCAAACCTGAGCCAACAGCTGCGTCCGGTTGAAGGTTCTACCGAGGTTCGACATCAAGAATTCCAGTAATCGGTATTCGATGCCTCTCAAGTTGACGAGCTGCCCGCGCGCGGTCACGCGATTGGTGGTGGCGTCGAGCACCAATGAATCGCAGGTCAGCGTGGAGGGCTGCGTATCCCGATGCCGCGAGCGCAGCACGGCGCAGACGCGCGCCACCACCTCGCGCAGCGAGAACGGTTTGGCGATGTAGTCGTCGGCTCCGAAGTTCAGTCCGGACACCACATCTTGTTCGCCGGCCAACGCGGACAAAATGATGAGACGAATCACTTGCGGGGCGCGTGCCGCGCGAATTCCCTGGATCAGATCGAGAGCCATGAAGCCCGGGATGTTCCAGTCGATGATCACCAAGTGCGGCGGACGCTCCGCCACCGCCATGGAGGCGGCCGCGCCGTCGGTGATCGCGCGTACCATGAAACCTGCTTCGCAGAGTCTCTGACGCAGCGGTTCGACGGCAGCAACATCCCGATCGACGATCAGTATTTGTTTTGTGGTTTCTATAGCGAGCATAAAAGCCACGCCATTAAAGGCATGAAGCTTTACAGTTCGTTGACCGTTTTGTGACCTTTGAAAAGAAAAAGCGGTTTTGATCGCGTGATCGTCTGTCGCCGTCATTCGCTTGTACGACAAACGGCGTCATCGAGCCGGAGCTTGCGCGCGCTGCGCGGCCCGTGCCGACACGCACGGATACGCGCGCAGCGAATCCGGGCGGCGCCGAGCAGTGACGGCATCGTCATTGTCCGCCGCATTCCAGGCGGCAAGCAGCAATCCGAGTGCCAACCAATTGAGCGAAGCCTCGCGATGCTGCGTCCATAATATTCTCGGCTTGCTGAAAATCGATGTGCCGTTCGACGCGTTCATGAGCAACTCTCCGTGAGGGATCCGCACGCACACTATCGACGGGAAATCGGGCGGATCGACGCCACGAACCGACGCACAATCAGGGCGAATCGTGGCAAATCATGGCGCGCGTCATGGCGCGGGCCGGCATCGGGCCCGGGGCTGCGTCGATGAGCTATGATCCCGGTATGAGAAAGCAGATTGCCGTCGTCGAGGACGAACCGGCGTTGCGCGAAAACTACGCCGCCGCGCTGGCGCGCCAGGGCTACCAGGTCAAGACCTACGGCAACCGCAAAAGCGCCATGCAGGCCTTCGACATCCACCTGCCCGACCTTGCGATCATCGACGTGTCGCTGGAAGACGAGGCTGAAGGCGGATTCGATCTATGCCGCGAACTGCGCGCCTTGTCGGCGGAGGTGCCGATCATCTTCCTGACGGCTCGAGACAGTGAACTGGACGCGGTTTCCGGTCTGCGCTTGGGAGCGGACGACTTTTTGACCAAGGACGTGAGCCTGCCGCACTTGGCAGCGCGGGTGGCGGCATTGTTTCGGCGCATCGACGCGCTGCGCCGGCCGGACAATGCCGCGCAGATCGTGCGGCGCGGCGCCTTATCGATCGACGGCGAGAAAATGCAGACGGCGTGGAACGGCGTCCCGGTCACTCTGTCATTGACGGAATTCTGGATCGTGCATGCGCTGGCGCGCAATCCGGGTCACGTCAAAAATCGTCAACAACTCATGGATGCCGCCAGCGTGGTGCTGGACGATAACACCATTACCTCCCACGTCAAACGCGTACGGCGCAAGTTTCTTGAGGTCGATCCCGCCTTCGATGCCATTCAAACCGTCTACGGAATGGGTTACCGCTGGGTCGAGTGAGCATCCGCTTGCAACTATTCGGTGTCGCGCTCACCACGCTCGTTTTGCCGTGGGCGGGATGCCAATATGCGCGCGAATTGGAATCGGCCCTGCGCATTTCGCAAGAAAACTCGTTGCAAGCCGCCGCCGATACCATTGCGAATGCGCTGTCGGCGCAGCCGCAGCGGGTTTTCGGCGACGCCGAGGAGGGACCCGCGTTCGATTCGGCTCAAGGTGATCTGTATGTATTCCCGCTGCACAATCAACCGTTGCTCGACGGCTATCGCGAGGACTGGGATCTCGCCGTGGAACCCAAAAGCGTGCCGGCAAACGGACTTGCGGCGCGGCTGCTGGCGGGTTGCACGGAGCGGTATCTTTTCATCTATTTGGAAGTGGATGACCCGAAGTTCGATCCGGAACCCAGCGATGCGCATCCGGACCGGGATAAATTCGATCGTGTTGATGTCACGCTGGAACGGCCTGACGGTGCCCTAGAGTCGTATTTCTTCGCGACCAGCGCGCCTGGGCTCATCGAAGCGCAAAGCGTGGTCAGAAGCGACGACGGCGTTGACCACGCAGCGCTGGAACCGAGAATTCAGGCATTTTGGCTGCAGACATCGCGCGGCTATCACCTCGAAGCGCGAATCCCGAGAAGCCTGGTGGGCTCACGGCTCTGGATCGAAGCGATCGACGCCGCAGGCGGCGGCAAGGCCGGTTTCATGGGCGCCGACTCGGTCCGAGGTGGGCGGATGTTCTCGGTAACCCCCGGATTGAACGGCTTGCTCGAAACCTTCATCGGTCCGGAAACAAGGGTCACTGTCATCGACACCAATGCGCTGAAACTCGGGCTCACGGGTTCTCTGAGGTTGAGCAACGATGAAGACCCGCGCACGGGCGGCAGTTGGTATCGACGCTTCATCGCGGGCGATATGTCGCGCTGGGCTCTGCAAGCCTCGGCGCCGGATCATCTCGAGGGCAAAACCGTGACGGAAGCGCTCGCCGGGCATCCATCGGCCGAATGGCTGCGCGCCGATCCCACTCAAGCAGCGCTCCTTTCCGCAGCCGCACCGATCAAGGTCGGCGATCGGACGCGCGGAGCAGTGGTCCTCGAACAGGCCGGTAGTCAATTGCTGGAGCTTCGCGACCGGGCACTCACTCACCTGTTCAATCTGACGTTGCTCGGCACCGCGCTCGCCGTGGCCATCGCGTTCGGCGTGGCGACCTTGATCAGCCTGCGCATCGGGCGCTTACGGCTGGCCGCCGATTCCGCGGTGACCAATGACGGGCGAATTCGTCTCGACATGCCCGAATCCAATCGTGGCGACGAGATCGGCGCTCTAGCGCGCGGATTCGAACGACTATTGGCGCGGCTCAACGAACATACCCAGTATTTGCGAAGCCTCGGCGGAAAATTATCGCATGAGCTGCGCACACCGCTCACCATCGTGCGTTCTTCGCTCGACAATCTCGAGTCCGAGGGCGTCAGGGCGGATCAAGCCGGCTACCTGACGCGCGCTCGCGAAGGTATCTTGCGGCTTCAATCCATCTTAAGCGCCCTGGGCGCTGCGTCCCGCGTCGAGGAAAGCATCAAGCAGGCCGAGCGCGTGAACTTCGATCTCGAGGCCCTCGTACAGTCAGCCGTCGCCGGTTACCGAGACGCTTTTCCCGCCGCCCGCATCGAACTCGACACGCCGGCCAATGCCTGTTTCATGCACGGTGCGCCCGACCTCATCCTGCAGATGCTCGACAAGCTCATCGAAAACGCGGTCGATTTCTGCTCGGCATCGGGCACCATTACCGTGCGTCTGACCCGCGCCGCGACTCATTACGAACTCGCCGTCAGCAACGACGGGCCGCCCATCCCGCCCGATATGCTGAGTCGCTTGTTCGAGTCGTTGTTCGAGCACCGGCTCGGCATCGACGATAAGCCGCATTTTGGCTTAGGGTTGTATATCGTGCGTCTCATCGCCGAATTCCACGGCGGCCGAGCGATTGCCGCGAACCGGTCGACCGGTGCGGGGGCCGTGTTTACCGTGATTTTGCCCCTGATCTAGTCAAATCGTATGACATTCGTACTCGATATGAAGACATTCGGCTTAAGGTCTGTACGCAATGCGGAGGAGCGTTACTGTTAAGATAGGGGATGTTGGATACTAAAATTCGCGATTCGAAGGGGATTTCATAGAAGTGCAACTCAAAGACGCTATCGGTTCCTTTTTCGTCGAATTTTCCAAATTCGAAACGTTTTCCGTCGGCATGGCGCTGCGCTCGTTATCGAGAGATGCGGTGTTCGTCGAACACGCCGAGAAACTGCTCGATCTCGAGGCTCGGCTCAAGCTGCTCGAGCGAATGGCCTTTGCTCGGGGCGTGCCGGCGGCTCTGGTTACAGAACTGGAGGCCTGTTTACTGCGCGCCCGGAAATTGCGCGACCAGCGCGATGAGGTCGCACGCAGTCTGATTTCGGTCGATTCGGGCAACGCCAAGCCGTTGCCCGGTGCCGTCAGCAAGCTGCGACCGTCGCGGCGCCGAAATGCGGATTTCTCGCGATTGGCGGAGCTGGAAAATTTATGGGTACCGACGATCGCGCAGGTGCAGGAATACACCGATGAAGCGATGGCCCTTCAGGAAGCGCTGCGGGTAATCACTCAAAAGCTCGAACGGCACCTGCCGGTCGTCGCTACCGAGAATGCCTAGCACGCGGAATACTTAAGACAGGCGAAGCCCTTGTACGAACTCTACATCGCCAACAAGAACTATTCCTCGTGGTCGCTGCGGCCGTGGGTACTGCTACGACAGCTTCAGATTCCGTTCGTGGAACACTTGATCGCTTTCGGGGATGCACCGAGCTGGGATGCGTACCGCAAGATTTCGCCGAGCGGCAAAGTACCGAGTTTGATCGATGGGGAAATCGTCGTGTGGGACTCGTTGTCCATCGCCGAATACCTGGCTTTCGAACATGCGGCCGTGTGGCCGGCGGATCGCGGCGCACGTGCCTGGGCGCGCAGCGCGGCGGCCGAGATGCATTCGGGCTTCGTCGAATTGCGCAGCCGCTGCTCGATGAGCTGCGGCATCAGGCTTCGGCTGAATGAGTTTCCCGCAGCGCTGACGCAGGATATTGCGCGGCTCGACGCACTGTGGAATGACGGTTTGCGTCGCTTCGGCGGTCCATATCTCGCGGGTAGCGCGTTTACCGCCGTCGATGCATTCTTTGCACCGGTGGCATTTAGAATTCAGAGCTACGGCTTGACGCTGGACCGCGCCGCCGCCGAGTACGCTCTGCGCTTATTGAAACTTGCGCCGATGCGGGATTGGTATGCGGCTGCCCTCGCGGAAACCCTCCGCGATTGGCCCCACGAAACCGAGATCCTGCAGATGGGCTCGGTGCTGGAGGATCTGCGCGCGCGCTGACCCGCCGATCAATGCAGCCCCTCATGCGCCAATAGCCAGCGTTTGCGCTCCAAGCCGCCGCCATAGCCCGTCAGCGATCCGTCAGCGCCGATGACTCGATGGCACGGAACCAAGATGGAGATGGGATTGCGTCCGTTCGCAAGTCCCACCGCGCGCGACGCGTTCGGGTTGCCCAAGCGCTTCGCCAATTCGCCATAACTCCACGTCGCCCCATACGGGATCTCCATGAGTGCGTTCCACACGCGCTGCTGGAATTCGGTACCGTGCAGACGCCACGGCAGATCGAACTCGCGCCGTCGACCTGCGAAGTATTCGCCCAGCTGGCGAATCGTTTCCGGCAGAGGGCCGGCGTTCCGGTCCTCCACCCAAGCGTCCATGCCTCGCGGCAGATGAGCCGGCACGTCCATGTAGAGGCCGGTCAACGCGGCGCCGTCGGAGTGCAGCAACAAGCGCCCGATCGGGCTATCGATGGTGGTACATGCGTTCACGGAATAACTCCCAATGACTGCCATAAATAATGCGTGGCATAGGCGCGCCACGGCCGCCACGCTTCCGCGCGCGCGTGCAGTTGCCTATGGCTGATCTTGGCCGCCCTGAGCAACATCAAATCGGTGCCGGGAAAGGCGTCGGGCCAATGCAGTGCGCGCATGGCAATATATTGCGCCGTCCACGGTCCTATGCCCGGCACCTGCATCAGCGCGTCGATTTGGCGCTCGACATCCGCGGTGCACGCCAGCACGACCTTGCGTTCATTCACCGCTTGCACCAGCGCGGCAATACACCGCGCCCGGCTTCCGACGATACCGAGCGACGCGATCTGGCCGGCAGAAACGCCCGCCAGTTGCCGCGCCGTCGGCGTCAAGCGATTCAGCTCCGGAAACGGCGTGACGATCTCGGCACCGCAAGCGCACGTCCAGCGCCCCGCCACCGTGGTCGCCGCCTTCACCGACACTTGCTGGCCGAGTACGGCGCGTACCCCGAGTTCGAAGCCGTCGAAGGCGCCCGGTACGCGCAGCCCCGGCAGCCGCCGCACGCTGTCGCACAACATCGGATCCTGCGACAATAATGCACTGACGGCGTCGGGCGCCGCGCCCAGATCGAACAGCTGCTTGACCCGAACGATGACAGAGCCGATCACCGGCGCCAGCGACTGCGACATCTCGACGTCGAGCGCAAGGCCGCTTTTGGCCAGCGAAACGGCAATCCATCCCTGATGGTCATCGATGGCGGCGGTGCGTCGATAGTGGGTGCCGTCCACGAACTCGACGCCGGGAATCGCGCGCAGTCGCAAATATCCCAACAGGCTGTTCCACGCGAGCGGCGGCCGGAAGTCCAATTGACAGCGGAGTCCGCGCGCGGCGTCGACGGGCCCGCGCAGCGATCGCGGACTCAATCCATAGCGTGATTTGAACAAGGCGTTGAAACGCCGCACGCTGCCGAAACCGCTCGCGAATGCGATGTCCGTCAGCTTCAGCGAGGTTTCGCTCAGCAGACGTTTCGCCAGCAGCAGCCGCTGTGTCTGCGCCAATTCGACGGGCGAAACGCCGAGCTCGGCTTCGGTCACCCGGCGCAGGTGGCGATCGCTCACGCCCAAGGACGCCGCCAATTGGCCCACACCCGCACTGGAGAGCGCATATTCTTCGATACCGGCGATGGCCGCGCCCACCAAGCGGCTCGTTGCATCGACCGAGCTCAAGCCCGGTGCGCGTTCCGGGTGACAGCGCAAACACGGTCTGTACCCCGCGCCCTCGGCGGCCGCCGCGCTCGAATAGAAACGCATGTTCTCACGCTTGGGCGGCCGCGCCGGACAGATGGGCCGGCAGTAAATCTTGGTGGACGACACGGCGACGAAAAACCGGCCATCGAAGCGCCGGTCGCGAGCACGCACCGCGCGGTAACAGGCGTTGGAGTCGAGTAACATGGCGAGAGATTAGCCCTGTTCGGGCGCGAATACTCGCCGTTTTCGGACATCGATATGGCGGCACTACAACTATCGCCTGCCGAGTGCCGCGGCCGTTCCGTACGCCAGGAATTCAGCGTACGCGGCGACCCGCTGCGTCGATCAGCGGCTCCCCGTCTTCCTTGGTGAACGGCCCTTTCTGTGGGAGTGGGAGAATGTCCAAGATTGCCTCGGACGGTCGGCATAGCTTCACCCCCCAAGGCGTTACCACGATGGGTCGATTGATCAGGATTGGATGCTTCAGCATCTGGTCGATTAGCTGCTCATCCGTCCAATGATCCGCGCCCAGTCCCAGTTCGTCATAGGGTGTGCCCTTCTGGCGTAGCAGATCGCGCGGACGAATGCCCATGCGCCGAATGAGTGATTCAAGCGTTGCCCGATCGGGCGGGGCCTTGAGATATTCGATGATCGTGGGCTCGACGCCGGCGTTACGGATCAGCGCGAGGGTATTGCGAGACGTGCCGCAAGCCGGGTTGTGATAGATGGTGACGTCTGTCATGGCTTCACCTCGGCAGGGATTCCAGCATGTTCGTACCAGCCTTTGGATCGGTTGACGATGCTCACCACCAGCAACATAACCGGAACCTCGATCAGCACGCCGACGACCGTGGCAAGCGCTGCGCCGGAGTGGAACCCGAACAAGCTGATGGCGGCGGCCACCGCGAGTTCGAAAAAATTCGATGCGGCGATCAGGGCCGAGGGGCACGCCACGTTGTGGCTCTCGCCGACGGCGCGATTGAGACCATAGGCGAGCGCTGAATTGAACAACACTTGAATGAGGATCGGCACCGCCAGGAGCGCAATCACGCGCGGCTGGCGCAAAATCTCCTCGCCCTGGAACGCGAATAGCAGGACGAGGGTTGTGAGCAGCGCGCCGATCGACCACGGACCGATGCGATGCATGGCGGCGTCAAACGCTTCGGGTCCACGCTTCAAGAGGGATCTACGCCACGCTTGGGCAATCGCGACTGGTATGACGATGTACAACACCACGGAGGTCAGCAGGGTACCCCACGGCACCGTGATGGCGGAGATGCCGAGCAACAGCCCGACCAGCGGTGCGAACGCGACCACCATGATGCTGTCGTTGAGCGCTACCTGCGACAAGGTGAACAGCGGATCGCCGTTCGTCAGGCGGCTCCAGACGAAGACCATGGCGGTGCAGGGAGCGGCGGCCAGCAAAATCAGACCGGCGATGTAGCTGTCGAGTTGATCGGCCGGCAACAGCGGCGCAAAAAGATGCCGGATAAAGATCCATCCCAGTAGCGCCATCGAAAACGGTTTGACCAGCCAATTCACAAAGAGCGTCACGCCGATCCCTTTCACGTGCCGGCGAACTTCGCCCAAGGCGCCGAAATCGACCTTGACCAACATGGGGATGATCATCACCCAGATGAGGATGCCGACCGGCAGGTTGACCTGGGCAATCGAGAGCCCGCCGATAACTTGGAAGGCGCCCGGCATAAGCTGGCCCAGCGCGATGCCTATGACGATGCACAGGAACACCCACACGGTTAGGTAGCGCTCGAACAGACTCATTCGGATGCCCCCGGGAGCGGCGTCTTACCGATGGCATCCACCCGCTCTTGGAGCCGCATCCTGTCAATGCTGGCAATTGGCAGACTCAAGAAAAGCTTGATCCGCGTCTCCAAGGCTTTGAAAGCTTGACGAAAGGCGAAATTTCTCTCGACCTCCGTTCCTTCGACCGCTGCCGGGTCAGGAATTCCCCAGTGTGCCGTCATCGGTTGCCCGGGCCAATAGGGACACACCTCCCCGGCGGCTTTATCACAGACGGTGAGCACGAAATCCAGGCGCGGGCTGCCGGGGGTCGCGAATTCGTCCCAACTCTTGCTGCGTAGGCCTGCGGTGGGCAAATCGAACTGTGTCAAGAGTTTGAGCGCAAGCGGATTCACGTGGCCTGTCGCGTGACTGCCGGCACTGAAGCCGCGAAATTGACCTTTGCCCCAATGATCGAGAATCGATTCCGCGATGATGCTGCGGGCGGAATTGCCGGTGCACAGAAACAAGACATTATAGACTTTGTCGGTCATGGATCTTGTTCTCGATTAGATAATAATAATCAGCGGATTAACTCACGTGGAAGCGTTTCATGCGCGTCGCCTCTTGATATCGGGCACTTCCGCGGAAGCTGGGGCACATTCGGGGCCGCAACCCTGGTCGGCCAGGACGCAGCAGTTCTCGGTGAGAAATCCGATCAGTTGGTTCATGTGCGAGAAATTCGCGCGGTAAAACAGGAACCGTCCGTCGCGACGAACATCCAGGAGCCCTGCGTGCTGCAACTCTTTCAGGTGAAACGAGAGCGTCGGTGCAGCCACGCTCAATTTTTCGCCGAGCTGCGTCGGAGTGTAGCCCTCGGGCCCTCGCTTGACGAGCATCCGAAAGATGGCGAGCCGGGACTCCTGAGCGAGAGCCGCGAGGCTTTCAATCGCGTCTTTTGATTTCATAGTTTGAAGTATATAGAAATAAAGGCCGGGAGTAAATGTGATACGAGCACGAAACAGAAATCTGTGCTTTTGCCGGTCGAACCAGTGATTAACGTCGGCTCGAGCACAGGGTTTGCGATGGTGTTCGCGTTACCGGTCTCAGCCGCATCGAAGCGCTGTTACCCTGGAACATCAAACTCAAACCCTAGCAAGGGTGTGGAAGAGCGAGCGGTTACGATGGGAGCGCCCGGTGCCAGAGATAGAGCCTCACGGGACAAGGAACGGCGGCTCGCCAGATTGTGGGATCGAGCCGCGATAAAATGGGGACACGATAATTTAATTCTTACCACTCAGCGTTTCGGTAACAATCTTCGCTGGAAGAGGGAAAAATTTCGCTTGGACGACAGCTTCCTGGCCCTCATGGGATAAAACATATTTGATGAACTCGCCAGTCAGTTTATCCAGTGGTTGGCCCGGTTGTTTATTTACATAAATATACAGGAAACGGACTAACGGATAAGTTCCATCAAGGGCATTTTTATAGGTCGGTTCCACGAAATTGCCTGCGGCTTCTCCGAGGGGAACTGTGCGGACTTGCGAGGTTTTCCAGCCGATTCCACTATACCCAATGCCCGACGGTTCATTGGCAACACCATCCACAACATCCTCTGAAATCTCCTCATGCACGGTCGTCTTAAAGTCACCATTCTGGAGAGCATGCTCCTTGAAATAGTCATGTGTTCCCGAAACGTTATCACGGCCGTAGAGGATAATTGCCTTGTTGGCCCAATCTCCCGAGAGACCAAGAGATCCCCACGTTTCAAGCGATGGCCCTCCCCTCTTGAGGGTGCTGGAAAATATTCCGTCCACTTGTTGTAAGGTCATTCCGCGAATGGGGTTGTCCTTGTTTACATAGATGGCAAGTGCGTCGAGGGCTATCCGATAGAAAATGGGCTTGTAGCCATATTTTTTCTCGAAAGCTCCGACCTCATCTTCCGTCATTGGTCGGCTCATGGGTGCCAGTTGAGACTTACCATCGATCAAGGCGGGAGGAGCCGTCGCAGAACCTTTGTGTTCGAGTTGAATGGTGGCTTCGGGATATATCTTTCTAAATTCTCTCGAACACAACACCATGACGTCAGTAAGAGTGTCCGAGCCAACGGACACCAGGTTGCCGCTTACGTTATCTGCTTTTGTGTAATGAGGAATGGCGGAATCGACCGGGAAAGGTCTCCATAAGAAGTACCAGGCAAGGCAGCACCCAATTAACATCAGGCCAGCGGCAGTCAAAAGGACTGGGAGGCTAATCGAAAAATCCATATCTGTGCGGGGCGGCGGTGCATCGGATTGTTTGGTGGGAGAAATGCTCATATGGATTCCTTTGGTTTGCTGGTTGGCAGCGGCAAGTAGCTAACTCTTGTCACGTAGTTGGTGACGTGAAACCCTTTCATGCGCGTTTCCTCTTCGGTTGGGCGACTGCCGCGGCAGGCACACCGCACGCGGGACCACAGTCTTTGTCTGCCAGGCTGCAGCAGTTATCGGTCAAAAATTCGAGCAACTGATTCATGTGCGGAAAATTCGGCCTGTAGAACAGGTGGCGCCCTTCCCGGCGGGCCTCGATGAGACCGGCGCGCTGCAGTTCCTTCAAATGAAAGGACAAGGTTGGTGCCGGAACGCCCAACTTTTCGGTGAGTTCGGTCGGCGTATAGCCTTCCGGTCCGCGTTTGACGAGTAGCCGGAAGAGCGCCAGGCGCGACTCTTGGGCCAAGGCCGCGAGGCTAGCGATCACATCATTACTTTTCATTATTCCAACTTTATAGAAGCAAAAGACCGGCGTCATCTAAAGGTTTTGGTCAAAGCGGATGCCGAACCGCAGTTCAGTGTGTTAAGGCGATGATGATCAACACAACGGCCGCTGGTTCGAACAGTGCCACTAGAGCGAATAGTGCGCGACCCGGTCCGCGGTCAAAGAGTGCCGGGTTCCGGTGTGCTGATTCAGCGCCAGCGAATACAAAGCGGAAGAATCTCAGGTAGTTCAGCACGGTCGCAACGATCGCAACCCATAACTCGATCTCGGACACTTCCTTGAGGTTAATCGGTACAGGGCCAATCGATAGCAGTTGGCCGATTAACCATGCGGCGGCCACTGTCAAGCTGATCCCAAGTGCGGAGAGCGCCCATGCGGCGATGATGGCGACTGAACCGCGTCCCCAGTGTTCGGTCAGCGCCAAGAAATTCAGGCAGTACGCCTGATGGGTGTCCATGTGCACCTCTTTAAAAGCAACATTTACTGCAAACTGGGAATGATTGACACAAAGTGTCATTGCGTCGGTCCATGCGCGCGCGTCGGCCGGTGCGCTCAGGCCAGTCATTTCTCAGCGCCGTCCCGTCTTCGGCAACCTAATCATAATTGAACTGGGTATGGGGATTAGGCGGGGTCGCCACCCGTCAACGTGCTGCTCAGATCAAGTCGTTGACGCTCCGATTCCGGACGATGCCCCGTTGCGATGAGGTATGCCGCCTCGGCGATATGAGTTGCGTGATCACCGATTCGCTCAATATTTTTCGCACAAAAAAGCAAGTGAACGAACCCGATGGTCTGGGTGGGATCGATACTCAACCGACCGACCAGCTCCTGGAAAACTTGCGTATAGAGTGCATCGATCTTCTCGTCCTGCTGGCGCACGATCAGCGCTTGATTAGCGTCACGCGCGATGAACGTGTCCAGAGCACTCTTGAGGTGCTCCGACGCGAGACTGGCAAGACGATCGAGCCGTTCTACAATGTCCTCTGGAAAATGACTACTCGCTACGGCTGTGGCGCGCTTGGCGATGTTCTTCGCCAGATCACCGATACGCTCCAGATCTTCGGCTATCCGAAAAGTGGCGAGCACTTCCGTTAAATCCGTTGCCAATGGCTGGCGCCGCGCAATGACCGTCGCCGCAGCCGTTGAGAGTTCCGTACGAAGCGCATCGAGTCGCCGGTCGTGATCAATGACCTGTTGAGCGAGAGTCCAATCGCCGTGAAGGAGCGCCCGCACCGCCGTTGAGAATTGCGCACCGGCAAACTCACCCATGGCTGTCACGTTGCGCGTGAGGGCCTTGAGTTCTTGATCGAAGGCCTTAACCGTGTGCGGACTACTCATCAACGCGCCTCCCTAAGTAAACTAGGCGTTCGCCTAACCGAAGCGACCCGTAATGTAGTCTTCCGTTTTTTTGTGGTCGGGATGCGTAAACATATCGCTGGTAATGCCAAATTCAATGAGTTCTCCGAGAAACATGAAGCCCGTGAATTCTGAGACGCGAGCCGCCTGCTGCATGTTGTGAGTGACAATCAGCACGGTATAGTTCGCTTTTAACTCGTCGATGAGCTGCTCGACCTTGGCAGTCGAAATCGGGTCCAAGGCGGAGGTGGGTTCGTCCAGCAATAATACCTCCGGCTTGAGCGCAATGGCGCGCGCAATGCACAATCGCTGCTGCTGACCGCCCGATAAGCTCAGAGCGCTGTTGCTGAGCGTGTCTTTCACTTCATCCCAGAGCGCCGCGTCTTTGAGCGACTCCTCGACGCGGTCGTTCATTGCTGTACGCGACAAGTTCTCATAATGGCGCAAGGCATACGCCACATTATCGTAGATCGACATGGGGAACGGCACCGGCTTCTGAAACACCATGCCCACTTTCGTGCGCAGCCGATTGATGGAATAACGCGGATCGAGCACGTTCTCGCCATCCAATAGAATTTCGCCTTCAGCTCGCTGCTTCGGATAAATGGCATACATGCGGTTGAAGACGCGCAGCAATGTCGATTTACCGCAGCCGGACGGACCGATCAGCGCAGTCACGCGCTTCTCTTGGATAACGAGACTGACGTCTTTGAGCGCACGCGTCTTACCATAATAGAAGTTAACATTTCGCGCGGTAATTTTTGCCGCGGTATCGGGTGAACGAACCGCAGAGTTCACGGCGGAAATTGCAGTAACCTTCGACGCGTCGTTCATACAGACACTTTCCCGCGCGCCACCAACCAACGAGAGGTCAGACTTAGAATCAGTACGAATATCACGACGACAAATGCGCCGGCCCACGCCAGTGCATGCCAGAACTCAAACGGGCTCAACGCGTATTGAAATATGACGACCGGTACATTCGCCATCGGTTGGTTGAGGTTACTGGTCCAGTACTGATTATTGAGAGCGGTGAACAGCACCGGCGCGGTCTCGCCCGAAATGCGCGCAAGCGCCAAGAGCACGCCCGTCAGGATGCCGGATAGCGCAGCGCGATACAGCACCTGGCGCACGACTTTCCACTGCGGTACGCCCAATGCCAACGCAGATTCACGCATGACCGTCGGCACGAGCTGCAGCATCTCGTCCGTCGTGCGAACCACGACCGGCAAAACGATGAACGACAGCGCTACAGCGCCCGCCCACGCGGAGAAATGACCCATGGGACGCACCATCAATTCGTAGATAAAGAGTCCGATGACGATCGATGGCGCGGAGAGCAGAATGTCGTTAACAAAGCGTATGGTGAAGCCGACTCGCGTATGGCGCGCGTACTCCGATAGATAGGTGCCGGCGCCGATGCCAATCGGAGTGCCGATCAAGACCGCCGCACCACACATCACCAAACTTCCTGCGAACGCGTTGAGCAGGCCGCCATCCGAGCCAGGAGCCGGCGTCATCTGAGTGAAGAGCCCCCATTTCAATGCGCTCAGGCCCTTGCTCGCGGTGGTCCAGAGAATCCACGTCAACCAGAAAAGGCCGAAGAGCGTTGCGAGCGTGGCAAGAATCTTGGCGATATAGTCTTGCAGTTGGCGCCGTCTCCATCGGTTCACAACTTACCTCCCCGCTTAGCGAGCTGGCCTAACATGACCCGCGCAATCGCGAGCACGATGAAAGTCACGACGAATAATAAAAAGCCCAACGCGATCAGCGAGGACAGATAGATCGACGAATCTGCTTCCGTAAATTCGTTGGCAATCGTGGCGGCAATCGAATTCCCGGGCTGAAGTAGAGAGGGCGAAAGCAGATGCGCATTGCCCAACACAAAAGTCACCGCCATGGTCTCGCCGAGCGCGCGACCGAGGCCCAAGAATATGCCACCGATGACAGCCGAGCGCGTATAAGGCAGCACGATATCCCAGACGACTTCCCAGGTGGTGTTGCCTACGGCGTACGCGGATTCCTTGAGCTGCACGGGAACCGTAATGAACACTTCTCGCATGACCGATGAGACGAAGGGGATGACCATGATGCCGAGCACGATGCCCGCCGTCAGCATGCCTAAGCCGATGGGCGGCCCCTGGAATAGCGGGCCAATAATGGGCAATGGACCCACGTGCTCATCGAGCCAAGGGTCAAGGTGATCGCCCATAAACGGCACGAAGACAAATAATCCCCACATACCATAGATGATCGAGGGGATCCCCGCCAGCAACTCCACCGCCGCGGACACCGGTGTACGCATCCACGCCGGGGCGATCTCTGTCAGAAATAGGGAGATTCCAAAACTGACAGGCACGGCGATGATCATTGCGATCAGCGCGGTGACCAACGTGCCATAAATCGGCACCATTGCGCCGAACTTTTTCTGTACGGCATCCCAATCGCTGCTCCACAAGAAACTCCAACCGAAGGTGCCGAATGCCTCTCGTCCGCCCCACAGCATCGATAGGGCCGCGCCAAGCAACGCGATCAGTACAAACAACGCACACCCTGTCACGACATAGCGAAACCAGGTGTCATTGCGCTGATCCCGTCGCTCCCGCCGGGAGGCCAGCCCCTCAGGGTCCAGTGCGTGCGGCTGCACTGGCCCAGTGGCGTTGGTGCTTTGCACCATAGATGCTGCGCCCGATGGGACGACCTGTGCAGGAGACATGGTTAATGAATATTCTTGACCCAGTAAGCTTCGATTTGCTTGATTAGCGCCGGCGGCAGCGGAATGTAATTGAGCGCCTTCGCATCCGACGCACCGTCCTCTAATGCCCATTTGAAGAATTCAATGGCTTCCTTCGACTGAGGCGCATCCTTCGGCTGCTTGTACATTAATACGAAAACCGTCGCTGCAATGGGCCAAGAACCCGCACCCGGCGCGTCGGTGATGATCTCGTAGAAATCCGGGTGCTCGGTCCAATTAGCTTGCGAGGCGGCAGCTTGGAAGCTTTGCTCAGTGGGCTCCACGAATTCATTGTTCTTGTTTTTGACGGCAGCGAACGTCATTTTATTTTCCGTCGCATAGGCCAATTCAACATAGCCGATCGATCCTTTAATCTGGTTGACGTACGCGGCCACCCCTTCGTTACCCTTGCCGCCGATGCCGGTCGGCCAATTCACCGAAGTGCCTTCCCCAACCTTGCTCTTCCATGCATCGCTCACCTTCGACAGATAGTTGACCCAATTAAATGTCGTGCCGGAACCGTCCGAGCGATGAACCACCGTGATCTTTCGATCGGGCAATTGGATTCCCGGATTAAGGGCAATGATCGCCGGATCGTTCCATTTTGTGATTGTGCCGAGAAAGATGTCGGCTAAGAGCGGTCCCGTAAATTTTAGTTGACCAGGCTTGATTCCCTCCAGATTCACTACCGGTACCACGCCGCCGATCACCACCGGGAATTGCGCGAGACCGGCAGTCTGCAGTTCTTCCGGCGTCAGCGGTTTGTCCGAGGCGCCGAAGGTCACCGTCGCCGCCTTGATCTGTGCAATACCGCCGCCTGACCCGATCGATTGATAATTGATTTTATTGCCGGTCTTGGTGCTATAGGTCGTCGACCACTTGGACAAGATGGGGTAGACGAAGGTCGAGCCCGCGCCGGTGATCTCAGCGGCAAAGCCGGAAGCTGCGAGCACAGACATTGCGATGGCAGTTGTGATGCCTTGCGACACCAATTTAGGCAAACGATACAGTGTCATGGCAAAGATTCTCCGTGCGTAATTGTCGATTCGTTGCTAGCCAACCCAAGATGCCAGGAGCACCGCGTGTCGCAGATAGTCGTTGCCAACATTACCTGGATCCGCGAAAGTCAATCAACGTAAGAAGGAACCAAGGGGCCTGTTCCCTTAAGTAGCGGCGCGGGACTGATTAATGTTTTGGACTCGGTAAAAACAGCATGATAATTGTTTGTTACAAAGACGTGACAGTCAGCGCTGTTTGCCCTTCGAATCGAAGGTAAGCGACTCTGTTGCCGCGCGGCTGCAAGCCGAGGCGCGGCGGAGCGGGCGACCGTTCAAAGTTGTGGTGAACGAGCATTTGCGTGCAGCGCTCGCGCAGCGAAAGGCGCTGAAGGCACTTCCGCCTTTTCGGGTCGAGCCCCGTAATTTGGGCGGTCCGGCGCCGGGTCTGTCCTATGACAACGTCGGCGCCCTGATGGATGAAATCGAGGGCTCACGGCGGCGGTGATCGAAACTGGGCAGCCCAGGATCAATCGCCGGGATAGGGCCCGCCGTCGCTATCCTTCGGGTACTGGTCGAGGGCGTGGTTCACCGCTTCCCACCAGAGCTTTTCTTCCACCCATACTTCCCGGGTCGGCGGAAATTTGGTCGGATCGTCCATGGACGCCGTCGTCAGGTCGACAGTGCGAGGATTTGCGGCGGTCTCGTAGGAGATCGCGCTACCGCAGTGACCGCAGAATCGGCGGACGACGTCGGGCGAAGACCGATAGCTCTGCGGGCCGCCGCGAAACTCCACCTGTTCGCGGTCGAATGTCAGCCAGGCAACCGAGGGGGCGCCGCTCGCTCGACGGCACGAGGCGCAGTGACAAATCACGGAATTACTGGGCTCGCCGCACAGAGAATAGCGAATGGCCCCACAGAGACAACCGCCTTCGGTGATTTGCATTGCACTCTCAATGACGCGCAGCCGCGCAGACACCCAAGTAATTCAAGATCCCTTGCGCCGCCTCGCGCCCCTCGAATACCGCGGTCACCACCAGGTCGGAGCCGCGCACCATGTCGCCGCCGGCGAATATTTTCGGGTTGGTGGTCTGAAACCGAGTGATCGGCACAGCCGACACCCGCACACGGCCGTTGCCATGCATCGCAATCCCCTGCTGCACGAACCATTCCGGCGGACTCGGCAAGAACCCGAAGGCGATGATCACGGCATCGGCGTCGATCGTCTCCTCCGTACCGGGGATGACCTCCGGTACGCGGCGGCCGCGCGGACCGGGGGGCCCCAAACGCGTTTGAACCAGCTTCACGCCCTGCACCCGATCGGATCCGACGATTTCGACGGGCTGCCGATTGAACAGGAACTCGACGCCTTCTTCCTTGCTGTTCTTGTAGTCGCGCCGCGATCCCGGCATGTTGTTCTCGTCCCGACGATAGGTACAGGTAACGCTGGCGGCGCCTTGGCGTATCGCCGTGCGATTGCAATCCATGCCGGTATCGCCACCGCCCAATACGACGACGCGCTGGTCGCGCATGTCGATGAAGGAATTCGACGCATCCTCGATGCCCAGTTCCCGGTTGATATTCGAAATCAAATACGGCAGTGCTTCATGCACGCCGGGAAGATCCTCGCCCGAGAAGCCGCCCTTGACGTATTGATAAGTACCCATCCCTAAGAACACGGCGTCGAACTCTTCCAGCAACCGCTCGAACGCGATGTCGCGTCCCACCTCGACTTCTAAGCGAAATTCCACGCCCATACCCTCCATGATCTCACGGCGCTTTTCCACGACGTCCTTTTCCAGCTTGAATGGCGGTATGCCGAAGGTCAGCAGCCCACCGATCTTCGAGTAGCGATCGAAAACGACCGGCGTCACGCCGTTGCGCGCCAGCACATCGGCGCATCCTAAGCCCGCCGGGCCCGCGCCGATGATGGCCACCCGCTTGGTGGTGCGCACCACATGGGTCATGTCGGGTTTCCAGCCCTGCTTGAATGCCTCGTCCGTGATGTACTTTTCGATGGATCCGATGCTGACCGCACCGAAGCCGTCGTTCAGCGTGCAGGCACCCTCGCACAGCCGATCCTGGGGGCAGATCCGTCCGCACATTTCGGGCAGCGAGTTCGTCTGGTGGGAGAGTTCCGCCGCTTCGAATAATTTGCCCTCATTGACCAACGCCAGCCAGTTGGGAATGTAATTGTGGACGGGGCACTTCCACTCGCAAAACGGATTGCCGCATGACAAGCAGCGTCCCGCTTGTTGCCCGGCGGTCTCCGCGCTGTACGGTGCGTAGATCTCGCGAAACTCCGTGGTGCGCACTTCCAGCGGCAGCTTGTCCGGATCTTTGCGCGGATTTTCTAGAAATTGCAGGTATTTGTCGGCCATGTGACAGGCGCTCGCGCGCTCAAGCGGCGCGTCGTAGATTGACGAGCAGAGAGTCGATGGCGGCCGCCTTCGGCTTCACCACCCAGAATTTACCGATATAGCTGCGAAAGTCGTTGAGGAGTTGCGCCCCCCACACGCTGCCGGTGGCCTCGACGTGCTGTTCGATCAACCCGCGCAGATGCTGCACATGAGTGCCCATGCCTTCGGGCGAAACGCGATGGATATCGATCAATTGATGGTTGTAGCGGTCGACGAAGTCGCGCTCCATGTCGAGTACGTAGGCAAACCCGCCGGTGAATCCCGCCCCGAAATTCACGCCGGTGCGTCCCAACACGCAGACCACGCCGCCCGTCATGTATTCGCAGCAGTGATCGCCCGCGCCCTCAACCACGGCGAGCGCGCCGGAATTGCGCACGGCAAATCGTTCGCCCGCTGTGCCGGCGGCATACAACTCGCCGCCGGTCGCACCATACAAACAGGTATTGCCCATGATTACCGTTTCACGTGCGACGAAAGTGGAACGCGCGTGCGGCTTCAGGACGATCCTGCCGCCCGCCATGCCCTTGCCGACATAATCGTTCGCCTCGCCTTCCAGATTCATATGCAAGCCGCCGGCATTCCAGACACCGAAACTCTGCCCGGCGGATCCCTTGAGATTCACGATCAGCGGCGCCGAGCTCATTCCGTTATTGCCCCACCGCTTGGCGATCTCACCGGATATCCGGGCGCCGATGGAGCGATGAAAATTCCTCACGTCGTAGGCAAACTCGCCCCCCGATTTACCGGCGATCGCGCCCTGCATGTCGCGCAGCATCCGTTCCCCCAGGACGCCCTTGTCGAACGGCTCGTTGCGCGGGTCGGTGCAGTATTGCGGCTGTCTCGACACCAAGCTGGAATTCGCGAGCACCGGCCGAAGATCGAGTTTGCGCTGCTTAGCCGTTTCGCCGGGCAGGATTTCCAGGAGCTCGGTGTGCCCGATCAGTTCCGCGATGGTCCGAACGCCCATGGCCGCCATGATCTCGCGGCACTCGCGCGCCACGAACTTGAAATAGTTCATCACCATCTCGGGCAAGCCGATGAAGAATTTGGTACGCAGCACATTGTGCTGCGTGGCCACGCCGGTGGCGCAGTTATTAAGATGGCAGATCCGCAAGTATTTGCAGCCCAGCGCCACCATGGGTGCGGTGCCGAATCCGAAACTTTCGGCGCCGATGAGTGCCGCCTTGATGACATCGAGTCCCGTTTTCAAGCCGCCATCCGTCTGCAGGCGAACGCGGTGCCGCAATTCGTTGGCGCGCAGCGTCTGATGGGTTTCGGCCAATCCCAATTCCCACGGCGTCCCGGCATATTTGATGGACGAGAGCGGACTTGCGCCGGTACCGCCGTCGTAACCACTGATGGTGATGAGATCGGCATACGCCTTGGCGACACCGGCCGCCACGGTGCCCACACCCGGCTCGGCCACCAGCTTGACGGATACCAAGGCCTGCGGGTTCACCTGCTTCAAGTCAAAGATCAATTGGGCCAAATCTTCGATGGAATAAATGTCGTGGTGCGGCGGCGGCGAAATGAGGCCCACACCCGGGCGCGCGAACCGCAGGCGCGCGATCATATCGTTGACCTTGTGCCCGGGCAGCTGCCCACCCTCGCCGGGCTTCGCACCCTGCGCCACCTTGATCTGCAGAACTTCGGCATTGATGAGATATTCCGGCGTCACGCCGAAGCGGCCCGAGGCCACTTGTTTGATTTTGGAATTCTTTTCGGTGCCGTAGCGCACCGGATCTTCGCCACCCTCGCCGGAGTTGGAACGCGCGCCCAAGCGATTCATGGCGATGGCCAATGCTTCATGAGCCTCCGGGGACAAGGCTCCCAATGACATTCCGGCGCTGTCGAAGCGCATCAGAATCGCGGTGATGGATTCGACTTCGTCAATGGGAATGGGGCGGGAGGTGGGCTTCAACTTCAGAAGGTCACGGATGCAGGACACGGGCCGCTCATTGACCAGCGCGGCGAACTCGAGATACTGCTCATAATCGCCGGTCATCACCGACGACTGCAGCATCGCGATCACATCCGGGTTGTACATGTGGTACTCGCCGTTGTGCATGTATTTGAGCAAACCGCCCTGTTCGACGATTTCGGTGGGATCCCACGCGCGTCGCGCCAAGTATTCGGTGTCGGCCTTCAGGTCCGTGAAGTCCGCACCCTGGATGCGGCTCTCCGACCCCTCGAAGCACAGCGAGACCACTTCGTCGCTCAAGCCGACGATTTCGAACAACTGCGCGCTGCGATAACTGGCGACGGTCGAAATGCCCATCTTGGACATAATCTTGAACAGACCCTTGCGGATGCCGCGCCGGTAGCTGCGGCCGAGTTCCTGCCGGCGGTCCGCTTCCATTTTTACCGCGCCCTTGCGCATGAGGTCGAATAGCGTCTGATAGGCGAGATATGGATAGACGGCCGTCGCTCCGTAACCGATGAGGCACGCGAAATGATGCGCGTCGCGCGCCGTGCCCGTCTCGACCAGGATATTGCACTTGCAACGCAAGCCGGTTTTGACCAAGCGATGATGTACAGCCCCCGTTGCGAGCAGCGCTTGGATGGGAATCATGCCTTTGACCAGGTAGCGATCCGACAGCAACAGCACCAGCTTGCCGGCGCGCACCGCCGCTTCGGCCTGATCGCATACCGTCAGGATCGCCGTTTTCAGATCCACCTGTTCGTCGTATTGCAGATCGATGAATTCGTGGGGAACGCCGGCATCCTCGAGACCCATGATCTGCCGCAATTTGCGCTGCGACAGGATGGGCGAACTCAACACGATTTGTTCGGCGTGCTGCTGCGCCGGCACGAAGATGTTGGCTTCGGAACCGATTTGCGTCTGCAGCGACATCACGATGCTTTCGCGCAGGCTGTCGATCGGCGGGTTGGTGACCTGAGCGAACTGCTGGCGGAAGTAATCGTATAAAGACCGCACTTTTTTCGACAGGACGGGCATGGGCGTGTCGTCGCCCATCGAGCCCACCGCTTCGCTCTCGTCTTCAGCCAGAACGCGGATGACTTCATCGCGTTCCTCGGCGGACACGTTGTACATCTTTTGGAACAGCGCCAGCGTGTCGCGATCGAAAGGCTCGGCCGCCAAGCGCGGATCGATGAGGTCGGTTTGCAGGTAGCGCACACCCTTCTTCAGCCACGCCTTGTACGGGTGACGACTCTTCAGCAGATCGTCGACCTGCTTGGTATCCATGAGCTCGGCGGTTTGCAGATCGAGCGCCAGGATTTCACCGGGGCCCAATTTTCCCTTGCGAACCACATCTTCAGGGTTGTAGTCCCAAACCCCCGCCTCGGACGCGATGGTGATATGGCGGTTCTTGGTGATGACCCATCGGGCCGGACGCAAACCGTTGCGATCCAGCGTGCAGCACGCATACCGGCCGTCGGTCACGACGATCCCGGCGGGGCCGTCCCACGGTTCCATGTGCGTCGCGTAGTACTCGTAGAACGCTTTCAGGTCCGGGTCGATCATGTCGACGGACTGCCATGCGGGCGGCACCAACAGGCGCAGCGCATGCATGGGGTCCAGGCCGCCCACCAGTAGGAGTTCGAGCATGTTATCGAGCGACTGCGAATCCGACCCGGTCAACGAGACCACGGGCAGGACATCGCTCAAATCCGGCAAAACCGGTGAGCGGAACAAGGGGCCTCGCGCCACCGCCCAGCTGCGGTTGCCCTGAACCGTATTGATCTCACCGTTGTGCGCGAGATAGCGGTATGGGTGCGCCAGCCGCCATTGCGGCAGCGTGTTGGTGGAAAAGCGCTGATGGAACACGACCACCGAGGCTTCCATCCGCGGATCCTTGAGGTCCGGATAGAACTGCGCAAGATACTGCGGCATCACCATCCCCTTGTAGACGATGGTGCTCGCCGACAGGGACGGGATGTAGAACACGGGATCGCTCAATTCCAGAATTTTTTCGCTCCGGCGCCGTGCCATGTACAGCTTGCGGTTCAAGGTGGCTTCATCGATATCCGCGCCCGCATTCACGAATACCTGCTCGATGGTCGGCAGTGTCTTGAGCGCCTCCAAGCCACAGGCCGACGGGTCGGTCGGCAGCCGCCGAAATCCCGCGACGCGGAGCTTCTCCCGCTCGATCTGCTCGGTGAGGACGCGGCGGGCGTTGTCGGCTTTGGCCGTCTCGCGATCGAGAAATACCAAGCCTGCGGCGAACCGCGGGCGGAGTGAAAATCCCGCCTCCGCCGCCACTTCGCGCAGGAAGCGCGTCGGCGTCTTGAGCAAAAGGCCGCAACCGTCCCCGGTCTTGCCGTCGGCGGCAATGGCACCGCGATGCGTCAAGCGGTTCAACGAACTCATGGCGGTCTCCACCACCCAGTGGCTGGCGTGGTCATCGAGACTCGCGATCAGGCCGAAGCCACAGGAATCCCTTTCATAGCTCGAACGGTGCAGGCCCCAGTCGCCCACGCGGGGGTCTACGCCGTAGCGGCTCGTCGTCGGTTGGCCGGCCCCCGGATCTGACATTTGCTCGATTTCCATAACGCAAGCCCACGATAAGCCAGGCCTGCGGCCGATCCGCAGAACCTTTTAAAAAACAATAACTTAGTTCTGTCTAGGCGCAAAAATCGCGCGCCAAGTGGGGCAAACCTGGGTTCAGCGGCCACCGGGTTCGCCGGCCGGCCCGTTAGGCGTGCCTATGTATTGGCCTCATGATACCGAGGTGGCCAACATCGTCAACCGGCGATGTAGCGCTCCAATTGCTCGATCTGATCCTGTTGTTCCTCGATTACCGCCTTCACGAGGTCACCGATGGAAAGTATCCCGACCACCCGACCCGACTCGACCACCGGCAAATGACGAAAACGGCCTTCCGTCATGAGCTGCATACAGTGGCGCACCGTGTCTTGAGGCGAAACGGTGGTCGGCGAGGCGGTCATGATATCCGCCACTCGGGTGTCGCTCGACAAGCGATTCATTAAAATGACCTTCCGGGCGTAATCGCGCTCCGAAATGACGCCGAGCAACGAAGCCTGATTCATGACGAGGAGTGCCCCAATGTGGTGGGTGGCCATGATCTTGATGGCATGGAGCACCGAATCGGTCGGCAGCACGGAGAAAATCTGGCCGCCCTTGGCCCGTAACAATTGATTTACAGTCTGCATACGCCCCCTTCCAAAGCAGCGATGTTCATCATCTGAATCCCTTGTCCGATTCACTATACTCCCGCGTCCCTGAAGGACAAGAGCCATGCAAATCCCTGACATCAAGCCTCCCATCGCCCCCGTCCGCGCGCACACGGTGTCCTCGCCGCACGGCAAGCGGTCGGACCCCTACTATTGGCTGCGCGACGACGAACGCACCGACCCCGAGGTTTTGGCCTATCTGAGCGCGGAGAATGCCTACCACGCGCAACATCTCGCGCCCGTCAAGCCGCTCGAAGACAAGATCTACGCCGAGATCATTGCGCGCCTCAAGCAGGACGATTCGACGGTTCCTTACCGCAAGAACGGCTACTGGTACTACATCCGATTCGAGCCCGGCCACGAACATCCGATTTTCGCGCGCCGCAAGGGTTCGCTCGATGCGCCGGAACAAATCATGCTGAATGCGAACGAGCTCGCCATCGGCCAGGAGTACTACCAGATCGGGGATCTCGATATCTCGCCCGACGGCGAGTGGCTGGCATTCTGCGAGGATACGGTCGGAAGACGCCAGTATGATTTGCGCTTCAAGAACCTCAGCACAGGGGAAACCTTGCCCGTCAAGATCGGGCACGTTGAACCCGATGTCGTGTGGGCCAACGACAACAAGACGCTGCTCTACATCGAGAAGGATCCCGAAACCCTACTGGGCTTGCGCGTGAAAAAGCACGTTCGCGGCTCGGACCCGCGGGAAGATCCGTTGGTCTTCGAGCAGACCGACAAATCCCTGTATACCGGCGTCTCGAAATCGAAATCCGACCGCTTCATCTTCATTCATATGGAAGGAACCTTGTCCTCGGAATGGCATTACGCGGAAGCGAGCGATCCCAATCTGTCATTCAAGGTATTTTTCCCGCGCCAACGCGACCATGAGTATGAGATCGAGCACCTGGACGATCGCTTCATCATTCGCACCAATTGGCAGGCGCGCAATTTCCGTGTGATGTGGGTACCGCTCGGCAACGCAGGATCTCGGAGCGAGTGGCAGGACTTGATCCCGCACCGCGAAGATACCTACATCGAGGATTTCGAGGTATTCACCCACTACATCGCGCTGTCGGTGCGCAGCGGCGGGCTGCGCAAGATCGGCATCCACCCGTTGGCACCGCCCGGCGCGACGACATCGAGTTCCGAATACTTCATCGAGAGCG
>Ga0224558_1000966_pt1 | contig 32179 bp, 32 predicted proteins | sample 714S32024metaG_FD_180682 | JGI IMG/M metagenome (GOLD analysis project Ga0224558, IMG submission 180682) | Peat soil microbial communities from Stordalen Mire, Sweden - 717 S3 20-24 | ecosystem: Environmental > Terrestrial > Soil > Wetlands > Peat | place: Sweden: Norrbotten County, Stordalen... | reverse complement strand
CCTGCCCTGCCCTGCCCTGCCCTGCCCTGCCCCCTCTAGCATCGGGCCATGCCGAACGTGCGACGCTCCGACCGCGTGCTGACCGAGGTTGGGGCCCGCTGGCGTCCCGAGGTCCTCCCGCTTCTCGAGTCCTTCGCCCGCATCCCGAATCTCTCACCGGGCTTCGACCCCGGGTGGGAGGGGGACCGGCTCTACGCCCGGGGAGTGGCCGACGACGGGTATTCGCTGCCCTCGGCCCTCGTCGCCATCGAGAGCGTGATCGGCGCCGGTGGCCGGCACGGACGGTGCATCGTGCTCGCCGAGGGCTCGGAGGAGAGTGGGAGCGGGCGTCGAGGCAGAGGAAGTCGCCGGCGCCCTGGCCGAGGAGGGGCTCGATGCCGCCCCCTTCCCGGTGGTCGACGGCCTCGTCCTCCAAGGGACAGCAACGCTGATCGGGCCCTGCGCACGGCATGGCCGGGGGCGGTGGTGGCGCCGGTCGTCGGTGCGGACGGGCTGCCCCCGACCCAGGGGGCGGGCGCCGTACTCCGTCCGGCCACGGCCGTCACGTTGGTCGTCCGGTTCCCGCCGACCTGCGGCGGCGAGGCGGCGGCGCTCGACCGGGCGCTCACCCACGATCCGGCGAACGGGGCGACCGTGAAGTGGACCCCCGATCAGGCCGCCACCGGATGGGCGGCGCCCCCGTTCACCACGTGGCTGACCGACGCCATCGACGACGCCTCCTCGACCTGCTTCGGACGGCCCTTCGGCCGGTTCGGCGAGGGCGGGACCATCCCGTTCTTGGGTTGGTTGGCCGCCCGGTTCACGGGCGCCCAGATCCTCGCCGCCGGCGTGCTCGGACCGGGGTCCAATACCCACGGGCCCGACGAGTCGCTCCACCTCTCGACCGCGGAGCGGGTCACCGCGTCCTTGGCCGTCGTCCTCGACGCCCACGCACGGCGCCCGACTGCCTGAGCGAAGGAGCTCCGGTGCGCCTCGAACTCCACGTGCGGCCCGGGGCGTCGTCCACCGCTGTGGGCGGCACCCACGACGGAGCGCTCGTCGTCCGGGTGGTCGAGCCGGCAGACGCCGGCCGGGCCACCGAGGCGGCACTCACCGCCGTAGCTCGGGCGGTCGGGATCCCCCGGCGATCGGTCACCCTGGTCCGAGGCGCCACCAGCCGCCGGAAGCTCATCGACCTCGACGCCGGTTCGGACGGCCCGGAGGTGCTGGGCACCACCGTCGAGCAGCTCCTGCGCCGGGGCCGCGTCGACGGGTAGCGCCGGGGCGGGAGGTGGACGGGTCACCGACTTGCGTCGGCGGTCACCTCCGCCACCCAGTCGAGGTAGCCGGGCCCCGACGCGGCGATGGCCAGAGCCACCACTTCGGGCGTCTCATAGGGATGCAGGTCCAAGACCGCCCCGATGACCTGGTCCCGGAGATCGGCGCGGGTCTTGAGCACCACCAGCCACTCGTCGGCCCATTCGATCGAGCCCCGCCACCAGAATCGGCTGACCATCGGGCCGGTCCTCTGCCCGCAGGCCACCAGCCGCTCGCTCAGGAGCTGCTCGACGATGGCGTCGGCCGCCTCGGGGTCGTCGATGGCGAACTGTATCTGCACGAGATCCACCGCGTCCTCCTCCCGATTGCCGGTCCGACCCCCGATGCTCGCGCATCCCCGACCACCCCGGCCGGGCCGGCGTCTAACGTTCGTCCCGTGCCCGCCGCCCCGCCACCCGGCCCACTCGGCGCCGACCGGCTCGGCGCCGCCCGTGACGCCGCGCTGGGAGAGGCCCACCGGCTCGGCTGCAGCCACACCGAGCTCCGGGTGGAGCGCATCCGGGCCCAACAGGTCCGGCTGCGGGACGGGCGTCCCGAAGGCGCCACCGACGACACCGAGCTGGGAATGGGGGTCCGTGTCGTGGTCGACGGCGCCATGGGCTTCGCAGCCACGGTGGCCACCGGCGCGGCCGATGCCGCCCAGCTGGTGGTCGAGGCCGTCGAGGCCGCCCGGGTCATCGCCCGGGCGGGGGGCGATCGGGTCGAGCTCGCCCCGGAACCGGGACACGGGACGATCAACTGGGTCGCCCCTCACGACCTCGACCCGGTGGACGTCCCCCTGGCCGACAAGGTGGCACTGCTCGGCGAGTGGAGTGGCCGCCTGCTGTCCGCCCCGAGCGTCGATCACGCCACCGCCGAGGTGCTGGCGGTCACCGAGGACAAGTACTACGCCGACCTGGCCGGGACCGAGGCCACCCAGCGTCGGGTCCGGGTCCACCCGGTGGTCGAGGCCCTCGCCCTCGACCCGGACGGAGGGTTCGAGTCCATGCGGACAGTGGCACCACCGGTCGGCCGCGGCTGGGAGTACCTTTCGGGCGAGGGCTGGGACTGGGACGCCGAGCTCGAGCAGCTCCCCGACCTGCTGGCGGCAAAGGTGCGGGCGCCGTCGGTCGAGGCAGGGTCGTACGACCTGGTCATCGACCCGACCAACCTGTGGCTCGCCATCCACGAGTCGATCGGCCACGCCACCGAGCTGGACCGGGCACTGGGCTACGAGGCCGCCTATGCAGGGACGTCGTTCGCCACGTTCGACCAGCTCGGGACCCTCCGCTACGGCTCCGAGGTGATGCAGGTGACCGCCGACCGAACCACGCCGTACGGCCTGGCCACCGTGGCCGTCGACGACGAGGGGGTACCCGGCCGGTCCTTCGACCTGGTCCGCGACGGGGTCCTCGTCGGGTACCAGCTCGACCGGTCGATCGCCGCCACCAGCGGATCGGGGGCCTCGAACGGCTGCGCCTACGCCGACTCCCCTCTCCACGTGCCCATCCAGCGCATGGCCAACGTCTCCCTCCGGCCGGCCGTAGGGGACGACCCCACCAGCGGCGACCTCATCGGCGGAGTCGAGCGGGGCATCTACATCGTGGGTGACAAGAGCTGGTCGATCGACATGCAGCGGTACAACTTCCAGTTCACCGGGCAGCGCTTCTACCGGATCGAGGGCGGCCGCCTGGCCGGCCAGGTCCGGGACGTCGCCTACCAAGCAACCACCACGGAGTTCTGGGGCTCGATGGAGGCGGTCGGTGGGCGGTCGACCTACCTGCTCGGCGGGGCGTTCAACTGCGGAAAGGGCCAGCCGGGCCAGGTGGCCCCGGTCTCCCACGGCTGCCCGTCGGTGGTGGTGCGGGGCGTACGGGTCCTCAACACCCGCCACGAGTCCGGCCGGTGAGCGGGCCCGGGCTGCCGCCGGCCCAACAGGTGGTGGAGGACGCCCTGACCGCCGCCCGTCCGGGGAGCGACCACTGCGTGGTCGTCGTCGAGGAGTCCAGCGAGGTCGAGGTACGGTTGGCCAACAACACCACGACGACCAGCGGCAGCCGGCACGACCGACGGGTGGCGGTGATCAGCATCCGGGAAGTCGACGGCGGGATGGCGGCCGGAGTCGCTCGCCGCGGCGGCGATGTCGACGTGACCGATCTGGTCCGCGTCGCCGAGCAGGACGCCGCCGGATCGCCGCCGGCGGACGACGCTCTCCCGCTCCTCGGGCCGGGGGACATCGGGCTGTCGCCGGCGCCAGGAGACGGGTTCGACCAGCCGCCGGCCCTCACCGACCTGTCGGTGCTGTCCGGGGTCCTGAGCGGCCTTTCCGGGGCGTTCGCCCGGGCGCGCGGCGGCGACTACGTCCTGGCCGGATTCGCCGAGCACCGCCGCACGACCCGCTACCTGGGCACCTCGACCGGGCTCCGCCTGGGGCACGCCCAACCCGACGGGGCGCTCCAACTGGTGGCGAGGGGGGCCGGGGGGGCCACCTCGACCTGGACGGGAGCAGGAACGGCGGAGTTCGCCGACGTGTCGGTGGAGGTGATGGAGGAGCGTCTGCGCGACCGTCTCACCTGGTCGGCCCGGAGGCTCGACCGGCCGGCCGGCCGCTACGAGGTCCTCCTCCCTCCGGAGGCGGTGAGCGACCTGATGATCAGCCTGGCCTACGAGGCCAGCGGCCGGAACGCCGAGGACGGCCGGACGGTGTTCTCCCGACCCGGTGGGGGGACGCGGGTGGGTGACGTTCTGGCCTCCGTCCCCTTCGACCTGCGCAGCGACCCGGCCGAACCCGGTCTCGAGTGCACCCCGTTCGTCACCGCGACCTCGTCGTCCGCCGACATGTCGGTGTTCGACAACGGCCTCCCACTCACCCGCACCGACTGGATCGCCGGGGGGCGCCTCCACCGGCTCCGTTACCACCGGGCCGGCGCCGCCCGATCCACAGTCGAGCCGGCCGGCTTCGTCTCCAACCTCACGCTTGACGTCCCCGGCGCCACCGGCTCGGTGGAGGACCTGGTGTCCCGGACCGAGCGGGGCCTGCTCCTGACCTGCCTCTGGTACATCCGGGAGGTGGACCCCGTCACCCTGCTGCTCACCGGTCTCACCCGTGACGGCGTCTATGTCGTCGAGGACGGCCGTGTCACAGGAGCCACCAACAACTTCCGCTTCAACGAGAGTCCCGTCGATCTGCTCGCACGGGTCACCGAGGTCGGTGCGAGCGGGCGAGCCCTCGGGCGGGAGTACGGCGAGTACCTCAACCGGACCCGAATGCCGCCGCTGAGGATCCCCGACTTCAACATGAGCTCGGTGAGCCGGGCGAGCTGAGTCAGCCGACGGGTGATGCAGCTGAAACCCCTGGTCGGTGGGGTATTCGGTCGATCGAGGGCGAGGGCGACTACCCATCCTCGCCTGCGGCCGCTAGAATGCTCCGGTCTCAAAGCAGGGGTATCCGTTGGCCCGCTCCCGTCTACCCGGGAGCACTGCGCCTCGCATCACCGCACGGTGATCGGCACGGGCCGACCGACGAGGAGATCACGACGTAACCATCAACCAGCATCGGACGTAAACACCCGCTAGCACACCCGGCTCTTGTAGCCAGGCCGTACCACCCTTCCCGGTGCACGGCTGGGGCGTTGAATGCACAGACGTGGGGTCCACCCAACCAGAAGAGAGTCAGCGCGCGCCCGCATCGCGGTCGGGTGCTGACCGACCAAGGAAAGGTCACCCACCATGTTCTCCACCCCTTCACTTCGTCGTACCCGTCGGCCCAATTCGCAGGTTCCCGCATCCGACCCACGATCCCGAGCCAGGCACCGGCACATCCACCGCACGGTGGGCGCTGCCGTCACGGCACTGGCCGTCACGGCACTGGCCGTCTCTGCCGCCCTCGTCGGCAGCACGGGCCGGGCGTCAGCCACCCCCCCAGACGGCTCGGGCGTAGTGCTCAACGCCCCCATCGTGGGCGTGGCCGCCACTCCGGACGGCAGCGGGTACTGGGAGAGTGCCGCCGACGGGGGCATCTTCACCTTCGGCGGTGCCGCCTTCTACGGTTCCACCGGCTCGATCCACCTCAACAAGCCGATCGTCGGCGTCGAATCGACGCCGGACGGCCGGGGGTACTGGGAAGTGGCGAGCGATGGCGGTGTCTTCGCCTTCGGTGACGCCCAGTTCCACGGTTCCACCGGCTCCATCCAACTGGCCCAGCCCATCGTGGGCATCGGCGCCACGCCCGATGGCGGTGGTTACTGGATGGTGGCTTCCGACGGGGGCGTCTTCGCCTTCGGTGACGCCCAATTCTACGGATCGGCGACCGGCTTGTCACCCTCCAGCCCCATCGTGGGACTGGCCCCGACCCCCGACGGCCGAGGGTACTGGGAGGCTGCCGCCGACGGCGCCGTCTTCGCGTTCGGCGACGCCGGCTTTGACGGACGGGCCACCCCGGGCCTACCGGTGGTCGGCATCAACGCCACAGCGACCGGCTACCGGTTGGTCGCGGCTGATGGTGGCATCTTCGACTTCGGTGGAGCCTCGTTCTACGGCTCCACCGCCGGCCAGCAGCTCAACCGTCCGGTCATCGGCATGGCCTCGACCGTCCACGGCTATCTGCTCGTCGCCTCCGACGGCGGGATCTTCACGTTCGGCGACACCCGCTTCTACGGGTCCCTGGCCGGCAGCACGGTCGCCAGTGCGGTCACCCCGAACTCCTCGGGTGCGAGCAGCGACGGTGTGACCGATTACCAGCGTGCCGCCTGGGATCGGGTCAATCTCTGCGAAGAGGGTGGTCGGTGGAACGCCGAGGGCTCCGTCTACAGCGGTGGCCTCGGCTTCAGTCATGCGAACTGGGACACCTTCAACACCTTCGGCTACCCCTCCGACGCGGCCCAGGCCACACCGGAGCAGCAGATCCGGGTGGCGGTGGCCTTTGCCAGTCGCTACTGGGGCAACCCCGATGCCGCTCCAGACCAAAACGGCTGCAGAGGGGGCTACTGACCGACGGGGGTCCACGGGCACCGGCATGACAGTCGCGTGCCCGTGGACCGGTCCCCGGGGTTTGTCGGGTGGCCGCCGGTCAGCCCTCGACCTGCATACGTTCGAGGGTGGCCGCCATCTGCCGGTGCACGAGGTCGACCGCCTGCAGCGGGCGGATCATCACCCGGAACTCCACGATCCGCCCCTCGCCGTTGGCTCGGATGATGTCTACGCCGTTGACGTAGATGCCCCCGATGGTCGTCTCGAACTCGAGCACCGCGGTGTCACCGGCCAGGACCGTCTTGGTGTACCGGAAGCCTCCCCTGCCGTTGGTGCCGTCCGCCTGGGCCGGTGACGGCTGGTCCCCCGGAAGGGTCTGGGCGGCGGCCTCGAGGTACAGCGTTGTGATCGCCTTTCCCCGCTGCGGCGTGTAGACGACCGGCGAGTAGAAGACCACCTCGTCGTCGAGCAGCTCGTCGAGGCCGCCGGGCAGGTCCCCCCGCAGGAAGGCATGCCACCTGTCGATCACCTGCTCGATCACCGCTCCACCTCCATCGGCCAGACGGTAGCCGACGGTGGGTGGCCGGGACCCGGAGCCCCGGGCCGGACCGGGACGCCCCTACTGTGGGTATCCGGACGTCACAGGAGGGAGCCGTGCCCACCATCGAGGAGCTGGCAGGAGACCTGGCCGCACTACGTCGACGGGTCGAGGCGGCCGAGGCCGTGCTCGAGATCCAGGCCCTCAAGGCGCGCTACGGGGAGCTGGTGGACCAGCGCTTCCGCCGTGGCGAAGTCGTCGACGCCGAATCGCTCGCACGCGTGGCCGCCTCGGCCGCCGAGCTCTTCACCGTCGACGCCGTCTGGGATGGTGGCCCCGGTCTGGGCTCCGTGACCGGGCGGGACGCCATCGCCGGGCGCCTGGCCTCCCCCAGGCTCGCCTTCTCCCGGCACCTGTTCGTGAAGCCCCGCATCGAGGTCGACGGCGAGCGGGCCACGGCCCGGTGGGACCTCCTCAGCCCGTGTCGGCGCCCCGACGGCACGTCCTACTGGATGTGCGGGTACGAGGACGACGAGTACCGCAGGATCGGCGGAGCGTGGCTCCACCACTCGATGCGGCTGACCACGGTGTTCATGTCCCCGGTGGGCGAGGGCTGGTCGAGGATCTTTGCCTGACCTCACCGTCGGGGCCCGACCGCCCGGCCGGCTACCGCGCCAGGCCGGTCGTGTCGGTGTCGGGGAGACCGAGGACGGTCAGGACCTCGTGGTCGTCGGCCCCGAGGGCTCGGACCGGGGCCGATCGGCTCCAGGAGGGGTCCCGATGCGGCCCCTGTCCAGTGCCCAGGTACCGACCACCCGCCCGCCGACCAGCACGGTGGTCCGGAAGATCCCGCTTGTCGTGACCACGCCGCGGTGCTCCCCGACCACCGGACGGCGATCGACCCAGCCATGGAGAAGCGGGTCGAAGGACCCGAGCAGGCCCGGTGCAGGAAGCGCCGCGGTCGGCTCCCGGCCCACCAGGTCGCACCGGCCCTCGGCGTCGGAGGTGACCTCGGCCGGGTCGACCGGGTCGGGACGCGGTCCCGGCCATCCGGCCATGTCGACGTAGGCCGGCTCGCCGTTGACGAGGGGCCCGCGGGCGATCCGGCCCACCAGCGAGCCAGCGAACAGCAGGTGGATCAGGGCCTGACCCACGGTGCGGACACCGGCGGCGTCGAGCAGCGCCTTCAGCCCGGCCCTGGTGCGTGGACCACGGGCCGCCACCTCGCCGACGACCATCTCCACGCCCGATCGACCTCGGCCGGATCCAATCCCTCGCGCCGGAGCCGGCGTTCATCGGCCGCCCGGTGCCGGGGCACGGTCAGCGGGCGCCGCCACCTGCGGCCGTCGGCCCGGACGAGTCGCAGGGTCCTCCGGTTGCGCCAGGTGACGACCCACCGGCCCGCCGCGAGGTCGTCATCCGCCCCGGGCGGCCCGCCACCAGCGAACCGTCCTCGCGTATCGGGCTCACCAGCGGTATGGCGATGGCGTCCGGCCGGGGCCGCACCGGGCGACCAGCGCGGGTCGAGGTCGAAGAACTGGCGGACCAGGCCTTCCAGGCCCACCGCGAACAGTGTCCATTCCTGGAGCTCGCCGTGCAGCCCGGTGGGGCGCAGGATCCCGTCCATGTCCGAGTGATCGACCCGGTTGCGCAGCGCGCAACCCTCGGCCAGGCCCTCGACGGAGATGGTGAACTGGCGCATGGTCAGCTGCTCGCGTAGCCGCATGCCGAGCAGGTCGGCCATGCCCGCATAGATCTCCTCGAGCTGCTTGGTGAACAGCTCGTAGCCCTCCACCAGAGCCGCCTCGATCCGTCCGCGGTACACATAGGGATCACCCGCGGTGGCCAACGCCCACACCCCGATCCACGAGGTCCAGTTGGCGGAGGTGCGTAGGGCGTCGGCATTGGCGCCCCCGGCCAGGCGGCAGAGCTCGCTCGCACTGCGCCAGCGGGCCTCCGCGGTCGACACGTCCATCTCCTCGAAGAACGGCAGCAACGCCTCCACCGTCCGATCGAGCTCGACGTGCCCGTCATCGGTGGCGATGGCCACCAGGACGTCTGCCTGGTACTCGGCCTGGTTCTCCCAGACCCGCTTGATGATCGAGGCGTTGGTCAGCCGGAGCCCGGTCTCCTTGGCCACCCGGTCGAAGACCCGCTTGAAGGTGAGGGCCTCGGCACCCGAACCGAGCCCTTCCTCCCGGAGGATGGCCCGCCCGGAGTCGAGCAGGAGGGCGCGTAGCTCCTCCCGGCTCTGCTTGGGCTTGCGTGGGGCGCTCACGACCCGTCACTCCTCGACCCGGAACGACCCGGCGCCGAACCGGTGCAACTCATCACCCCGCCATCCAACTGCCCACCTCACGATCGACTACCGGCCGGGACCAGCGGTACCGGCGTCCCGAACCACACGTGCACGTCCGACGGAGTTTGCAATCGACAGTTGCAATGCTCCCGAACAGTCATCCCACAGGGAAGCGTCGGGTGGCGAACCTCCGTGCAGTCCCACCGCGTCGAGCTCGGACCGCCCACGGCCGGCCCGGTGCCGGGGCGCTCACCCGGCCCTCGGGCCGTCGTCGGTCCGTTCCCCTCCTCCGGGCACCCAGTCGGGGTCGATCTCGAAGAACTGCACGGCCAGGGCCTCCAGCCCGATGGCGAACAGCGCCCACTCCTCGCCCCCGCCGTCCGCGCCGGTGGGGCGCAGGATCGCCTGCATCTCCGCGGGGTTGATCCGGTTCCGGAGCTCGCACCCCTCGCCCAGCGACTCGGCAGCAATGGCGAACTGCCGGAAGGTCAGACCCTCACGCGGCCGGAAGCCCAGCACGGCCGCCATGTCGGCGTAGACACGCACGTACTTGACAGTGAAGTCTTCGTACCCGTCGATGAGCGCCGACCTGATCCGGCGCCGGTACTCGAGGGGCGTCCCCCCGGCGGCCAGCCCCCACACCCCCATCCACGACGGCCAGTCCGCCGACTCCCGGAGGGCGGCCAGGCTGGCGTCCCCGGCCACTCGACACAGGTCGCGGAGCGCCTGCCATCGCGACTCCTCGCTCGACACGTCGACGGAGTCGAGCACCCCACCGACGGAGTCGAGCATCCGCCGGATCTCGGCGTCGCTGTCGTCGGCGGCGATGGCCACCAGCACGTCGGCCTGGAAGTCGGCCTGGTTCTCCCAGACACGCCTGATGATCGAGGCATTGGTCAGTCGCACGCCGGTGTCCCGCTCGACCCGGTCGAAGACTCGCTTGAAGGTGAGGGACTCGGCGCCCGCACCCAGTCCCTCGTCGCGCAGGATCGACCGTCCGGTCTCCACCAACAGGCCACGAAGTTCGTCTCGGCTCTGCTTGGGCTGCCGCCTCGTCACCGGCTCCACTCGCGCCTCCCCCCAGCAGGACGGTACCCCAGCGGCGGCGGTCCCGGGGCGGCCACTCGGCGCGGCGGGGGACGGACCTCCAGGCCAGCGGCCGTTTGCAATCACGAGTTGCAATCCTGTTGCGGATAGTCGACACTGTGCCCCATCGGGCGGCGGAATCCGAAGCTCGTCTGAGCCTCGCAGCTCCGGAACGGCGGTCCGGGGCGCGAGGCCCGGGCGGGGTGGTTCGATCTCCTGGCCTCCTCACCGACGACGGGACTCGCGGCCCCGCTCCCGGTCCGGGCACCGGCGCTGTTGACGTCGGAAGCCGCTCCGACCATAATGTTGACTAAACCGATGGTATTTATAGAGACAGGCCGAACCCCGATGGTATCCAGCACTGCACACCGCTCCGTTGTCGTCCTGGACCGCCCAGCCGTCGCGCCCGAATCGGTGATCCGTCGACCGGTGACGGTGACGCCTGCCCGGGAGATCCCGCCCCGCCCCGCCGACCGGAAGCCGAGTGCACCGGCCGGCTTGGGACCGGCGCTCCGCTCACCCGGCCTCGCACTGCTCACCGCCGCCGCCATCCTGGAGGGGTACAAGTGGCTAGACGTGATCCCGGTCGGCGACTCGCGTGTGTCCTCACTCCTCTTCGGGCGGGTCGGAGCGGTGGCGTTCGCCGCCGTGGCCAGTGCCTTCGCCCTCGTGCTGACCCGTCCCGTGGCCGGCCCGCGCCGGTCGCCTGTCCAATGGCTCCTGGTCGGGACCATCGTTGGCCAGGTGGCGGCCACCTCCGTCGCTGTTCTCAGCGACAGCATGGTGGCGGCAACCGTGGTCGGTGTGACCGACCTGGTGGTGGCCTCGGCGGCGGGTGGGGTTCTGATCGCCGGAGAGTTGAGCGCGCGCCGTGGCGTGGGCGAGAACCGCCGGTCGGCGCCGGTCGAGACCGCCGACCAGGCCGTCCCGGTCCCGTAGCCCGAGCGTGGCGCTGCCCGACTTCTTCGTCATCGGTGCCCCCAAGTCGGGAACCACTGCCCTCCACGCCGCACTGGCACTTCATCCCCAGCTGTTCATGTCACCGGTCAAGGAACCCAAATTCTACTTGTGCGACGGTCCGCCACCCCAGCAGGGAGGTCCAGGGGACGCCCACAGCTACCGCGAGTGGATCTGGCAACCGGACCAGTACGAGCGACTCTTCGACGGCGCCGCGACTGGCGCCCTCCGTGGGGAGAGCACCCCCTTCTACCTCTCCGACTTCGGTGCCCACCGACGTATCCACGACGCCGTGCCCCGAGCGAGGCTGATCGCCATCCTGCGCGACCCGGTCGACCGGGCGTACTCCAACTGGGCCCACCTGTGGGCCGACGGCCTCGAGCCCATCGACAACTTCGTGGCCGCCTGTGGTGAGGAGCAGCGCCGGACCGCGGCCGGCTGGGCCCCCTTCTGGCGTTATCTCGAGACAGGCCTGTACGGGCGTCAGCTCCGCAACCTCTTCACCCTCTTCCCCCGCGAGCAGGTGCACCTGATCCGCTACAAGTCCCTGGTCGACGACCCAGGCGAGACGCTCGACGCGGTCTGCCGATTCCTCGGCGTTCGGGAGGGGGCGATCGCCGAGGCGCCAGCGAGGAACGTGGGCGGCTACGTGCCGCCCACCCCCTACACCCGGCTCCTCCAGGCCGTCTTCCGGAGCGGGGCCTCGATCGGCAGCCACTTCCCCCCGCTGGTCTGGCGGAAGGCGAGCCTCCCCCTCCAGTGGCTCATCCAACGGTCCCCGCAGCATCGGCCCGAGCTTCCGGAGAGCGAGCGGGCCAAGCTGGTCGACTACTTCGCCGAAGACATCGACATCGTCGAGGAGGAGACCGGCTGGGATCTCCGGCAGTGGCGCATCTACCGTGAGGGAGGGACGTACTCTGTGCGCAAGTCGTGGGCACCGTCGAGGCGCCTCGTCTCGTAGTACAGGCGGGTCCCGCCATCGGGGAGCCCGACCGCCGACAGGTACCGAAGCGACAAGCCGCCGTCCGGTCCGCCACCGATCACGCCTTCCTCGGCCACCAGCTGTCCCGGCTGCGAGCCGACGGCGACGCCGGTCCGCTCCTCGGCGTTCTCCTCCTTGCTGGCCCGCCCGTCGTAATAGGCCAGCCACCGGCCGTCCCGGCGGATCACGTCGGCCACCCTGGCCCCCCGCTGGTCCCACCGGCCGGCCCTGCCGGCCAGGGCCGTCCCGTGCAGCTCCCAGTGCAGGCCGTCGGCGCTCGTCCCGAACTCAGTCGACATGCGGTCGGTGTCGTCGGGCCGGTCGAGTGGATGGCAGCACAGCCACAGGTACCACTGCCCGTCGAACCGCTTGACGACCGGGTCCTTGACCGCCACCGCGGTCACGTCGCCGGGAAGGACGGTGTGGGCGGAGGCGGAGGCGAACCGCGACGGGTCCGGGGCGTCGAGGGCGTCGACCCGCCAGTGGTCGGTCCCCGGCGTGGCGCAACTCACGTAGAGCCGCCAGGTGCCGTCAGGCAGCGCCACCAGGGCGGGACGCTCGAGGGAGTCACAGTCGAACTCCCGGCGGTCGAGCACCGACACCGTCTCGAACTTCTCCCCATCGGACGAGCGGGCCACCACGTTGGCATAGCCTCGACCGGTCCCGAGCGGCCGGCGGAGCCGGTAGGCCATCCAGTACGTCCCGTCGTCGGCCAGCACCGCGCTCGGACCGCCGGCCCAGTACCCGGGCCCCTCGCCCGGCGCGTCCACCACCACCTGGGCGCCGTCGGGGGACGGTACGGGTATCGATTCGGTGCCGGTCATCGTCTCTGGGTACCCCTCCACAAGTGGGCGTCCACCTCATCGAGGGACACCGGACACCTGAGAATCTACCGTCCGTCCGACCGCACGGGAAAGCCCCTCCTGTCGGGGCGCGGCCGTCACCAGCCGCCGGGCCGGTGGCCGTCGCCGGTCGCCGGGCCGGCGATGCGGAGTCCCACCGGCCACGATGCGTCGTACAGTCTGACCATGGATCCCCACCGCTTCAAGGGCCGGAACGCACTCGTGACCGGGGCCGCCTCGGGCATCGGCCGTGCCACCGCCATCCGCCTGGCCGCCGAGGGGGCCTCGGTGGTCGCGGTGGACCTCAACGCCGGCCTGCTGACCGAGCTGGAGGCGGAGCTTGTCGGGGGCCAGGGGTCGTTCGCGTCGCTGGTCGGCGACGTGAGCTCCGAGCCGGGGGTGGCCGCCATGGTCGCCGAGGCGGTGCACCGGCTGGGCAGCCTCGACGTGGTGGTCAACGTGGCGGGGGTGCTCTCGTTCTCCCACACCCACGAGCTCTCCCTCGACGAGTGGAACCGCCTGATCGCCGTGAACCTCACGGGCACGTTCCTGGTGTGCCGCGAGTCGCTGCCCCACCTTCTCGCCACCCGGGGCAACATCGTGAACCTGGCCTCGACCGCGGCCCACAAGGGTCAGCCGTGGGCCGCCGCCTACGTGGCGTCGAAGGGCGGGGTCCTCGCCCTCACCCGGGCCCTGGCCGTCGAGTACGCGGCCCAGGGCCTGCGGGCCAACAGCATCAGCCCGGGCGCCATCGACACCCCGATCACCGGTGCGTTCCAGCTGCCGGAGGGGGCCGACGCCAAGCTCCTCCGCCGGGTCACTCCGCTCGGCCCGTTCGGCTCTCCCGAGGGCATCGCCGCGGCCATTGCCTATGTCGCCTCGGACGAGGCCTCCCACATGAACGGCGCCGACATCCTCATCGACGGCGCCACTCTCGCCTGACCCCACCTCATGGTGGATGTGCAACCTCAACCCGCGGACAGGAAGGGCTAGCCCAGGGTCGAGCGCCCATCGGTTGCCCACCAGTCGGCAGTCAGTCTGAGACCCGGGAGCGAGGCCCGGGGCATCAGCTCCTCGTAGGTGCGCCGGTAGCCGGTGTGGGCGATGAGCCAGGCCCCGTCCCGCTTGACGTACCGGTCGACGTAGAACGCGGCTCCCTGCACGTTGATGCCCAGGTCGGTGAGGATCACCACGTCCTCCAGGGCCCAGGTGCCGGTGGCCTCCCCCGGCCCGGTCAGGTCGATCTCGGGATGGTGGCACCGGTGGCTGCTGAGCATGGTGGTCGCCCCCATGGAGGTGCGGAGGAACTCCATGATGGCCTCGCGTCCCTCGAATTCGTAGAGGCCCCCGCCATAGCGGGCGGTTGCCTCGGGAGTGAAGCAGGTCTCGATCTCGTCCCATAGCTTCTGGTCGAGGCACCGCAGATAGCGGTACTTCAACCGCTTTATCTGTTCGATCTCGACAAGGTCCTCGGGTGTCATGGCTCTCCTGTGGGTCTGTCAAGCGTGTGGGTCAGTCGGGCCGGCGGGTAGGCAGGTAGGTCCGGCTGGTGCCCGGCCTGCCGCAGTCATGTCTACCGGATGGTGCCCACGCCGGGGATCAGCGGCAGGTCGAGGGCAGTGACCCAGCCGGGTGGCAGGTCGTTGACGGCCGGCACCGCGTTGAGGGCCCGCAGGCCGGTGGCCAGGCAGCCGGCAGCGGCCGCGTCCCGGCCGCTGGCGTCCGAGAAGCGGAACGCCGTCTCCTGGGTGATCGAGGGGGATCCGTCGATCTCCACCCGGTAGACGTCGTCCTGGTTGCCACGGGGCCAGTCGGGGGCGGCGTCGGTCCCGACCCGATTCACGTGCTCGAGGCAGATCCGCGGAGCGCCCCGGTAGATCCCGTTCACCGTGAAGCGGATGGCGGCCACCTCGCCGGGGCCGATGGTCCCCTTGGCGGTGGTGATCGGCGTGTCGGTCACCCACTTCTCCCAGGTCGAGGTGATCTCGTCGAGCTCGATGCCCACTGCATGGGCCATCATCGGGACGGTCGCCCCCCAGGACATCACCAGGATGTCGGTGTGCTCGAGCAGGGGCACGAACTCGGGTGGGCGGCCGATGCCCATCTCGTCCTCGTAGTCGCCCTCGTAGTTGATGTAGTCGAGGATCTCGAGGGCCCGCACCTGGCGGACCTCCCCGCACAGCCCCATCAGCGTCATGGGGAAGAGGTCGTTGGCGAACCCCGGGTCGATCCCGGTGGTGAAGCACGACGAACCACCCACCTCGCAGTCCCTGGTGATGGGATCGATCCATCCGGGTGGGTTGAGGGACATCGACGGCCACACCCAGGGCGTCATGGCCGTCGAGCAGACGTCGATGCCGGCACGGAGGAACGCCCCGATGTCCCGGATGTTGTCCGCGGCGTGAGCGGCGGTGGGACCGTAGTGGACGAGCGCGTCGGGTGCCAGCGCAACCAGGGCGTCGACGTCGTCGGTGGCGGCGAGGCCGACGGGGGCGATCCCGCAGATCTCCCCGACGTCCCGGCCGACCTTGTCGGGACTGCTCACTCCCACACCGACCAGCTCGAAGGCGGGGTGCCGGAGGATCTCGGGGATGACCATCTTGCCGACGAAGCCGGTGCCCCACACGACGACCCGCTTGGGTGCGGTCGTCATCGCATCATCTCGCCGGAGTTCACCATCAGATGCTGGCCGGTGACCGCCTTGGCGTGGTCGGAGGCGAAGAACGCGGCCACGTCGGCCACCTCGCCGTCCTCGGTCATACGGCGCAGCGGGAACTTGCCCACGATGCCGTCGAGGACCTCCTCGCGGGTGGTTCCCTGGCTGTTGGCGGTTCCGTCCACGAACATCTGCACGTTCGGCCCCCACATCCACGACGGCACGACCATGTTGCACCTGATGTTGTCCGGGCCGAGCTCGTCGCAGAGGTAGTACATGGCAGAGAGCAGGGCCGCCTTGGAGGCGGCGTAGCCGCTCTGGGGGAGCGCCGGCTGGAACATCGACTGGGAGCCGATCAGCACCACCGAGCCACCCCCGCCGGCCTTCATGGCCTGGGCCACCGGGCGGATGACCGTGAGCGCCCCGAGCACGTTGGTCTCGAACGCCTTGCGCCAGGCCTCGAACTTGAGGTCGTAGAGGCCACCCCACACATTTTCGTAGGCGGCCACCTGGATTAGTGCGTCCACCGAGCCGAACCGGCCGAGGGCGTGCTGGACGAGGGACTCGCAGGACTCCTCGACGGTGATGTCGGTCACCTGGTACGCCACGTGCTCGCCGCTCGGGTCGAGCTCAGCGGCCGTCGACTCCAGCGTGTCGGCGGTGCGGGCCGCCAGCACCACGTTGGCACCGTCGCGCAGCGCACTGGCGGCACACTCGCGGCCCAGCCCCCCTCCGACGCCGGTCACCACTACGGTCTTGCCTGCGAGGATCATCCCCTTCTTCTAGCAGGACCCGCTCCGCCACGCCGAGACGCACCGGGTCGAGGCGGATCGGTGCCCGGGCGTCCCACCCCGTCGACAGGGCGTCCCGGCGACAGTATTGTCAGCAGAGATGCCACAAGTCTCCCCGTTCAGCAAGGCGCGACGATGAAGAGCTACGAGCCGTTCGACGGCGTGATCGGGCGTACCCAGGCCGAGTCGACCCCGTCGTGGTCGATCCCGCCCCACCCGGGCGACGGTGCCCCCAACGTGGTGCTGATCCTGATGGACGACACCGGGTTCTCCCACTTCGGCTGCTACGGGTCGGACCTTGCCACCCCCAACATCGACGCCCTGGCCGCCGGAGGCCTGCGGTACACCAACTTCCATGTGACGCCGCTGTGCTCCCCCACCCGGGCGTCCCTCCTGACCGGCCGGAACCACCACACGGTCGGGATGCGGTCGATCTCCAACTTCGACAGTGGCTACCCCCACATGCGGGGCCACATCACCAACCATGCGGCCACCGTGGCCGAAGTGCTGCGGGACGAGGGGTACGCCACCTTCGCCGTCGGCAAGTGGCATCTGTGCGCCATGGAGAACGCCTCGGCCGCCGGTCCCTACGACCAGTGGCCGTGCCAGCGGGGCTTCGATCGCTACTACGGCTTCCTCGAGGGCGAGACCGACCAGTTCCACCCGGAGCTGGTCTACGACAATCACGCCGTCGAGCCGCCGGCCGGCCCCGATGAGGGCTACCACCTGAGCGAGGACCTGGTCGATCACGCCATCGCCTTCATCCACGACACCAAGTCGATCCGGCCAGACCGACCCTTCTTCACCTACCTGGCCTTCGGCGCCATGCACGCACCCCATCAGGCGCCGGCCTCCTACCTCGAGAAGTACCGGGGGCGGTTCGACGGCGGATGGGACGTGGCCCGCGACACGTGGTTCGCCCGCCAGCGCGACATGGGTCTGCTGCCGGCCGACACCGAGCTGGCCCCGCGCAACCCGGGCGTCGAGGCCTGGGACAGCCTCCCGGAGAACCAGCAGCGCCTGGCCGCCCGGCTGCAGGAGGCGTTCGCCGCCTTCCTCGAGCACACCGACGACCAGATCGGGCGACTGGTCGCCGACCTCGAAGCCCTCGACGAGCTGGACAACACGCTCTTCCTCCTCCTGTCCGACAACGGCGCCAGCCAGGAGGGGGGTCCGTTCGGGGTCATGCACGAGATGAAGTACTTCAACTTCCTCGTCGAGACACCCGACGAGGCCGTCGAGCGGATCGACGACATCGGCGGCCCCCACAGCCACGCCAACTATCCGTGGGGCTGGGCCCAGGCCGGCAACACTCCCTTCAAGTGGTACAAGCAGAACACGCACGAGGGTGGGGTCCACGTGCCGCTCATCGTCCACTGGCCGGACCGGATCGACGGCGGTGGGGCACTGCGCGACCAGTTCCACCACGTGAACGACGTCGCCCCCACCATCTACGAGGCGGTCGGGATCGAGCCGCCCTCCGTCTACAGGGGGCTCGAACAGCTCCCGATCTCCGGCGTGTCCATGCAGTACACCTTCGACGGACCCGACCAACCGTCCCGCAAGGGTGCCCAGTACTACGAGATGATGGGCCACCGGGGCATCTACGCCGGCGGCTGGAAGGCGGTGACCCGGCACCAGCCGGGGGTGCCCTTCGACGACGACGTCTGGGAGCTCTACCACCTGGCCGAGGACCGCTCGGAGTGCCACGACCTGGCCGCCGAGCTGCCCGACAAGGTGACCGAGCTGGTCGGGTTGTGGTGGCAGGAGGCCGAGGAGCAGGGGGTGCTCCCCCTCGACGACCGGACCATCGAGCTCTTCTTCACCCGCTACCGCGACCACTCGCCCCACCCCACCAGCCGCACCTACTCCTACTTCCCTCCGATGTCGCCGCTTCCCGGGCAGGTGGCGCCGGCGCTCGGGGGGCGGGGCTGGGACATGTCGGCCACCGTCGACCGTCCCGGTGGGGCCGGAGGCGTGCTCTACGCGTCGGGTACCGAGAACTCCGGGGTCAGCCTCTTCGTCCAGGACGATCGGCTGGTCTTCGACTACAACTGCTTCGGTGACCACTACGTGGTGGTGTCCGACGCTCCGGTGCCCTCGGGCTCCTCGGTCATCGGCGTGCAGTTCCGGCGACAGGGGAAGGGAGGAGAGGCGACCCTCGTCATCGACGGCTCACCGAGTGGATCCCTCACGGTCCCCTTCGCCATGACCATGATCTCGAGCGTGGGGCCGAGCATCGGCTACGACCACGGGTCGCCGGTCAGCGAGCGCTACACCGGGCACTTCGCTTTCGAAGGCCGGCTGAGCCGCCTCGACGTCACCTTGGTGCGGTCCTCGGGGGAGAAGGCCTCGGCGGAGGCTCAGGAGCGCGCCGCCATGTCCCGGCAGTGATCGCGGTCGGTCCGATCAGCCGGTGAACTTGGCCGAGGCGCCGGCGTCCACGTCGATGACCGAGCCGGTGATGTGGCGCGCCGCCTCAGAGGCCAGGAAGACCACGGCAGCGGTGATCTCCTCGGGCTCGATCCACGGGACCGGCTGCACGTGGAGCGTGGCCATGGCCGGCGCCACGTCCTCACGGTCGGGGTGCTCGAGGTCGGGACGCATGAGCCGGTAGAGGGTGTCGTTGTGGATCATCGGGGTGGAGACGTTCCCCGGGGCGACCGCGTTGACCGTGACCCCGAAGCCGGCCAGCTCGTAGGCGACCGACTTGCACAGACCGATCACCCCCCACTTGGAGGCCACATAGGCGGGAATGCCCGGGCTCGACGAGCGGCCCATCATGGACGAGATCCCGATGATCCGACCCCAGCGCTTCCGACGCATGTGGGGGGAGGCGGCGCGCATGGCGTTGAACACCCCGGTGAGGTTGGTATCGATGGTCTCGCTCCACTCGGTGGCGCCCAGCGTGCAGATCGACCCCAGGGCCGACACACCGGCGTTGGCCACCAGGATGTCGGCCGAGCCGAGTCTCTCCACTGCCCCGTCGACGAAGGCGACCACGGCGTCGAGGTCGCGCACGTCGGCCAGGGCAGACACGCACCGGCCACCCTGCTCCTCCACCAGGCGCACCGTCTCGGCCAGGTCGTCCGGTGTGGCCAGCGGGTAGCCCACGCTCCCGAGGTCGTGGCCGAGGTCGCACACCGCCACGTCCGCACCGAGGCGGGCGAACTCCACGGCGTGGCTGCGGCCCTGGCCCCGGGCCCCGCCGGTGATCACCGCCACCCGGCCGGCGAACGGCCGGGCGTCACTCGGTGCTGGCTCGTCGCTGCGGATGCTCATCGGACCTCCGTCACGCGTCGGTAGGGACTGCCGCTCCGGGTCAGCTGCGCGGCCGGTCCCCTGATCCTAAGTCGGGGTGCCGGCGCCCGTGGGGCCGGCCGCTCACGCCGAGCGGCCCCAGGACCGCAGGACTTGCCGGTACTGCCGGTCCCACCGTTCGTAGGTCACGCGCAGCGCCGCCCCCGGCCACGCGGCCGGCAGGAGCTCGGCGGGGAGCAGCGGGTCGGCCTGCAGATGGCGTACCACCGAGGCGGACAGCTCGAAGCCCGGGGCCAGGTCGGCCGGCCCGGAGGGCGGGAGGGCCTCCAGGCGGGCGAGCAGCCACCCGGCCCGCCCGGCCCACCCGGTTAGGTCCCACAGGGCCTCGGCCAACGCCACCGGGTCGCCGTCGGGGGTCCCGGTGAATAGGGACACGTCCCGGTCCTCTCCCGGGTCCGGGCGGAGGTCCAGGTTGTCCGGGCGGAGCCACACGCCGTCGCGTTGCTCGGCCAGCCGGGCCAGCGCCAACCGCCGTCGGCGGGCCGACCGGTCCTCGGGCGAACGGCCGGTGGTGGTCACGACCACCAGGCGCCACTCCCCACCCCACGGACGGGTCTCCCCCCGGAGGCTCCCGGCCTGACGCCCCCGGCGGGCGAGCAGATGGCCGGCGAGCCGGTAGTGCCCGGCGCCGTCGGTGGTCACCTCCCCGGCCGAGGCCATCCTGCTGAGCGCCACCCGGGCCCGGTTCTCGTTGATCCCGAAGAGGCCGGCCAGGTGGACCAGGTGGGCGACCGGCAGCTCCGGGGGCTCCTCCCCCAGGAGCGCGCTGGCCAGCACCGAGCGGGCGGTGAGGGGCGCATTACGTCCTTGTGTCATCTGTTCGATATCTGTAATATGACGCACATGGCGATCACCATGGTGGCCGATCCGGAGGCGCGACCGGCGGTCCTGCCCACCGACCGGCTGATGGAGAACGGGATGGCCCGTCCCGGCCTTCGCCAGGATCTGCGCCGGATCGACAACCTGCGTAACGCCGTCACCGTGGCCTCGGTCTGGCTCTGGGTCGTGGTCCTGGTCGGTGGGGCGGTGTGGCTGGGAAGCCCCCTCGGCTACCTGGCCGCCTTCGTCCTGATGGGCCCGATGTACGCCCGCTTCGCCATCCTCATGCACGAGGCGGCCCACAAGCTCCTGTTCACCGACAAGCAAGCCAACGACTGGGTCGGCACCTGGCTCATCGCCTACCCGACCTGGACGCCCATCTCCATCTACCGGAGAGGTCACTTCGCCCATCACAAGGAGGAGTTCGGGCCTCGCGAGCCGGACATCGCCTTCTACGGCGGCTACCGCTGTGACCGCCCCACGCTCACCCGGCGGCTGGTGCGCGACGCGGTGGGCATCTCGGGGTGGAAGAACTTCACCCCGCTGTTCAAGGCCCTGAGGCACAAGGCCTCACGACGGGTGGCCGGGTCGATCCTCGGCGTGCAGGCCGTTCTGTGGGCCGTGATGTGGGCGGCCACCGGCCGGTGGTGGATCTACCCGCTCCTCTGGTGGCTGCCGTGGATGACCCAATGGCGGGTGATCAACCGGCTGCGGGCCATCGGCGAGCACGGCGGTCTCGAGGCCAGCTCCGACCGGCGGGTGACCACCCACAACGTGCGCCAGTCACTGCCGGCCCGGTTCTGGTTCGTCCCCTACAACACCGGGTGGCACCTGGCCCACCACGTGGACATGGGGATCCCGTTCCGCAACCTGCCCGCCTTCCACGCCGAGCTGGAACAGGCCGGGTACGTCACCGACCGGCTGACCTACCCGAACTACCGGTCGCTGTGGAGGGCGCTGGCCTCAGCATGAGCGGCCGGCGGTCGAAGGGCCCGCCCGCGGGACCCGCTCAGACGGGCCGGCCTCGCTGGGCGCGGTAGTGGCGGGCCAGCGCCGCCGTCGAGCTGTCCAGATCACCGAGGTCGGGTACCTGCGGATCGGCGAGGACCGGCGCCAGCTGCATGGCCATCACCTTGCCCAACTCGACGCCCCACTGGTCGAACGAGTCGATCCCCCAGATCGCCCCCTCGGTGAACACGATGTGCTCGTAGAGGGCGACCAGCTGTCCGAGCACCGACGGGGTCAGCCTCGGGGCGAGGATGGTCGAGCTTGGGTGGTTGCCCGGCATCACTTTGTGGGGCACCAGCTCGGGCGGTGTCCCGTCGGCGGCGACCTCCTCGGCCGTGCGGCCGAAGGCCAGCACCTTGGCCTGGGCGAAACAGTTGGACATCAGCAGGTCCTGCTGCTCCCCGTGCTCGTGGGTCGAGTGGCCGAACCCGATGAAGTCGGCAGGGATGAGCCTCGTCCCCTGATGGATGAGCTGGAAGAAGGCGTGCTGACCGTTGGTGCCCGGCTCACCCCAGAAGATCTCCCCGGTCGGGCCCCGCACCGGACTGCCGTCCCGGCGGACCGACTTGCCGTTGGACTCCATTGTCAGCTGCTGGAGATAGGCGGGGAAGCGGGCCAGACGCTCGCTGTAGGGCAGGACGGCGTGGGTCTCCGCCCCGAAGAAGTTGTCGTACCAGACGTTGAGCATGCCCTGGATGACCGGCAGGTTGGCCTCGAGCGGGGCCGTGGCGAAGTGCCGGTCGATGGTGTGGAGGCCGTCCAGCATGTCGGCGAAGGCTCCGGGGCCGATGGCCACCATCAGGGAGAAGCCGATGGCCGAGTCGTAGGAGTACCGACCGCCCACCCAGTCCCAGAACCCGAACATGTTGGCCGGGTCGATGCCGAACGACCGCACCGCCGACTCGTTGGTGGATACGGCGACGAAGTGGCGGGCCACGGCGTCCTCCCCGCTCCCCAGCCCGTCGAGCAGCCACTGACGCGCCACAGAGGCGTTGGTCAGCGTCTCCAACGTGGTGAACGTCTTGGAGCTGACCACGAAGAGTGTCTGGGCAGGATCGAGGTCGTGGGTCTTGTGGTCGAGATCGACCGGGTCGATGTTCGACACGAACCGGCACTCGATGTCCGGGGTGGCGTAGTCGCGCAGCGCCTCGTAGGCCATGGCCGGCCCGAGGTCGGACCCGCCGATGCCGATGTTGACCACTGCGGTGATCCGCCGGCCGGTGTGGCCGGTCCACTCCCCCGACCGGATGGCCGAGGCGACCTCGCCCATCCGGTCGAGCACCTTGTGGACGCCGGCCACGACGTCCCGGCCGCCCACCTCGAGCCGAGCGTCCCGTGGCATACGCAGAGCAACATGGAGGACGGCCCGGTCCTCGGTGGTGTTGATGCGGCGACCGGCGAACATGGCGTCACGATGCTCCTCCACGCCAGCCCGCCGGGCGATCGCCATCAGCAGGTCGATGGTCTCCCCGGTGACCCGGTGCTTCGAATAGTCGAGGTAGAGGTCGCCGGCGGCAGCGGTCATCTCGGTGCCACGGTCCGGATCGTCCTCGAAGAGCGAACGGAGGTGCGCGCCCCGGATCTCCTCGAAGTGCCGGGCCAGCTGCTGCCACTCGACGGTGGAGGGGAGGTCCACGACCCCCTCCCCCGTGCTGGGACTGTGCTCGCTCACTCGTCCACCTTCGTCCGGTCGGTCCTCCCCGTCCTGGGTCCTGCGCCAGAAGATTACCCACGATTCACCTTCCGGTGACATGGCGATCGCCTCACGTTCACCTGAGCTTCTTACGGTGATCGGTGATGGCAGACCACCGCGACATCGACTGCGTACGCTCCTGGCGCCCCCCCGGGGAGCCAGGAGCACCTGACCGGTTCGGCGGCTGCCGCCCGGTGGCCTGGCCTCCTCTGCCTCTCACGGCAACCGCAGCTCCGTCCGGACCCCCGGTGAGGCAGCCAAGCACCGGCGCGGCCGCCCGGGCCTGTCGACGCAGCCACGCCGCCGGGGTGTGCACCCTGTTCCGGAACGCTCTGGGCTCCCGATGAGCCTGGCGTTCCGCGAAGTCGAGGACGGTGTGCTCCCGCCCCTCGGGCACCCGACCATCCTGATCATCGATGACGATGCCGCGTCTCGCGACTCGTTGGCCGCCACCCTGTCGGTCGAGGGGTTCGACGTGGTCACCGCAACCTGCGGGGACGAAGGGGTCGCCCTCGTCCTGTCGGTGGCGCCGTCGCTGGTGCTGCTCGACATGCAGCTGGGCGACTCGCAGGGCCTGTCGGTCTTCCGGCGGATCACCACGCTCTCTACAGTGCCGGTCATCATGGTCACCGCCCGAGAGGACGAGCTCGACGCGGTCCTCGCCCTCGAGGCCGGCGCCGCCGACCACATCACCAAACCACCGCGGCCCCGTGAGCTCACCGCGCGCATCCTGGCGGTCCTGCGGCGGGTCGGACGCCAGCCCCGTTCGCTCGTGCCGGCGGCACCCGACGGGGTGTACACCCTCGGCCCGATCTGCGTCGACACCTCGCGGCGCGAGGCGGTGGTGCGCGGACAGCAGGTGGAGCTCTCCCGCAAGGAGTTCGACCTCCTGGCCCTGCTCATCTCCGAGGCCGGGCACGTGGTCACCCGCAAGCAGTGCATGGAGCGCATCTGGAAGGACCGGGCCAAACGGGACAGCCGCACGCTCGACACCCACGTGAAGCGCCTACGCAAGAAGGTCGAGACCGATCCGGCCGATCCGCAGCACGTGCTGACCGTGCGGGGGATCGGCTACCGCTTCAAGCCGTAGGGGTCTGCCCGACCCCTGTCGCCCTGGTCCTCCCCCCATCGGTCGACGACGGGTGGGCGGGCCCCTACGGCTTGACCGACCGATCGCCCGGGCCGGGATCCGGTGACCTCATCCGTCCCCCATCGCCGCCCCGGCTGCCGTACACTCGGGGCGGCGATGGAGCTCGCCCTAACCGCCGCGACCGGCTGATGGCTCCTACCGGAACAGCACGAGTGGCGAGGCCGGAAGGAGCGAGGGTGCCAGCAGTCCGGTCCGGTGACACCTTCCGGATCCCCGAAGCTCCGCTCCGTCTGGCGGCCATCGCCGCCGGGGGCGCCCTCGGGACGCTGGCCCGGTACGGCGCGGACCGCGCCCTGGTACCCGCGCCCCTCGGCTTCCCGTGGGCCACCTTCGTGGTCAACGTGACCGGCTCGTTCCTACTCGGGCTGATGGTGACCCTCGTGGTCGAGCGCTGGCCGCCCACCCGGTTCGTCCGCCCGTTCGCCGCCATCGGCTTCTGCGGAGGCTTCACCACCTTCTCGACCATGATGGTCGAGGCGGTGCAGCGGGCCCAGCACGGCCGGGCCGGCCTGGCGATCGGCTACCTGGTGGCATCGATGGCCGCCGGCCTGCTGGCGGCCATCGCCGGCATGGCCTCGGCGCGGGGTCGCTTCCGCCTGCCCGCCGACCGTTCGATCCCCGATCCCGACGACCTGGCCGAACTGTACTCCGACCCGCGCCGCCCGCCGATGGACGGCGGAGCCCGACCGTGATCGTCCTCGGGCTCCTGGTGGCCGGGGCAGTCGGTTCGTTGCTGCGCTACGCGGTCGACCACGTGGTCCAGCGCCGGCTCCGATCGGACTTCCCACTCGGGATCCTGCTGGTCAACCTCAGCGGCTCGCTGGCCCTCGGGGTGCTGGTCGGGTCCAACCTGCACCGCGGGATCTCCACCGGCTGGCTGACCGTGGCCGGGACCGGGCTGATCGGCGCCTACACGACCTTCTCGACGTTCACCTTCGACGCCGTCCGACTGGCCGAGAACGACCAGTGGGCCTTCTCCCTGCTCACGGTGGTGGGCGGCATCGGGGCCGGCCTCGGGGCGGCGGCGGTGGGTCTCGCCCTCGGCGCGATGGCCTGATCCCCTCAGGGGACCGGCCCCGCCGGCGGCGACCGGGGCGACCATCGCCGCTCACCTGCGACGTCGAGCTCCTGGCGCGCAACGTTCACAGAACGATCACCCCGGGGTATCCATGGGGTTGTCTCCAGTTCACCTGGGTTTCCTAGGGTCCGTGCCGGAGGTAGCCGCTGCCCATGGTCGCCGTCGACGAGAGCATCCGGGTGCTCGTGGTTGAAGACGAAGAGTCGTACCGCCAGGCCCTGGCCTCGGGGTTGGGCCGCGAGGGGTTCTCGGTCGAGGTGGCCGCCGACGGCACCGATGCGCTGCGCCGGTTCGCCGACCACCCCCCGGACATCGTCCTGCTCGACATGCTGCTGCCCGGGATGCACGGCATCGAGGTCTGCCGGCGGATGCGCAGCCTGGCACCGGTCCCCATCGTGATGGTGAGTGCGGTCGACACCGAGCTCGACGTGGTCCTCGGCCTCGAGTTGGGCGCCGCCGGCTACGTGACCAAACCCTTCCGGCTGCGGGAGCTGGTCGCCCGGATGCAGGCCATCCTCCGTAGGGTGTCCCCACCGAGCATCCCGGTGACCGGCGGCGAGCGACCGGGAGTCGCCTTCGGCTCGGTCACCGTGGACTTCGTCAGACGCGAGGTGACCGTGAGCGACGAGCACACCCATCTCTCCCGGCGGGAGTTCGACCTGCTGGCCGTGCTGCTCTCCCCGGCCCGACGGGTGCGCACCCGGGACGAGCTCATCGACCTCCTGTGGCCCGACCGCTGCCTGTCTGACAGCCGCACCCTCGACACGCACATCCACCGTCTGCGGGCCAAGCTGGAGCCCGACCCCACCGATCCCCAGTTCATCGTCACCGTCCGGGGGGTGGGCTTCCGCATCGACCCCGACGGGTCGCACCGGTCACCACCGCCCCGTCGGGACCTCGACCGGGCGGTCACCGCCTAGTCGGCACGAACCCGGGCCCGGTCGGCGTCAGCCGAAGCGGCCGTTGACGTAGTCGAGGGTCCGCTGGTCGCTGGGCTCGCTGAACAGCCGGGCGGTCGGCCCGAACTCGATGAGCTCGCCCGCCTTGTCGTCGCCCATGAGCAGGAAGGCGCACCGGTCGGACACCCGCATGGCCTGCTGCATGTTGTGGGTCACGATCACGATCGTCACCCGGTGCTTCAGTTCGCCGACCAGCTCTTCGATGCGCTTGGTGGCGATCGGGTCGAGGGCCGACGTGGGCTCGTCCATGAGCAGCACCTCGGGCTCGACGGCCAGGGCCCGGGCGATGCACAGCCGCTGCTGCTCCCCGCCCGACAGGGTGCTGGCGTGGGCCTTCAGGCGGTCCCGGACGCTATCCCACAGGGCCGCCGCGACCAGGGCCGACTCGGCGGCCTCGTCGAGGAGGGGCTTCTTCCGCACCCCGTTGAACCGCAGCCCCGCCACGGTGTTCTCGTAGATGCTCATGGTGGGGAACGGGTTGGGCCGCTGGAAGACCATCCCCACCCGGCTGCGCAGCAGCGTGGGGTCGGTCGAGCCGGCGTAGACGTCGGTCTCGCCCAACATTACCGATCCGGTGACCGAGGCGGTGCGCACGGTGTCGTGCATCCGGTTGAGGGCCCGGAGCAGGGTGGTCTTGCCCGAACCGGAGGGGCCGATGAGGGCGGTGATCTCACCGCCGTTCACGTCGAAGGAGACGTCCCGCACCGCATTGCGCCCGGCGAAAGCCACGGTCACGTCGCGCAGGCTCATGACCGGCTCGCCCAGGGGCGGGTCGAGCAGCACCTGGGCGGTGTCGAGGGCGACGCCCTCGGCCACCGGTGGGGGCGTGGTCGGTTCGATCATCGTCTCTCCTTCTGCAGGACTGCGGCGAGCACCCGGCTCCCGATGCTGAGCACCAGGACCACCACCATGAGCAGCAGCGCCGCCCCCCAGGCGATCTGGAGGAGGTCGGCGTAGGGCTGGCTGCTGTAGTTGTAGATGACCAGGGGAAGCGCCTCCATCGGCTTGGTCGGGTTCCACTGGAGGAACTGGTTGCCGAAGATGGTGAGCAGGAGTGGGGCGGTCTCCCCCAGGCCCCGGGCCACCGCCAGGAGCACGCCGGTGATGATGCCGGGCATGGCGGCAGGGACCACCACCCGGCGGGCCACGGTGGCGTTGCGGGCCCCGAGGGCGAGGGCGGCCTCGTTGAGGTGGTTGGGCACGCCGCGGATGGCCGTCTCGCCGGCCCGCATGATCACCGGCAGCATGATGATCCCGATGGCGAAGGCGCCGGCCAGCGCGCTGTAGTGGCCGCCGGAGACGGTGATGACGATGGCGATGTAGCCGAAGATCCCGATGGTGATCGACGGGACCCCGGTCATGACGTCGGCGGTGAACCGGATGGCGCCGGCGATGCGGCCGTCCGACTCGGCCAGGAACAGCCCGCACAGGAGGCCGACCGGCACGGTGACCGCAGTGGCGATGAGGCCGATCTCGGCCGTGCCCACGATGGCGTTCCACACCCCGCCGCCGGGGATTCCCTCGGGCACCGTCGACTTGGTGAAGAAGTCGACGTTCCAGGCCGGGAGGCCCTTGACGACGACATAGGCCACCACCGCCACCAGGGGCACGATGGCGATGCCGAGGAATGCCCAGCACACCCCGATGGCGATCCGCGACGATCGCTTCCGTCGCTTGAGCGAGGCGGCGGCCACCCGCTGGATCTCCGTCCGGCGCTGGAGGATGGGGTCGGCCGAGGCGTCGAAGGCCAGCGTCGTCATCACGCCACCGCCACCGACGCTGCGCCTCCGGTGCTGGCCACGTTGCGGACGAGGACCCGGGCCAGGGCGTTGACGCCGACTCCGATGACCAGCAGGACCAGGCCGGCGCCGAACAGCGCGCTCAGCTCGGTGCCGGTGGCCTCGCCGAAGTTGTTCACGATCAGGGACGGCAGGGTGGCGGCCGGCGACTTGAGGGAGTGGGCGATGTAGTTGGAGTTGCCGATGACCAGGGCCACGGCGACGGTCTCGCCCAGGGCGCGGCCGGTGGCCAGGGTGAAGCCGCCGAGGATGCCGGTGCGGGCGCCGGGCACCACCACCTTCCGCAGGACCTGCCAGCGGGTGGCGCCGAGGGCCATCGCCCCCTCGACCTGCTCGTTGGGCACGACGGCCAGCACGTCGCGCGAGATGGCCACCATGGTCGGGAGGATCATCACGAACAGGATGCTGCCGGCGAGGAGCAGGCCGACGCCCTGGTCGGTGCCGTCGAACAGCCCGGTCCATCCGAGCACCGTGGTGAGGAAGGGCTCGACGTAGTCGCGGTAGAGGGGGGCCAGGACGAGGAGGCCCCAGAGCCCGTAGACGACGCTCGGCACCGCGGCCAGCAGCTCCACCGTCGTCGACAGGCCGGCGCGGAGGCGGTGGGGCACCAGGTAGGCCAGGGCCAGGGCCGTTCCCAGGCCGATGGGCACCGCCAGGACCAGGGCGATGGCCGTGGTCTCGATCGTCCCGAGGATGAACGGCAGCAGGCCGAACTTGTCGTGGGTCGGGTCCCAGGTCTTCTGCACGATCCAGGAGAACCCGAGGGTCGAGAAGGCCGGCTGGGCTTTCAGGACGATCGAGACCAGGAACCAGCCCACCAGACCCACGAAGACGGCGGCCACCGCTCCGAGGATGGCCCGGTAGGCACTGTTGGGGAGCGCGAAGCGAGATCCTCGCCTCGCACCCCCCGGCAGCGGGTTGTCGTCAGTGGTCACGGCGTACGGTCAGCCCCTCGTCGCTCGATGGTCGCGCCCGTGACGGGTCACTTGGTGAGGAGGGTCTCCCCGCTCGGGCCGGTGACCGTGAGCAGCTGGGTGCGCACCTGGTTCTGGACCGCCGGGGGGAGCGGGACGTAGTCCAGGGCGGCCGCCAGGTCCTGGCCCCCGCCGGTGTGGGTCGTCCAGTCGATGACCTTGACGGCTCCCGAGCCGGCGGTGGCGTTGGTCTGCTTCTGCAGCAGGATCGCCCAGCTGTAGCCCGAGATCGGGTAGCTGGTCGCTCCTGGCTCGTTCACGATGGAGAAGTCGGTCGGGGTGACGTTGACCTTCTGGTCGGCGTCGGCGGCCACCGTGTTGAGCGACGGGATCACGTAGACGCCGTTGGCGTTCTTGATGGCCGCGTAGGTGAAGTTGTTCTGGATGGCGTAGGCCAGCTCCACGTAGCCGATCGAGTAGGGCGTCGACTTGATGCTGCCGGCCACGCCCGAGTTCTTGGGTGTGGCCACCGCCACGGACGGCCAGGCGATGGTCTTGCTGGTGCCCAGCGTCCACGCCGTGGCTGCCGCCTTGGCCAGGTAGTCGGTGAAGATGTAGGTGGTCCCCGAGCTGTCGGCCCGCACCTCGGGCACGATGGCGTTGGACGGGAGGGTGGTCCCGGGGTTGAGGGCGGCGATCTGCGACGCGTTCCAGGTCTTGACGGTCCCGTCGAAGATGCCGGCCAGGGTCGGTGCGTCGAGGCGGATCCGCTTGCTCACGCCCGGCAGGTTGTAGGAGATCGAGACCCCGCCCAGGGTGTCGGGGACCTGGACGACCGGCCCGGAGGAGGCCGGCACCTTGGCCAGGTCGGAGGCGGACATGGGCACGTCGGAGGCGGCGAAGTTGACGGTGCCGGCCTCGAAGGAGGTGATGCCCTGCCCGCTGCCCACGCCCTGGTAGTTCACCTGCAGCCCCTGGTTCTTCGAGGTGTAGGTGTAGAAGGCCTTGGTGAAGAACGGCTGGACGAAGGTCGATCCGGCGGCGTTGAGGGTGCCCGCCGGGGCCTTGAGGTCGGCCTGGAGGTAGGCGGTGTTGCTACCGCTCAGCGTGCCGCCGGGAGGGGCGGTGGTCGTGGTGGCCGGCGTGGACGACGAGCTGCAGGCGGCGAGGAACGCCCCTGCGGCGACCAGGCCGACGGCCAGGAGGTGCTTGGTGCTGCGTCGGGGCCCCGGGGTTTCCCGTAGCGTCAGGTCTGAGTCCACTGGTACACGTACCTCCATGGGATGGCTTCCTCGGGCCGGGTATCGGCCCAGTTCACGGCAAGCGTCACGCTCCACTGGACCGTAGCGACCGGAGGTGAACGCCCGGCGAACCCGCAGTGAACGCAACACGAACATCAGGTGCGCTGGAGATGAACTCCGGGGCCGGGTGGTGGGCACGGGCGCTCTACGTGCCCTGGCCCGCTCATTCGTCCGGCCCCAGGTCCGCCTCGTGCTCGTGACGCAACACCCGCAGCAGCTCCTCGTAGGGGCCGAGCAGGTAGGCCCGGTCCCCGGGGAGGCGAAGCGCGTCCCGCGGTGTGGGTGCTCCGGTCGTCCGCCGTCGGCGGCCCGGCTCAGGGCGATCACCCGGGTCCGGGCGGGCAGGTCGACCATGGCCAGGCCCGTCCAGCCCCCGGCCCGGGGCGACGGTCAGCCGGCCGACCAGGAAGGCCTGCCGGCCGACCGTGAACGATCCGAGGACGTCGAGGCCGAGGGCTGGGCCCACGAATCGGGGAGCGGCCAGGGCCGAGGTGGACCGGACGCGGCGGAAGTCGAAGTGGGGCTCGACGGTGCGGGCCAGGTCGCGGTCGAAGACCCGGACGACGGCGGGCACCCTCACCCACCGCTCGCCCAGGAAGTCCCGCACGGCCAGGCCGGTCTCGATGTTGGCGAGGTCGTCGCTGGTCAGCACGGCCGCCGCCGCGGCCGCGTGCACGGTGGCATCCTCGAGGGTCTGGCGCTGAGTGGCGTCGGCGATCAGCACCGGCACGCCGAGGGCACGGGCCTTGTTGAGGAAGCGGTTGTTCTCGTTGCGCTCCACCACCACGACGTCGCGGTCTTCGGCCTGCGACCCCTCGACGACCTGGATGCCCACCGACCCCAGCCCGATCACCACCACCTGTCCCTCCAGTCCCACCAGCTGCTAGCGGCCGAGTGGCTGCTCGATGCGCCACGACACCAACACATTGGTGACGAGGGCGAACACGGTGGCGAGGAGGGCGGCACCCCCGGCGATGAGGACGATGCCGAACACCTCGAGGGAGGTCGACTGGCCGGAGAAGGATACGTCACCGAAGCCCACCGTGGAGATGGTCTCGACGGTGAAGTAGGTGGCGGTGAGCACCGGCATGTGCCCGCCGGCGGGCAGGCGGTAGGAGGGGTGGAGGACGATGGTCGACAGGGCGACGAGCATGCCGGCTGCCACCATGGCCAGCCGGAGCGTGCCGTCGTCCTCCGAGCCCACCACGGCCGCCATCCGCCGGATCCGGCCACCGCTCGGGCGGTGCCGGACCCGGAGCCCCGAGCCGTCGTCCTCGGGTCGGCCCCCAGGCCGGTTGTCGGCCAGCTCGGCGGGAGTGCCGGGCACGGTCACCTGGTCGCCCACCGAGACCATGTGGTCGCGGCCAGGGCAGACAACCGTCGGTGAGCCGTCCGCCGGCACCACGGCGACCGGGGCGAGCGCCCCGAAGTACGCCCGCAGGGAGGCGTACCGGCCGACGACCACCTCGTGGGCCTCGAACCGGGTGCCGGCCAGTTCGATCCGGTAGGAGTCGCTGCCCAGGCACCCCTCGACGATCGAGGGCGTGGCCAGCCCGGCCACCTCGAGAACGGTGCCGGGCCCGGGGACCTGGGAGACCGCCGCCCCGACGGCGGCGTTGGCCAGCTCCACGACCACCCGGATGTCCGGCCGGAGCTCGCTGACGACCAGCGCCTTCTCCAGGGTCTGGACCTCGGTCCGTTCGGCGCAGACCACCGCCCTGG
>Ga0224558_1000965_pt1 | contig 32232 bp, 19 predicted proteins | sample 714S32024metaG_FD_180682 | JGI IMG/M metagenome (GOLD analysis project Ga0224558, IMG submission 180682) | Peat soil microbial communities from Stordalen Mire, Sweden - 717 S3 20-24 | ecosystem: Environmental > Terrestrial > Soil > Wetlands > Peat | place: Sweden: Norrbotten County, Stordalen... | reverse complement strand
GCGCTCGAGTCCCTGATGCAGGCGCATGGGGGCAAGCTGCCGATCAACGTGAAGGTTATTTTTGAAGGCGAGGAAGAAGTGGGCGGCGAAGCGATTGCCGAGTACGTCCGCAAACAGAAGGCGAAGTTGAAATCGGATTTCGCACTGGTCTGCGATACGGAATTGTTTGCACCCGACCTGCCTACCCTTTGCGTCGGCCTGCGGGGCCTGGTGTACACCGAGATTGAGGCGGTTGGGGCGAAGACCGATCTGCACTCCGGCATCTATGGGGGCGCGGCGCCGAATCCTCTGTTTGCGCTGATTGAGATCATCAGCAAGCTGAAAGATGCGAAGGGCAAGGTGCTGATTCCGGGCTTTTACAAGAACGTCAAAGTGCCCAGCAAAGATGAGCTGAAGGCGTGGAAGCGACTGCCTTTCAACGAAGAGCATTATCGCAAAACCGAAGTCGGCTCCAAGGTGCTGACCGGCGAACCGGGATATTCGGTGCTGTACCGGACGTGGGCGCGTCCGACGCTGGAGGTGCACGGCATGCCGGGTGGATTTGTGACTCAGGGGGCGAAGACGGTGATTCCGGCGAAGGCGGCGGCCAAGGTTTCCATGCGCCTGGTGCCGAACCAGGATCCGGACGACATCCTGAAGCGCTACATGGCGTTCGTCAAGAAACTCACGCCTAAGGGGATCGACATCAAGATCAAGGTTTGGAGCAAGGGCCCCGCAGGCGTGGTTGGCACCGACAACCGGTTCATCAAAGCGGCGACTGAGGCGCTGCATGACACGTTCAAGAAAGAGACTGTGTTTATTCGCTCTGGCGGGTCGATTCCGATCGTGACCGATTTCCAGGACGTGCTGAAGATTCCATCGGTCATGATGGGTTTTGGGCTTCCCGACGACAACCTGCATGCTCCGAACGAGAAATTTCATATCCCGAATTTCCATCGCGGGATTGAGACGATTTGTTTGTTCTTTGAGAAGCTGGGGTAGGCAGATTGCGGCATCGCTTTACAGCTTGCGGAAAAAGTAATTCTTGATCGAGAGCCGTGCCCGCAGCGGCTAAAGCCGAATTCAAAACAGGGCAGTTACCGCAGCGGTGAACCGCTGCGCCATCCAAAATCAAGGGTAGCGCCGGTTTTTTCCGCAAGCTGTTTAGCGTAGAGACGGGGCTCGCCCCGTCTCACTCCGCAGCAGGGAGACGCGGCAAGCCGCGTCTCTACGGGAAACCGGTGGTAACATCGTCTGATGAAAGCGCCGCGAGAGTTCACGGTCGTCATCGAACGAGATGAAGACGGCTATTATGTTGCCACCGTTCCTGCCTTGCGCGGTTGCCATACCCAGGCCAGGAACCTTGACACGCTCATGAAACGCGTTCGGGAAGTCGTCGAACTCTGTTTGGCATGACCCTCCATTCCCGCGCGATGCGTTTTGCCTGGAACCCGGCCAGTGACTCGCCAATCGCGCGCCTTCAGGTAAAATATAAGGTTGAGGATGCGCGTCATGCGCACGCGGATTTTCGCGTCGTCCGATTTCGAGCTTTTCCAGTTCAATTCTGAAACAAAGGCGGTTTGATGCCATTAAAGGTAACTCCCAAGAAACAAGCGGCGGAAGATCCAAGACACACACAGGCGGTGCAGAACTACGAGTCGGGGCTTCGCGCGTTGCAGGAGCGCAAGTTCGAGAAAGCCAAAGGCCACCTGCAGAAAGTACTGAGCGGACCGGACAAGTCGCTGGTCGACCGGGCCCAGGTGCATATCGTCACCTGCGACAATCATCTGAAAGAACCCACGCTGCAGTTCAAAACGACGGAAGAGCATTACGACTACGCGGTGTCGCTGATCAACGCGGGTGACTACGTGGCGGCGCGCGAGCACCTCGACAAGCTATTGAAACAGCAGCCCAAGGCCGACTACGTTCTGTACGGGCTGGCCGCGTTGCATTGCCTGACCGGTCACGTCGAGGAATCGCTCAAGACGCTCAACGATGCGATTCAGGCAAAACCGGCGCTGCGCTTCCAGGCGCGGAATGATGGCGACTTCCAGAATCTGGCGGAAGATCCGCGCTTCACCGAACTGCTTTATCCGGATCCGGGCGCCGAATCGGAGCCGCAGGAAGAACAGGACGAGCTAGGCCGTCTTTTCGAGCCCAGAGGCTAATACGTACCATCTGCTCTCAGCTATTGGCTTCTAGCTAGCAGCCAGAAGCCAGTGGCTGCCAGCGAGGCGGTATGCTCCCCCAAATGCGCACGAACTCATCCGAAACCGGCAAGGCTGGCCCCGAACTGCGCGTGGTCGCAATTGGCGGCGGCACCGGCCTCTCCACGCTGCTGAAGGGGCTGAAGCGCTACGTCATGACGCCGGATTTGGCCATCTCCGGTCAGCCAACCATTCACGAACTGTGTGGCGTGGTGACGGTGAGCGACGATGGCGGATCGAGTGGCCGCCTGCGCAAAGAATTCAATATGCTTCCGCCGGGCGATGTGCGCAATTGCATCGTCGCGCTCTCCGAAGACGAAGCCCTGCTCTCGAGGCTGTTCCAGCATCGCTTTCAGAAGGGCTCCGGGCTGGAAGGCCACAGCTTCGGAAATCTTTTTCTGGCGGCGCTGACTTCGATCACCGGAGACTTCGCGGAGGCGGTGCGGCTGTCCTCGGAAATTCTGCTGACGCGCGGGCATATCTATCCGGCAACCATGGCGAGCGTGGAATTGGAAGCGTTACTGGAAGACGGAATGCGGGTGCGCGGCGAGACGAAGATCACGGCGAGCAAAGGCAAGATTCGAGAACTGGCTCTGGTGCCTCCCGACGTCGAGCCGCTTCCCCAGACGCTGGAAGCAATCGCGAGCGCCGACCTGATCACGATCGGTCCGGGATCGCTCTTCACCAGCCTGATTCCGAACTTACTGGTGCGCGGAATTCCCGAGGCGATTCTTGACTCCAATGCCGTCAAGGTATTTGTTTGCAATTTGATGACGCAGGTAAATGAAAGTCTTAGTTTAACAGCGGCGGATCACATCCGCGCACTCAATGACCATGCCGGCGTGCAGTTGTTCGACTACACCCTGATCAATCGCAAGACGGCGTCGCCAGAGATGAAGGCCAAGTACGCTCTGGAGGGAGCTTCGCAGATCGTAGTCGATCTGGAAGCGATCGAGGCGCTGGGCGTGTGCCCGGTGCTGGGAGATTATCTGGAGGAGGGCGAGGTGGCTCGGCACGCTGCCGATCGGGTGGCGCACGACCTGATGGCGCTGATGGCGCAAGCGCCGGATCGGCAGACGATACGGAGTTGATAGCTTTAGCTAATAGCTTTTGCGCTGCTAACCGGCTCCCAGCCCCTAAAGGGGCGAATGATTGTGCGAGCTCCCGGCATCGCTGAAGCGATGCCCTGATACGAACCAAACGCGGCAAGCCGCGTCTCTACGGATGGATTCGCGGTATATTGGCTGAGCATGGCAAAAGCACCCGAGGCAACGATAAAGACCAGGTCGAAATCTTCCCGACCAGAACCGCAGCCTCCGCGTATCGCGATCGCCATTATGGCGGCGGGCAAGGGTACACGACTCAAATCGAAACACCCCAAGGTTCTGCACGAAATCGGCGGCAAGCCGATTTTGGCGCATGTGATTGCTACGGCGGAAAAGGTCGTGCCTGCGCAAGACATCTTTGTGATCATCGGCCATGAGGCGGAGCGCGTGCGTGAGGCGGTTGCGGGCACGGGCGTGAACTTCGTGCTGCAAACGGAACAGCGCGGCACCGGACACGCGCTCATGGTGGCGCGCGAAGCGCTCTTGGGCAATGGCAATAAGTATGACCAGGTCATCGTGCTTTCCGGGGACGCTCCGATGATTACGGCCGAAACCATTCGGAAGCTCAGCGAGTTCCACAGCGCTCAGAAAGCGGCCATGACTTTGCTCAGCGCCGATCTCGACAATGCTTACGGATATGGTCGGGTGATTCGCAAAGGCGCGCGGGTTCTGGCAATTGTCGAAGAAAAGTCCGCGACCGCGCGGCAGAAGAAAATTCGCGAGATCAATTCCGGATTCTATGCCTTCGATGGGCCCGCCTTGTACGAGTATATCGGCAGTCTTTCCACCGCGAACGCGCACGGCGAGTACTACCTCACGGACATGGCGGAAGTGTTGCAGCGGGCGCACAAGAAGGTGATCGCGCTCAAGACCTCCGATGCGGGCGAAGTGCTGGGCAGCAACACGCGAGCGGAGATGATGATGCTGGATGCGCGGCTGCGCCTGGCAAAGTGCCGGGAACTTCTGGAGGCAGGCGTAACGGTCTTTTACCCGCACACATGCGTGATCGACAGCGACGTGGAAGTTGGCGCGGACACGGTGATTGAGCCCTTCGTTCAGTTGCTGGGCAAGACAAAAATTGGCGAGGATTGCCGCGTCCGCTCTTACAGCGTGATCCGGAATTCAGTGCTCGGCGATCGCGTCACGGTGAGGCCGGGGACGATCATGGAAGACTCGCGGGTGGGCGCGGGGGCGGTGCTTGGACCGTACACGCATATGCGGCCGGGCAGCGAGGTGGGCGAAGGCGCCCACTTGGGGAACTTCGTCGAGACGAAGAAAATCAAACTGGGCAAGGGTTCGAAGGCGAACCACCTCAGCTACCTGGGCGACGCGGAAATCGGAGAAGGCGTGAACGTCGGCGCGGGCACCATCACCTGCAATTACGACGGCGTGAAGAAAAACAAGACAGTGATTGAGGATGGCGCGTTCATCGGCAGCGACTCGACGCTGGTCGCGCCGGTAAAGATTGGACGTGGAGCCTATGTCGGGGCCGCGAGCTGCATCACGGAAGATGTGCCGGCGGATGCGCTGGCGCTCGGGCGTTCGCGACAGAGCGTGAAAGAGGGCTGGGCACGGGAGAAGCGCGAAGCAGAGAAAGAAAAGCGTCATTAGTGGAGTTAGTGTGGCGACGGGGCTCTGTCCCGTCCTGGCGGGGCAAAGCCCCGCCACCACACAATCCGTCCCTCCACTTTGGAATACACTAGAGCCGAGCGAAACCATGACGAACACGCCTACAACTCAGGAAGTATCTCCGGTACGCTACGACGTTTCCCTGCTGACTGCCGAAGATTTTTATTTGTTCAACGAAGGCAGCCACTATCGCATTTACGACAAAATGGGTGCACACCTTGTGGAGCGGAACGGGACCACGGGCACCGTCTTTAGCGTCTGGGCTCCGAACGCACGGCATGTGTCGGTGATCGGAGACTTCAATGGCTGGAACCCGCAGTCCCATCTCCTGCAGTCTCGCGGTTCGTCGGGAATCTGGGAAGGTTTCATCCCCGGCATCGAAAAGGGGAGGTTGTACAAGTTCCACATCGACTCTACCCAACTCGGTTACCAGATTGAAAAGACGGATCCGGTGGGACTTTTCACGGAGAAGCCGCCGCGCACGGCTTCTGTTGTCTGGGACCTCGACTACAGCTGGGATGACGCTGCGTTTCTGAAAAAACGCGCAGCCGTAAACTCGCTGCACGCGCCTATGTCCATCTATGAGGTTCACCTCGGCTCCTGGATGCGCGTCCCCGAAGAGCAAAACCGTTCGCTCAGCTACCGCGAGAGCGCGCCCCGCCTGGCCGATCACGTCAATAAGCTCGGTTTCACCCACATCGAACTGCTCCCTATCATGGAGCATCCTTTCTACGGTTCCTGGGGATATCAGACGACGGGCTACTTCTCTCCCACGTCGCGTTACGGCACGCCGCAGGATTTTATGTATTTTGTGGACTACCTGCACCAGCACGGCATCGCGGTCATTCTCGACTGGGTTCCGTCGCACTTCCCTTCCGACGGCCACGGGCTCGCCTTCTTCGACGGCACCCACCTGTTCGAGCACTCCGATTCACGGCAGGGCTTCCATCCCGATTGGAAGACGTTCATCTTCAACTACGGCCGCAGTGAAGTGTGCAGCTTCCTGATGTCGAGCGCCATGTTCTGGCTGGACAAATATCACGTCGACGGGCTGCGCGTGGACGCGGTCGCTTCCATGCTCTATCTCGACTACTCGCGCAAGCAGGGGGAATGGATTCCCAACAAGTACGGAGGACGCGAGAACCTGGAAGCCATCGACTTCCTGCGTCAATTCAACCTCGAGGCCTACAAAGAGCATCCAGACATTCAAACCTTCGCCGAAGAGTCCACCGCCTACGCCATGGTTTCGCGGCCCACCTATCTCGGTGGACTGGGGTTCGGGTTGAAGTGGGACATGGGCTGGATGCACGACACGCTCCAGTACTTCAGCCAAGATCCGATTCACCGCCAGTATCACCACAACAAACTGACCTTTCGCATGCTCTATTCGTTCCACGAGAATTTTGTCCTGCCCTTGAGCCACGACGAGGTGGTGCACGGGAAAGGTTCCCTGATCGGCAAAATGCCGGGCGACGAGTGGCAGAGATTTGCCAACCTGCGTTTGCTCCTGGCCTACATGTACGCCCAGCCCGGCAAGAAACTGCTCTTCATGGGCTGCGAGTTCGGGCAGGTTAGCGAGTGGTCGCACGATGGCAGCCTCGACTGGAACGTACTGGAATACCCGGTGCATCGCGGGCTCATGAACTGGGTGGAGCAACTCAACCGCGTCTATCGCAGCGAAAATTCGCTGCACTGGTTCGATAACGATCCCCAAGGTTTTGAATGGGTGGACTGCAACGACGCGCCCATGAGCGTCGTCTCGCTGCTGCGCAAGGGCAAGGCCGACGAAAACCCTGTGCTCATCGCGTGCAATTTCACGCCTGTGCCGAGAGCGGGATACATGGTGGGCGTGCCGTCGGGCGGCTACTGGAAAGAACTTCTCAATAGCGACGGCCGCGAATACGGCGGCAGCGGCGTCGGCAACATGGGAGGCGCTGAAGCGCTGCCCGAAAAAACCCACGGCCGCCCCTATTCCCTGCGACTGACGTTGCCGCCGCTGGGGGCGCTGTTTCTGAAGAAGGCGTAGCCGGGAAGGGAGAGCCGAGCTTCCGTGCCCGGCCGCCGGACTGCTGGCCGGGCGAGGCGCCCGTCTCTCCACCGACGAGTCCCACGCTGTCGGAGAGGAGTGCTGCTTCCCTCGGAGATCACCATCGACCTTACCGCTCTGTACGTCTTGTTCATCGTGTTTATCGCCACCCTGATTCGATCAGCGTTCGGCTTTGGCGAGGCGCTCATCGCCGTTCCGCTGCTCGCCTTCTGCATACCGCTGGGCGTCGCCGCTCCACTTGCAGTGCTGGTGTCGATTACCGTCGCTGCCATAGTCGTCGTGCAGGACTGGAAGAAGATCCACCTGGGTAGCACGGGCTGGCTCGTGCTCTCCAGTCTTTTTGGTATCCCGTTTGGTCTTCTGCTTCTGACGAGTAGTCATCAAAGGGCGGTGAAGGCCGCCCTGGCAGTGATTATCATGACGTTCTCCGCCTACTCCTTGATAGGCCGCACAGCGCTGGAGCTACGACGCGACAGTCGAGCATGGCTTTTAGCATGTGGATTCTGTGCCGGGGTGCTCGGCGGAGCCTACGGAATGAATGGTCCTCCGCTGGTTGTGTACGGAGCTATGCGAAGGTGGTCAGCGCAACACTTCCGCGCGACCCTGCAAGGATATTTCCTACCGGCCAGCGTCATTGGCATGGGTGGTTATTGGTTGGCCGGACTCTGGACTCCCGCCGTAACCCACTATTATCTGCTCTCACTGCCGCTCACGTTACTCGGCGTGTTCCTTGGCAGAGGGATCAACCATCGCCTTCGCGGAGAGGTTTTTCTTAAGTACCTTTACTTCGGATTGGCAAGCATTGGAGTGCTCTTGCTGGTGCAGGCGGTAGTGGGCCGGCGCTGAGCCTTTCTCTACGGATCTTGGCCGTAGCAACGCGTTGCGACTGTAGCGCCGTCGTCCCAGCGGCTGTCTGGCGGGCGTCCCCGCCCGCCGCGCCGAGGGCGCGACGCCCTCGGGACAGCCGGCAGGATGCCGGCGCCACGGCGCGTAGCCTGCTGGCTATTGCAGACTAGCTATTGCAAATGCGGCACTCCATCACTCCCATTACTTCCACTCCCATTACTTCCGGCGCTCCCGGTCCCATGCTAGACTCGCAAGGAGTCAACCAACCTTGCGGATGCGCATCCTCACCCGCTACATTCTGGGAGAAGTGGTCTCCCACGCCTTGATCGGCGCGGCCGTTTTCACCTTTGTTCTTTTCACCCGCGATCTCGGCCGCATCCTCGAACTCGTGGTGCGCAACAGCGCCCCGCTGCCCAGCGTTGCACAAATCTTTTTCTTCACCGTCCCGGTCGCGCTCACCTACACCATTCCCATGGGCGTGCTCGTCGGCATCCTCATCGGATTCAGCCGTCTGGCCGCGGACAGCGAAATCACCGCCATGCGCGCCAGCGGCCTGGGCGTATGGACCTTCCTGCGTGTGATCTCAATCTTCGTGGTGGTAGCATGGCTGCTCGCTCTCGGGAACAGCGTCTATCTCGCGCCTCGCTCGCTCGCCGCCCTGGGACAGCTCCAGGACAACCTCAAGTCTTCCCAGGCTTCTTTCGAAGTCCAGCCCCGTGTGTTTTACGAGGGCTTCCCGAAGATCATCCTCTACGTGCAGGACGCCAAGGCGATGTCTGGCGGAGCCCTGTGGAAAGGCGTGTTTCTCGCCGATTTGACGGACCCAGCCGCGCCGCGCATCACCCTGGCGCGCCAGGGCCTGCTCGTCAGTCAGGGGCCTGATACCTTGGACTTGCATCTCACCGACGGTTCCACACACGAAAGCGATCCCAAGAATCCGGACCAATACCAGATCTCCACCTTCCAGACCACTGACATCCCGATTCAGGTGCCCACGACACAAAGCAGTCAGGAACACGAACCCACATCACTCCATGAGCTCAAAATTGCCGACCTCCTGCGTATCGCACGGACCGCCGACCCCGTCACCCGCCGCTGGCACCTGATCGAATACCATAACCGTCTCGCGCTACCGACCGCCTGCATCGTCCTAGCCCTGGTCGGTATTCCTCTAGGCCTCTCGTCGAAAAAAGGCGGCAAGTCCAGCGGATTTGTCCTGACCATTCTGCTGGTCTTTCTGTACTATTCGATTTCTGTGATTGGAGTGTCCTTGGCGCGCCAGGGACGCCTCTCTCCTGCCGCCGGGGTTTGGCTCGCCGACTTCGTGTTTCTTGCCGGAGGGGTTTTTCTGCTTTGGCAATCGGAACGCCGCCCGATTGAGCTGGCTTTGTTCCGCTCCTGGTTCAAGGGTTCGAGGCTTAAGGCTTCGGGCATCCCATCTTCGACGCCGACGCTGCCGGCGCCAGGTCTGCAACTGAACGGTGAGTCGTCCCGCCCGGCCGTTCGCGAAGGCATTGCCTCCCGCCGGGCCAGGCGCCGGCGCTTGTTCAATCTTCGTTTCCCAACCATCCTCGACGACTATGTGCTGCGGGGGTTTGTGCTCTACCTCGCCATGATTGTTGCCGCTTTCCTGATGCTGCTGTTGGTGTTCACCCTGTTCGAGTTGCTGGGCGACATCATGCGGAATCAGGTGTCGCCGCTTACCGTGGGCGAATACCTGGTCAACGTAACGCCCTTCTTTCTTTACACCACCACGCCGCTCAGCATGCTGCTGGCGGTGCTGGTGACGTTCGGCCTGCTGCAGCGGTCGAATGAAATCACGGCGATCAAGGCCACCGGCATCAGCCTTTACCGCATCGTCGTCCCGGTCCTGATGGCCTCCATGCTGGTCGCCGGCGTGCTGTTCCTGTCGGACCAGCTCTATCTCCCCTACACCAACAAGCGTCAGGACGCGCTGCGCAACCAAATCAAGGGCAAGCCCGCGCAAACCTACCTTCGTCCCGACCGCAAGTGGATCTTCGGCCAGCACTCGGATATCTACTACTATCAATTCTTCGATCCCGACCGCGATGTTTTCGGCGGCGTCTCGGTGTTCCAGTTCGACCCGCACACCTTCCAGATCACGCACCGCATCGCCGCCGACCGCGCGCATTGGTCGAGTTCCATGGGGAGGTGGGTTTACGAGGAAGGATGGGAGCGAAGCCTGAGCGGCTCCGCCATCGAGAGCTATCACAAGTTCGATGCCGCCACTTACCCCGAGCTTCCCGAAGCGCCCGCCTACTTCAAGAAGGAAATCAAACAATCGTCGGAGATGAGTTACGACGAACTACGCCGCTATATTTACGATCTCGAGCAGAGCGGCTTTGACGTGGTCCGCCTGCGCGTACAACTGCAAAAGAAGATTGCCTACCCGCTGATCACGCTGGTGATGGCCGTGCTTGCCATTCCCTTCGCGCTTTCCGCCGGCAAGCGCTCCGCGGTCGCAGGGCTGGCGACCGCCATCGGGATCGGGGTTGTCTATTGGACGATCTCTGGCCTGTTCGAGGCAATGGGCAATTTGAGTCAGCTCCCGCCGGCGGTCGCTGCCTGGTCTCCAGACCTGGTCTTCGGTTGCATCGGAGGCTATCTGATTCTTCGGATGCCAACCTGAGCGGGGTCGAGTGTGGGGACGGGGCTTCGCCCCGTCCAAGCGGGGCGGAGCCCCGCTTCCACACAAGCTATTGCAGGGCCATGCCGCTCGGCGCCGCCGGGGCGATCACCGTGATCGGATTGCTCATTGCTCCGCTCGTCGTACTCAGCGTGAAACCTGTAATGTTGCTCGAGGCACTGTTCGACGTGTAGAGAAACTGGCCGGTGTTGTTTACGCTCGGGTGCAACGCCATCGACACCGGCAACGTTCCGGTCGGTTGGTACGGTGTTGGTAGCGGAAGCAACTGGCCAGACGTCGTGCCGATGCCAAATCCAAAAACCTGGTTCGAGTTTTCGCTCACTACATAGAGAAAATTGTTTGTCGGATCTGCCAGCATTTCGACCGGTTTGTCCCCCGCCGGCGAGGGCGGTACCTGGCAAGACAGCGTGGGGCACGTTGTCAGGGGAAGCAACAGATGATCGGTCACATCCTGCGGCGAGCAGGGATTGTTGTTTGGGCTTGGCAGCCAGCACACCTGGAACGGATATATCGCTCCGCCCCCAGCCCCCTGGCCCACATAAACAAACAGACCGCCGATGGCGTTTACATCCGCCGGCCTGGTATTGACCGCGAGCACCGAGACCGGATCGGCCGCGGTAACGGGATACGGCGAATTTGGTTGCTCGGTCAGTGTGCCGTCTGAGTTCACAGCATAAACGCTCACCGTATCGTCATTGGGCGTTGACGGGGAACTGCACCCGATCGTACAAAGGTCATAATTGTTGGTTACGAAGAGAAGTTCCTGGGCGGTGGTAGACCCTGGCGGGGTGAACTTAATGGCCGAGAGCGCGGTCGGAGTTTTGCTCAAGTAGAACGGACTTCCGCCAGCAGTTGTTCCACTTGCCAGTGTCAGAGTGGTCGAGCCTGGCTGCATGGCAAACACCGATATCGACGGACAGCCGGCATACTGCGGGTCACTCGGATTAAGCGTACCAACCGCCGGGCAGTTTGTCGGCGAAGGAGACAAGCCCTGATCGATCACGAACAAGAACTGTCCTGCGGCATCCCGCACGATCGCCACTGCGGTGTCCTCGCCGGTACAGGCAGGGGGAGTTGGCACGTTGGTACAGGTCCAATTGATCGCCTTCCCAGGCGCTGACAGGCTCCCATCCGAATTCACCGTATACGGGAAAATCGCAGGCGCAAAAGGATAATTGGAGGCAGGCGTACAGGAGGGACACGGAGGCGCACCCTGATCCAGAACGAACGCCACGTTGCCTGTCGGGTCGAGCAAAATGTCCACGGGCAGTCCGCACGGGTTGGTATTGGTGGGAGTCGCAGGTGTAGGGCACGTGGTCGCATTCGAATTGATCAGCGACAGGTTCCCATTATTAAAATCGACGCCAAAAGAACTCACGTTGTTCCCTTCGCCGGGAGCCCCCTGGGCGGTAGTCGCCTGGGTCAGCACATACAAAACTCCCGAGGGCCGGGACGAGGAACTGCCACAGTTGAGCAGAAACACACTCAGGGCGCAAATGCCTACGAATACAACCGCTCCGCCTATTTTCTTCAACATCTGCTCTCCCAAGGGGTCCCCTATCGGCGCGCTTTTCGCCGATTGGAGTAGTCAGCCGCTTCCCGTCGGCCGGCGATGCCCTGCCAGCCGTCACGGAGACTGAAGCTTGTGGCTGAAATATATTTGTTTATCAGGAACTGGCGGGAAGAGCAAATCTTAAAGAGCAAACCCGGGAGCAGCCGGAATCCGGATTTCAATCTCTAACCCACCCTCTTTGCGGTTGGATGCACGAAGTTGACCGCCATGTAGCCTGATGGCCCGGTCCGCGATCGACAGGCCCAGACCCGCCCCTCCGGTCTGGCGGTTGCGGGCATCGTCCAGTCGATAAAAGGGCTCAAATATCTTTGGCAACGCTTCTTCTGGAACGCCGGGACCGGAATCAAGCACGCGAACAATAATTTCTCCTTCTTTGCCATTCGGCGCCTGCGGCCGCTCCAGTCGTACCTCCACCGTCGTACCTTCGGCAGTATACCGCGTGGCGTTCCTCACCGCGTTCTCCACCGCGCTGCGGAGCAGGTCTGGGTCGGCTTCCACCAGAAATTCGTCATATTTGTTTTCACCTGTATCCGTGGCATCGGCCGGCGTGGTTACGCGGCAGCGCCGCCCCGGAGTTTCGTACTCGGCATCGTGCGCCACCTGCTCCACCAACTCACGCAGTGACAACCTGGTCTTTCGCAGGCCGCCGGTGCCCGACTCCAGCCGCGAAATGGTCAGCAGGCGCTGGATCAGCTGATTCAGGCGGTCGGCCTCCAGCTCGATCCGGTTCAGCGCAATTTCAAGTTCGGGCGCGACTTCCGGCGTGATCCGCTGCCGCGCCAGCCCGAGAGCCACACTGAGCCTGGCCAGCGGAGATCGCAGTTCATGCGAAACATCCTTCAGCAGGCGCGATTGCGAGTCCACCAGTCCTTCGATCCGTTCGGCCATGCGGTCAAAATCGCGCATCAACCCCGTGAGTTCGTCGCGCCGGCCACGCACGGGCGCGCCCGCGCGCGCGCTCAAGTCTCCCGCCGCCAGGCTTTGTGCCGCCTTGCGCAAACGCGTCACCGGACTGGTCACCGACCATGATAGGAGGTAGCACACCAGTCCCGACAAAATTACCGCGATGCCCAACAAAGGAATGTCATTCGGTCCGAAAAATGCCCTCGGTCCCGGCGGCAGCTCCAACACCAGCGTGTACCGTTTTCCATCCAGCGTGAGAGCCTGCCGCAGGATGCGGTCGGGCAGCAGGTTGTCCATCCAACTATGGTGACGGGGTAATCCGCCGCGCGGATGTCCACTCTGCGACGACCCAATCGGTGGCGACCCAGTTGGCGACGATCCGCCCTGAGCTGGTCCGCCCTGAGCTGCGCCGCCCTCCCGTGAATCCTCGATCCAGGATGGCACATGCCGACCAGAGAGTTCGTGGCCCGCGGGATCGAAGACGAAGGCCCGCACGTGCTGCGTGCGAAAAAGCTCTTCCAGATAGTCGTGGACGCCGCGTTGTCCACCAGTTTGGTAGGCATTCACCGCCTCCGCCAAGGTTTGCGGCGCCTGGTTCTCGATTCCATGCCGCGTCGGACGCAGGGCAATGGTCACCACAATCGCTAACACCAACGACAGCGCCAGAGCTGCCCAGAACGACAGGAAGATCTTCAGGAAAAGGCTTTTCATTTCTTCGGCTTCGCCGCCGGCCGCGCAAACATGTACCCCACTCCTCGAATCGTCTTGATGTGGTCCCCGTCTTCCTCGGAGTCGCCTAACTTCCGCCGCACTTTGCTGACGTGCATGTCAATGCTGCGATCAAAGGGCATGAACTTCCGGCTGAGCACGGCATTCACCAACCGCTCCCGCGTCACCACTCGTCCCGCCTCACGCAGCAAAACTTCCAGCAGATTGAATTCCACCGAAGTCAGATCGACCGGTTGGCCCGCTCGCGACACACTGCGCGTCGCCGGATCCAGTTCCACGTCGCCCACGATTAGCACTTCCTGTACCGCGTCCGCCGCCCTGCCGGGCTTGGTGCGGCGCAGGATGGCGCGGATTCGCGCCACCAACTCCCGCGGGTTAAATGGCTTCGGAAGGTAATCGTCCGCTCCGATTTCCAATCCCACGATGCGGTCCACGTCCTCGCCGCGGGCCGTTAACAGCAGCACCGGAATCTTCGAAACGCTGCGAATCCGGCGCAGCACTTCGAAGCCATTAATTCCCGGCAGCATCACGTCCAGCACCACCAGCGCATACTCATTGGTCAGCGCCTGTTGCAGTCCCTGCTCGCCGTCGTGGACGGCCTTCAGGCTGAACCCTTCGGCCGTCAGGTACTCCTGCACCAGAGCGCATAATTCGACGTCGTCATCCACCACCAGTACGTGATCCATTCCTTTAATCATCTAACACCTTCGCGGGCTCGCGCGCGGTAAAGATTTGTGATTGCTGGAAGAAATCGCTGTTCGCTTTTCGCTGTTGGCTTTTAGCGAAAGGCGAATAGCGAACAGCGTCTTTCCGCCTTTACAAAACTGCGTCTTTCCGGCTTTACAAAACTTTACCGCGATTGACCGACTCTTTACCGAATCTTCTCGAGAATAGTGTTCTTATCAGCATAGACGTTCGGGTTCTCCCGGACCCTATGAGATCAACAAGGTCAAAAGGAGATCCAATGAAATCGACTCATATTCGCATTCTCACCATCGGCGTTGCTGTGCTACTGGTGGCGGCAGCCGCGATTGCGGAAGGCAGGCACGGTTATGGCGGCCCCGGCGGCTTCCACCACATGCTCAAGCAGCTCGATCTGACCAGCGCGCAACAGGACCAGGTTAAGGCGATCTGGGCAAAAGAGAAGCCAACGCTGCAGCCGCTGATGCAGCAGATGCGGCAAAATCACAGCGCCATGAAAGCTCTGGAGGCTAGCGGACCGTTCGATGAAGCTAAGACGACCGCGCTCGCCACGCAAAACTCGCAGACCATGATCCAGCTCCAGGTGGAGCATGCCCGGATCAAGTCGGAAATAATGCAGATTCTGACCGCCGAGCAGAAAGCCAAACTGGCTCAACTGGAGGCCAATCGCGAGGCACGTATGAGTAAACACACGCCGCCTCCGCCCGCGGACTAGCTATTAGTGTGGAGACGCGGCTTGCCCCGTCTCCGGAGACGCGGCAAGCCGCGTCTCTACTAGAGTTTCTCTCCCCGGGTGGGAACGGAACGCCAACCTCCGTTTCCGCCCGGCTTTTTCACTTGTGGAGAAGGCGATGGAACGTGCCGACCTGCTGTACTCCGGATTGATGTTCGCCGCCGGGATGCTGTCGCTGTGGACCGCGCTGCTGCTCACTGCCGCTTTCGTTGCGCTCGCATCCTCGCTCGGAAAATCCGCACCCACCGCTGCTACAATTTCATCTACAAAGCTTCATGGTGCCGAAGAAACTACGTCCGCTCATTCCGTATCTGAAGCGTTACCGCGGCGGTCTCGTCTGGGGCGGGCTCTGCGTCTTATTCAATAACGGAATCTGGATCCTCTTTCCGCAAGTCCTACGCCGCGCCGTCAACGATCTGCACTCCGGTGTGACCCGCCAGAAACTTCTCACCTACTCCCTGCTGATCATCGCCATCGCGCTGGCCAAGGGTATTTTCCAGTTTCTGACGCGCTGGGTGGTCATCGGAATCTCGCGCGATATCGAATTCGATCTGCGCAACGACCTGTTCGCGCACCTTGAGCGCCTCTCCTACTCCTACTACCAGCGTAACCGTACGGGCGACATCATGGCCCGCGCCACCAACGACCTGAACGCGGTCCGGATGCTGCTCGGCCCCGCCATCATGTACTCGGCCAACACCATCGTCTTCACCGCCGGCGCTCTCGGCTTCATGCTCGCCATCAGCCCCAAGCTGACCCTCTACGCTTTTCTGCCGCTGCCCATCGCCAGCATCGTCATCCAGTATTTCGGCCGCCGCATTCACGAGCGCTTCGAACGCATTCAGGCCATGTTCTCGGACATTTCGGCCCGCGCCCAGGAAAACTTTTCTGGCGCCCGCGTCATCCGCGCCTATGTGCAGGAACAGGCCGAGATCGCCGCCTTCGAGGGCGCCAACCGGGAATACATACGCCGCAGCCTTGGCCTGGTCCGCCTGATGGGAATGCTCTGGCCCACACTGGAACTCATGCTCGGCGCTGCCGTTGTCATCGTGCTGTGGCTCGGCGGACGACAAGTCCTCCTCGGAAAGATGTCCGTCGGCGATTTCGTCGCCTTCAACACTTACATGATGCAGCTCACCTGGCCGGTCATCGCGCTCGGATGGGTCATCAATATTTTCCAGCGCGGAACCGCATCCATGGTGCGCATCGAAGAAATCCTTTCGCAGCAGCCCGAGATCGCCGACGAAGAGATAATCGGGCCATCGGGTGATCGGGCCGTCGGGTCATCGAAAAGCGAAATCACCCGATCACCCGATCTTGTTGGTGAAATCGAATTCTGCAATCTCAACTTCGCCTACAACGGCGTCTCCGTGCTTAAGGACATCAACCTGCGCATTCCCGCCGGCTCCAGCCTCGCCATCGTGGGCCCCACTGGGTCCGGCAAGACGACGCTCGTCAACCTTATTCCACGCATCTGCGACGCCGCGCCCGGCTCCGTCCTCATCGACGGCCGCCCCGTTCGCCAATTCCCTCTCGACTCCCTGCGCCGCCACATCGGCTTCGTACCGCAGGAAACATTCCTCTTCAGCGACAGCATCCGCGAAAACATCGCCTTCGGAATGTCAGAGGAAGATTCGGACGAACCCGGCGACGCCACGCTCGACCGGATCAAAGCCGCCGCCGAAGCCGCCAACATCGCCCAGGACATCGCCAGTTTCCCCGAAGGCTACAACACCATGGTGGGCGAACGCGGCATCACACTCTCCGGAGGCCAGAAGCAGCGCACCGCCATCGCCCGCGCTCTTCTCCGCAGCCCGCGCATCCTCATTCTCGACGATGCGCTCTCCAGCGTCGACACCCACACTGAAGACAAGATCCTCAACCATCTCCGGGAAATCATGCGCGGACGCACCACCATCTTCATCTCCCATCGTGTTTCCACCGTCCGCAACGCCGACTGCATCGCGGTCCTCCACCAAGGAAGCATCGTGGAACAGGGCACCCACGACGAACTCATCGCCCGCAACGGTTATTACACCGATCTCTATAACAAGCAGTTGTTAGAAGAAGAACTAGCCGAAGTCTAGCCCGTGCGCGTGGGGCGGGCCCTACCTTCGACTACAGGAAAGGCCTGTCCGCCAGCGCTGAGGCGAAACAGCCGCGAGCATGGTTACCGAAGTAACCGAACCGTTCATAATTATGCACTCCCGAGCGGAATATCTTGCTCTGACGAGGAGAAGCATAGATAATGCTCTTAGTCCCCTAATAATTCTGTTGTGCCCGGAGTAACCATGCGACGTTCGCAATCGGCAGCGCTGTCCTTGTGCAATTCTTCGATATTCAAACATTCGACGCACCCGCATTCTTCACGCACATTCTGGTTCGTTGCCAGCCTGATGGCTTGCCTGTTCGTCATCGCCAGCCCGCTGTCGGCGCAGCAGGCGCCAGTGCTGGTCACGCAGCTGGTGGATAACTCCGTACGCACGGTTCTGCCCGGCAACGTCCATCCCCTCGCTCGCGCCCAGTACGATCAAGGCGAAGCTCCGTCCGACCTGGTGTTGCACCGCATGTTGCTGGTGCTGAAGCGCAGCCCGCAGCAGGAAACGACCCTGCGCCGCCTGATTGAAAATCAGCAGTACAAGAAATCGCCGAGTTATCACCAGTGGCTGACGCCGGTGGAATTCGGCACGCAATTCGGCCCCGCCGACTCCGACATCGCAGCCGTCACCAACTGGCTGCAGGCCAGCGGATTCGAGGTCTCCCAGGTCAGCAACGGCCGCACCGTCATTGAGTTCTCCGGCACCGCCGGGCAGGTCAAGCAGGCTTTCGGGACGGCGATTCACAAGTATGTCGTCAACGGAGAGCAACACTGGGCCAACGTCAGCAATCCCTCCATCCCGACCGCGCTCGCCCCGGTCATCGCGGGAGTGAATTCGCTGAACGGCTTTCCCAGGAAGGGCCAGAATATCCGCGTCGGGACGTATTCGGAAAAAACCAAACAGCTGACCTCGCCTCAAAAGAGCTTCACCTTCAATGGTGGGTGCGGCACCCCCACCGCGGGCAACTGCTACGCGCTGGGTCCGTATGATTTCGCCAGCATCTACAGTCTTTTGCCCCTCTGGAACGCTGCCCCTCCGATCAACGGTACTGGCCAGACCATCGCCATCGTCTCCGCCACCGATGTCAATCCGGACGATGCCACCACCTTCTGGGGTTTATTCGGGCTGGGTGCCCCCGGCTATGCCCCCATGCCTACCCTCAATCGCATGTACAACGGTCCCAATCCCGGGATCACCGACCCCGACTCCGAAACCGAGGCCGCTACTGACATCCAATGGTCGGGCGCAGCGGCTCCGGGCGCGACCATCGATCTTGTCATCTCCGAAACGACGGAGACCGACTATGGCTTTGATCTGTCAGCCGTCTATATCGTGGACAACAACCTAGCCCCGATCATGAGTGAAAGCCTTGAAGAGTGCGAAGCCGTCATGGGCCTCGGCGGCGTCTACTTTTACGGGTCGCTCTGGGAGCAGGCTGCGGCGCAGGGTATCAGCGTCATGGTTGCCGCGGGAGACAACGGCTCGGCAGGCTGCGATGACTTCAGCATCGACTCCCCGGCTCAAGGGGGATTGGCGGTAAACGGGATCGCTTCTACGCCATACAATGTCGCTGTCGGGGGCACCGATTTCAACCAGTACAACAACTGGTCAACCTATTGGAATTCGACCAACGACACGACTACCCAGCAATCCGTTAAGAAAGACACCTACATCCCGGAAACTTCCTGGAATGACTCTTGCACGAATGCCTTGTGGGTGACGCTAGGATGGGGAGCGAATGCCGAGGCGGTCTGCAATAACTCCACGCTCCCGCCCTTTGCCCTTTCCCCCACAGGCGGCAGCGGCGGCGCGAGTACCGGCTGGTCCGGATTCAAACCGGCGTGGCAGACGGGAACGGGCGTGCCCAACGACAATACCCGCGACCTTCCGGACGTTTCGTTGTTCGCCAGCAACGGCTTTGTGGGAAGTTTCTACGTCATCTGTCAGAGCGATCAAACCGGCGGGCTCTGCAATCTGGACAACCTTGTAGGCTTAGGGGGCACCTCCGTGGCCTCGCCGGCCTTTGCCGGAATCATGGCGCTGGTAAACCAGCAGATGGCGATAACGGAGGGTAACCCGAATTATGCGGTGGGTAACCCGAATTTTGTGCTGTACCATATGCCCACAATCGCGGGGGGGAACGCCCTTCATGACGTTCCTGCCGGTTCGACCAACGCGATGCCTTGTGTCACCGGTTCTCCGAACTGCGTCACGCATAGTGCCGGAGACGATGTTGGCGCGCTCTCGGGCTACAACACCACCGCCGGGTATGACTTGGTCACTGGTCTGGGATCGGTGAACGCCGCGAACCTGGTAGCCAACTGGAACAAGGTCACCTTCACTCCCACGGCCACCACCTTGACGCTGAGCGTCCCCGCGAACACAACGCATGGCACGGCCGTAACGGTAGGGGTTAGCGTGAGCCCAAGCGCTGCGACCGGTGACGTCGCACTGCTCGTCGGTCCGGGGCCATCGGGGCCGCCGCTGAACCAGGCCATTGACTGGATGTCGCTGGGAACGCCATATCCCGCCGGCACGGCCAGCTGGCCGACGACCTTGCTCCCGGGCGGAACCTACGAAGTGGTCGCGCACTACGAAGGCGACACGACGTACGGCGGCAGCTACTCCAGCCCGTCGGCGAAAGTTACCGTCAATCCGGAAGCCAGCTCGGTGTTCATGGGGACTCCCCCGGGTGTGCTCATCGGAGTTGGCACCTATGGGAATTCGGTCGTTTACGGTACAGGCGCTTTTGACATGTACTTGCTCCGGGCCGATGTGTACAACTCGCAGGGGAAACCGTGCAACCTGGCGCCCTTCAACAACGGGCCCTCATTGGAGCCGCCCGGGCCTCCATACAGTGCGTGTCCCAGCGGCACCATAGCGTTCACCGATAGTAACAGCGTGCCTTACAGCGCAACCCTCAAACTCAACAGTTACGGATACACCGAAGATCAATCGATCCAACTCGGCGGCGGCTCGCACACTCTGGTCGCGAATTACAGCGGCGACAATAGTTACAAGGCGAGCACGACCACGGCTAGCGTCACCGTCACGCCGGCGCCGACCACTATCGCCAACGTCGCTATCAGTCAGACCCCGGTAAATGCAGGGACGCCATTCACAGTCACCGCCACGGTCACCACCCCGGCGACCCAGTACACCCCGGCCACCAGCTACGGGCTGGCCCCGACTGGAACTGTTTCCTTCTACTACGGCACAACCCTGCTGCCGGGCTCGGTTACGTTGACGGGGACGAACGGAAGTTACAGTGCAGTTACCGGTCCAGGAGTCCCAGCCTCTCTTGCCGCCAGCCTGACCACGTCCATCCCCACTGCCGGGACCTACAACATCACCGCAACCTACACCGCTGCCTACCCCCCCGGCGACGCCAACTATGCGAGCCAGTCGTCGAGCAACTCGGTGCCGATCACGGTCAACTCGTCACCCACCCCCGGTTATTCGCTCTCGGCGGGAACAGCCAATCCCATATCGGTTAATCCTGGGAGTTCCTCCACCGCAACAGTGACTGTGACTCCTGCGAACGGATACACCGGCAGCGTCACTCTTTCGTGCACCATATCCCCCGTCATAACCGGGGCGACCGCACCGACTTGCAATCTCAACCCCAATCCCGTGTCGGTGACCAGCAGCGGAGGCAGTTCGACGCTTACCTTCGCTACCGTGGGCGCGTCTTCCGACTTCCAAAGAGCGGTGTCGGGAACGGGGAAAAATATGGCTAGCGCAAGGTCGAATGCGAATCCCACAGCAAAGCCATCGCGAGTGAAGCTTCAGTTCTTAGCGCTGTGGCTTCCTATCTCGGGACTGGCGCTGGTTGGGTTTGTCTTCGGTCCGTCGGCGGCGCAGCGGAGGAGGATGCGCGTGTTGGGTCTCATCTGCCTGATGTCAACTGCTCTGATCCTTCTCCCATCCTGCGGGGGTGGCAGTTCGAGCAGTCTTAGTTGTTCGGCGGTGCCCGGCGTCCCCACCGGACTGGCGGCCTCTGGCACCACCAGTTCGGGCACTACTCTGACCTGGACGGCGCTCGCCACCATGCCGGTGAATTGCTCACTGACCGGCTACACGGTCTATCAGGGAGGCATAGCCATTGCCACCACAACGAGTGCTACCTACAACGTGACCGGCTTAACAGCGGGAACGCAGTACAGCTTCACGGTGGCGGCCAATGATTCTTTTGGCGTATCGGCCCAAAGTTCCCCGGTGAGCGTGACGACGACAGGATCAGCGGGAACGCCATCTGGAACTTACACGATCTCAATCACCGGGACGGATGTGCACGGCGTGACGCAAAGCGGCGCTCCGGCTACCGTGACCGTCACCGTCAACTAGAACGACGTTCAGCCTGACAATAACGAACTAGTCAGGAAAGCATATTCGGTTTCTTGCGGGCACGCCCTCGGGCGTGCCCCTTCTTTTGGGTGCCCCTCAATCGTCGTCCGGGTCGGTTGGCGGCGTTTTGTCATTGAGAAAGTATTGGGCGTTCAAAGCCGGCGGGATCGTCTGAAACTGCAACGGGGTCTGATTGAAGTCGAAGCAATCGGAGAAGTCATCCGCCGCCGCATCCGCCATGGCGAATGCGTTTTTCTACACCCTCCTAAGCAGAGAGCTTGGACGGGTTGCCCTCCGAGAGTTTAGGATGGACGCGAAGCCCAGGCCGCCCGCGAAGAGCTGCGCACTCATTCGCAAGAAACGCGCCAGAAACGCGAATGACTGGGGGACCGAGTGTAGGCGGTCGGCGGCAGGGACACGATGAGGTGTCCATCACGCAGGACTGTGACTGGGATCACCAAAGAAGGCGCTCGTCCCGGTGTAGTTATATTTGGCTGAGGGCCGTCGAACGCGGCAGATTGATTTTGCTTCACAGTAACATTGGTGGCTGTTCGGTGGCGGACGCGAGGCCCCCCTCGCAAGGAGCTTGATATGAAACGATTTTTCGTGCTGTTCTCGCTAGCGATTTCCGCAGTCTTGTTCTGGGCAGGGTGCTCCAAGGGCCCGGAAAGCAACACGTTCAAGATCGGGGTCATTACCTCGCTCACCGGCAGCAACGCCGCGTTTGGTCAGGCCCACAAGAACGGTTACACCATTGCTCTGGAAGAGATCAACGCCAGGGGCGGCCTGCTTGGTAAAAAGGTCGAACTCGAGTATTACGACGACCAGAGCCGTCCTGACCAAGCGGTGCAGGGCGTCTCGAAACTGGTGGACCAGGACCGCGTGCCCATCGTGCTCGGGGCCTACTCCTCGGAGAGCACGCGCGCCATCGTGCCCGTGATGACGCAGAAACAGGTTCCGCTAATTATTCCCACCGCGGTCGCGGACAACGTGATGGAGAGCAACTCACCGTGGATTTTCCGGATCTGCGCCGGTTCGGGCTCGTTCGCCGCGGCGACACTGGATTTTCTGAAGAACAACGGCGACCCCAAGAAGCTGGCCATCGTGTATGAGAACACGAACTTCGGCCAGTCGAATAACAAGTCGATGACCGAAGCAGCGAAGACCGCGGGCCTTGACCTGGTAGACAGCGAGGCCTACCAGGCCAGTTCGCCGGACTACAAATCGCTGTTGCAGCGGGTGAAGGGCAAGAATCCCGAAGTGATCTACTTCGCCTCGTATCTGCTTGACGCCAGCACGCTCATGCGCCAGTCGGAACAGCTCAATCTGAACCCCAAGTACTACACCTCGGCGGGAACGGGTTTTGCGGCGGCGGAATTTCCGACTCCGGATAAAGGAGCAGGCAAATATGCCGAGTACACGTTCTCGGTTTCGCAGTGGCTGCCCTCAGCCAAGTGGAAGGGTTCGGCGGAATTCGATCAGAAGTACTTCAAGCTGGCCGGTTCGCATCCCGCCTATCACGGCATGGAGGCTTACGCAGTGTTGATAGCGGCGGCGGCGGCCATCGACAACGCGAAGTCGGACCAGGCGACGGCGATTCGCGATGCCATCAAGCAGTTGAACCTCGCGGAAACGCCGTTCGGCCCGGTGAAGTTCGACGCCCGCGGCCAGAACCTGCATCCTGTGCTCGTCACCCAGGTGCAGGGCGGGCAATACAAAGTCGTTTGGCCCCCCGATGCGGCGGAGAATAAACCCATCGTTCCAGCACCCGAGTGGTCGAAGCGAAAATAATGTTGCGCTCGGCAGGGGAACCGAAGTAAAGTCAGCCCACGCCGCGCTCGATTGGACACGTGTGCCTGACCCCAAGCAGAGCGGTGCAAGAACTCTATGGTCAACTGGTTCTATGTCCCGCTGCAAGGGATCCTCAACGGTCTGCTGACCGGTGCGCTCTATGCGCTCATCGGGATGGGTATGGCTCTCATCTTTGGTGTGATGCGCATTGTGAACTTCGCCCATGGCGCGTTTCTGATGATGGGCATGTACGTCACCTACGTGCTGTTTCGGGCGACCGGTGTGAGTCCGTATTACCAATTCCCGCTGGCGGGGGTGCTGTTGTTCCTGGTCGGTTACGCCACGTACATGGGGCTGTTGCGGCCGATCCGCGGACAAGTGGATTTCATGGTGATCCTTTTGACCATGGGGTTGACGCTGATTCTGACGGATGGAGCGCAGTTGGTCTTCGGCGCCGATTATCATCAGATCAACATTCCGCTTCTGTCCAAGAACATTCACATCGGATCGCAGATCTCCATCAACGCGCCCTGGCTGGTATCGTTCGGCATCGCAATGGTGCTGGCCTGCGCCCTCTATTGGGTAGTGACCCAGACGATGTTCGGGCGGGCGGCGCGCGCCATCGCTCAGAACCCATACGCGGCGCCTCTGATGGGAATCAATGTGAACCGGGTGCAGGCCATCGCCTTCGGAATTGGCTCCGCCGCCGCGGGAATTTCGGGAGCCTTGCTGCTTCCGGTCTTTTATCTTTTCCCTGAAGTGGGCAACCAGTTCAAGCTGAAGTCTTTCGTGATGGTGGTGCTGGGAGGCATGGGCTCGATTCAGGGCGCGGCCATTGCCGGCCTGGTGCTGGGCGTCGTCGAGAGCCTCACCAGCCTTTATTGGGGCAACGAGTGGGCGCTCGCTGTGGACTTTGTCCTTTTCATCCTGGTGCTTTCCCTGAAACCGAGCGGAATCTTTGGGAGCCAGCGCGCATGAGAAAGTGGCAACTGCTCATTGCCGCTATTTTCCTGTTGGCGGCGCTGTTCGTTCCACTCCTGGCGCTTACGGACTACACCCTGCAAATTCTCTTCCGCGTCTTTCTCTTTGCCGCGCTGGGGCTGGCGTGGAACCTGATTGGCGGATATACCGGACAGTTGTCTCTGGGGCACGCGGCCTACTTTGGCGTGGGCGCTTATGGACTGGCGCTATTTTCCAAGCTGGGGATTTCACCGTGGGCATCGGCTTTATTGGGCGTGGTGCTGGCGATGATCTGCGCGGCGATGATCGGCAAAGTTTCATTTCGCCTGCGCGGCCCGTATTTCGCGCTCTGCACCATTGCTTTCGCAGAAGTGTTGCGACTGGTGGCTAAGAACCTTCCCAACGTCACTGGCGGCGATGTGGGGGTGCAGGTGCCGCTGTTGTTCACGCACTCCACGATCAGGTCTTTCTACTGGTCGGGAGTATTGTTGACCGCCTTCGCCTTGGCGCTTTCGGCGTGGATTGAGCGCTCGCGCTTCGGTTATTACCTGATGGCCATTCGTGAAGACCAGGATACGGCGCTCTCCGTGGGCGTGAACGCGGCGCGCTGCAAACTCTGGGCCCTGCTGATCAGCGCTGCGATTACCGGGCTCGGCGGCGCGCTTTACGCCAGCATCTTTCTTTTTATTGTCCCCGACCAGGTGCTGGCGATGGACATTTCGACGGAGATCGCCATCGTGGCCATGCTGGGAGGCGCCGGCACATTGATCGGCCCGTTGGTCGGTTCTGTCGTTCTGGAGAGCGCCGCGGAGATCTTCAAGAACGTGTTCAAGGAAGCGCATCTGATGATCTATGGCGTGCTGATTGTGGTTGTGGTGCTGTTCATGCCCGAGGGTATCGTAGGTACGATTGTCCGGAAGCTAGCTCTGTTCAAGAAGGCGCCATCGGCGCCCTTCGCGGCGCCGGGGCCCGTAACCGCCGAAGAAGAGGCCCAAAGGGCTGCCATCAACAAATAGGAACGGTTGAACATGTCGCTTCTTGAAGTCAAACACGTCAGCAAGCGGTTCGGCGGCCTGAAGGCGATCAACGACGTTTCGTTTTTGGTGAAGCCAGGTGAGGTGACCTTTATTGTCGGTCCCAATGGCGCGGGCAAGACCACTTTGTTCAACCTGATCACGAGTGTTTTTCATGCGGACAGCGGCACCATCCATTTTGAGGGGCGGGACATTTCTCACTTGACTCCCAACGCGGCGGCGCAGATCGGAATCGGCCGCACTTTTCAGCTGGTGAAGCCGCTGCGCAACCTTACCGTGCTGGAAAATGTGATGCTGGGTGCATTCCTTCGTACCTCCAGCCCCTCCAAGGCCGAGAAAGAAGCCACGAAAGTTCTCGGTTTTCTGCAAATGGAGAATGTTGCGCATCTGCCTGCGCGAGGCATGGGATTGCCCACGCTGAAGCGTCTGGAAATTGCGCGGGCTTTGGCTACGCAGCCCAAGCTCATCCTGCTGGACGAGGTCGTCGCCGGACTGCCAACTTCGGAGGCCATTAAGCTGGCCATGCTCCTCAAGAGATTGCCGGAGTGGGGGATCTCCACCATCGGCGGCATTGAGCATGTGATGCAGGTGGTCATGCGGGTCGCCGACCGAGTCATTGTGCTCGATCACGGCGTTTTGATCGCAGAAGGCGTGCCGCAAGACGTAGTTCATCGCCCCGAGGTCATTGAAGCCTACCTGGGCAGCAAGTACAAGGAGATTGCCTTGTGAGTGACGCTCTCCTCGCTATGGACGATGTGCGCGCCAGCTATGGCGATTTTCAGGCGCTGTTCAATATCACCCTCGAGATTCGAACGGGAGAGATTGTAACGCTCATCGGCGCCAATGGTGCGGGCAAGACTACGATTCTGCGCGTGATCTCCGGGTTGCTGCGCAGCCAGCACGGGCAGTTGCAGTTTGAAGGACAGGACATTTCCAAGCTGCCGCCCCATGAGATCGTGATACGCGGGGTGAGCCATGTTCCCGAAGGGCGGCAACTTTTCCCCCACATGAGTGTCGAGGAGAACCTCGCGCTTGGGGCCTATATTGGACGGGTGCGTCCCAGACTAAAGGACCTCATCGAGGAGCAATTCGAGTTATTTCCCCGTCTGAAAGAGCGCCGCCGACAACTGGCTGGCACGCTCTCCGGCGGCGAACAGCAGATGGTCGCCCTCGCGCGCGGGCTCATGGCTGCTCCCAAGCTGCTTCTGTTGGATGAGCCTTCGCTCGGACTGTCGCCCAAGATCGTCGAGGAAGTTTTTGCCAAGGTGCAGCAGATCGGCCAGTCGGGGGTCACGGTGCTGATCGTCGAGCAGAACGTCGTGGACGGGCTCAGCATTTCGGATCGCGGTTATGTCGTGGAGAACGGCGAGATTACCTTGCAGGGATCTCCAAAAGAGTTGCTCGGCAACGAGCAGATTCGGGCGGCGTATTTAGGCCTGTAGTTTGCACTGAGCTGCGCGACTAATCGCGTGCCGTCTTGATAGCTCGGAAGCTACCGCCGCCTCACCACACCCTGCAAGCCATTGCCGGCGTCATCGGCTGCCCTACCTTGCAGCCAAACTCCTTTCCGAACTCCGGCATGTTCACTAGAACTCCATTGGCCCGGAAGCGGTCCGGTGAATGCGGATCGGTCGTCGCTATCATCCGTTCAAACTCCGGACGCCACTCGGAACACCAATCCTGCGCGAATCCCAGGAAAAGGTGCTGCACCGGCGTGTAGCCATCGGCAGACTTGTTCTTCAGATCAATGCCGTCTTGCGCAGCCCGCGCCAGGAACGCCATGTAAGCCAGCCGCAATCCACCGTTGTCCGCCGTATTTTCGCCGAGCGTTAGCTTGCCGTTCAGCTTGGTGTCTCCCACGCTGAATTGCGCGTACTCGTCGACAATGCACTGCGCCTTCTGGGTGAACTTGTCGCTATCTTCTTTCGTCCACCAGTCTTTCAGATTGCCATTTCCGTCGAACTGCCGCCCTTGATCGTCGAAACCGTGTGTGATTTCGTGCCCCATGAATAGCCCGATGTGTCCGTAGTTCAGCGCATCCGGCTGTGTCGCATCAAAAAACGCCGACTGTAGCACGCCCGCCGGGAAGTTGATGTCATTCATGCTGGGGTTATAGAAAGCGTTCACCGTCGGCGTGGAGGTAAGCCACTCGTCGCGGTCCACTGGTTTCCCGATCTTCGCCAGCTGCCGCCGCGACTCAAATTCCGCCGCCCGCAGATTGTTCCCGAAGGTGTCGCCACGTACAATCTCCAGCTTTGAGTAATCGCGCCACTTGTCGGGATATCCCACCTTGTTGGCGATCAGGTGCAGCTTCTCTTTCGCGCGCGTCTTGGTAGCCGCGCTCATCCAATCCAGCGAGTCGATGTCGCGATCCATCGCCGCTTCGATGTCGCGAATCATCTGCACCGCTTTGTCTTTGCTGGCAGCCGGGAATTGCTGGTCGACGTAAGCTTTGCCCAGCGCCTCCGGCAGTGCTCGATCCGTGCTGCGGACACACCGTTTCCAACGTGCCTCCTGCTCCGGAATGCCCAGCAGCTTGCGTTCGCCGAAGTCGAACTTTTCTTCATCCAGCGACTTGGGCAAAATCGCTCCCGCAATCGAGCTGACCAACTGCCAGCGCAGGTATGCCTTGATCGCCGGTAGATCCGTCTCGGCGATGACCTGGTTCATGCCTTGGAAGAACTCCGGCTCGGCGACGTTGATCTCCGTGAACGCCGGCGATTCCGAGGCGGAATAAAGGCGATGCCAGTTGAGGGTTGGTGTAATCGCCTGCAAGTCTTTGACCGACATCATGTGATAGATGTTGTGCGGCTCGCGCTGCGCGGTGACATCAAGCGAAACTTTCGCCAGCGCTGTTTCCAGTTTCATGATCGCTGCGGCGTCGCTTGCCGCCTGCGTTTCGCTCGCCCCGAGCAGCTTCAGAATGTTGGTAATGTGCCGCACATATTGCTTCCGAATCTCTTCGTCTTTCTCGCCTGTGCGGAAGTAATAATCTCTCTCTGGAAGCCCCAATCCGCTCTGGGCCACGACCGCAATCGTTCTGGTCGCGTCCTTGAAGTCCTGTTGCGATCCGAATCCCAAGAACGCGTTCACGTTGATCAGTTGATAGTGTGCCAGCAACTCCGGCAGCTGCTCCTTGCTGGTGAGTCCATTGATGCGGTCCAGCTCCGGCTGCAGCGGCGCCAGCCCTTTTTGTTGCACCGCGCCTTCATTCATGCAGCTGGCGTAGTAATCCCCAATCTTTCGCGCACTCGCGTCGCGGGAAGGATCGTCCGCAGCCGCCTTCTCCAGAATCCCATGCAGCAGCTGTTGGTTGTACTGTTCCAGGTTGTAGAACTGGTCGGAGTACGGCGAGTCGCTCGGAATCGGATGCCGCTTGCTCCAATTGCCGCACGAGTACTGGTAAAAATCGACGCAAGGGTCGGCGGTCGTATCCATCAGGCTCTTGTCAAGTCCTGGGATCAGGTTGAAAGTGTGCGGGTCGCCGCTGGTGCCAGGTGCGTTGCTGGATGTTTGCGCGAACAGCATACCCGCGCAAGCCAGGAATAGCAGAAGGGCAAGGGCTTTTGTCGTCGAGAGCATCCGTTTCTCCTTCAAAGAGCATGATAGCGGAACCACCGGAGAAATGTCCCCCATAGCGCCTATGTGGCGCGGGCAGTCTTACGCGCGTCCTCAGCCGAAGGGAGACCTGTCTCCGCCGCTATTTCATGGGCGGCAGATACGGGATATAGCGGGCAAACAACCAGCACAGGAAGAACACGACCGGGATGTGAACGATCAACTGCAGCACTCCATATCCCACTATGTCCCTGGCCTTCAATTTCAATATGCCCAGCAGAGGCAACATCCAGAAGGGATTGACGAGATTGGGCAGCGCTTCCGACGCGTTGTAGATCTGGACCACCCAGCCCAGATGTACCTGGTGCAGATTCGCGGCCTGCAGCACATAGGGCGCTTCAATGACCCACTTACTGCCGCCGGAGGGAATGAAAACGCCGAGCACCGCCGAATACATCGCGACCAGCAAGGGATATGTGTTGTGGGTGCTGACGGAAGCGAAAAGTTTCGCCAGTGCATCCGCGATCCCCGTTCCCACGATCATTCCGAAGATCACAGCGTAAAACGGGAACTGGATCAGCACGCCGCCGGTGGCGGGAATGCACTCCGTTACGGCACGCATAAAGCGCTTCGGGCGCCAGTGCAACAAAAGGCCCACCGTGATGAACATGAGGTTGTAAGTATTCAGGTCCAGCGCTGCCAGCGCGCCTTGCGGCGAGGTTCGGAATACGTCGACCAGATACCAGCACAACAGCGCGGCAACCAAAACTGTGAGTAGCGGACTGTATTCCAGCCACTCGCCGGGCTTGCTTTTGGGCTCGAGGCTGGAACGAATCGGTTCATATTGGATGCCGTAGGATTCGGCGGTTCTGGCGTTCTCCGGCGACGGAGTGGACAGATAGGCGATCAAGACCGATAGCACGATCAGGATCACGGTCGTCGCGATGCTTTGCCACAAGAATAGAGTTTGCGTGAGCGGGATCAGACCACTGATGTTGAACAATGACGGAGGCATGGCGGACTTGGTCGCCATCAGCATGGCGGCGGAAGATGACAGCCCCATCGCCCAGACGGCTCCCAGCCCGAGATACGCAGCGCCACCGGCAGCGCGATAGTCCAATCCCTTGACGCGATGAGCCAGTTCGCGAACAAAGAGTCCGCTGAAAATCAGGCTCAAGCCCCAGGAGATCAGCGAGGTCAGCATGGAGAACAAAGCCACCAGGGCGACAGCACCCCGCGGCGTCTTTGGAATCCCCGCTAGAGCGCGGATTCCGCGATACACGAGCGGGGTCGAGGCAACGACATACCCACCGATGATGATCATCACCATTTGCATGGTGAATGGCACCAGGGTCCAGAAGTTCTTGCCGCCCTGGATGGCGAGTTTAGTGGGAGCTTGATGAAGCAGAAGGCCGACACCAAAGACCACCACAATTCCCAGGAGCGCAAAAATCAGAGGCTCCGGAAACCAGCGCTCACTCCAGTTGGCGAGCCCCAGGCCAAAGCGGACGAGGGGTTGTTCCTGAGTTGGGGCTTGCTTTTCTCGTGGATTGTCCATATTCGATCCTTTCGGTTCGGCAGCGACCGCTGCCGAGTTGCGCTCGGCTGGACGGGAGAGGACGCCCGTCTCTCCACGATCTTCGCGTGGCTTGCCGGCCTTTGCCGGAATACGCCCGCCATTGTAGCGCATGTTTCGCAGACAAGAATTCATTGTGCGGTCTGCACGATGCGTGTAGGATGCTGTGGTTGGGCGAGCAGGATCGGCCACTTCTTTTGAATTGGAGCGAGTCATGAATACTTTCCCAGTTTTGTTGGGCGCGCTATGCGTCTACGCCCTCGGCTACCGTTACTACAGTGCGTTCATCGCCGCGAAGGCGCTGGCGCTTGACGATCGCCGCATCACTCCTGGGCACGTTTACGCGGACGGTCATAACTATGTCGCTTCGCCACGATGGGTGCTCTTCGGACATCACTTCGCGGCCATTGCAGGAGCAGGGCCGCTGGTGGGGCCTACGCTGGCGGCGCAGTTCGGGTTTGCCCCGGGCTTTCTTTGGATTTTGATCGGCGCCGTGCTGGCTGGATGTGTACAGGATTTCACGGTGCTGGTGGCGTCGGTGCGTCACCGCGGCCGCTCGTTAGCGGAGGTCGCCCGCACAGAAATCAGTCCCTTTGCCGGCCTGGTGGCCATGATCGCGGTGCTCTTTATTCTTCTGGTCACGCTCGCCGGCCTCGGCATTGTAGTAGTCAATGCGCTTTCGAATAGCCCGTGGGGCGTCTTCACGATCGGCATGACCATCCCGATTGCGGTCATCATGGGATTGTGGATGTTCAAGAGCCATGCCGGGAAAATCACGGTCACCGGCCCCAGCATTTTTGGTGTCGTCCTTTTGTTCAGCGCCGTAATCGCCGGGCACTGGGTGGCGCAGAGCGGAATGGCGGCGGCGCTTACTTTCACGCCCCACGAGATCACCATCCTCATGGCGATTTACGGCCTTGTGGCCTCGGTTTTGCCGGTCTGGCTGGTATTAGAACCGCGCGACTATCTTTCGACCTACGTCAAGCTAGGCACGATCGCCGTCCTGGTCATCGGTGTTTTCGTGGTTCATCCCAACATCCAATTTCCGAACTTCACGCAGTTCGTTCACGGTGGCGGACCGATCATCAAAGGACCTCTGTACCCATTTCTCTTCGTGACCATCGCTTGCGGTGCGATCTCGGGCTTTCACTCGCTGGTATCGTCCGGCACCACGCCGAAAATGCTGGACAAGGAAACTGACGCTCGTTTCATCGGATATGGAGCCATGGTGGCGGAGTCGCTGGTGGGTGTGCTGGCTTTGATTGCGGCCTGTTCCATGTATCCGGGCGATTACTTTGCCATCAACACCACGCCGCAGGTCTTCAGCCACCTGGGATTGGCTACGGTGAATCTGGATATGTACTCGCGCGAGGTCGGGGAGAAACTGGCGGGGCGGACGGGAGGGGCGGTTTCGCTGGCTATCGGCATGGCGGGAATCTTCCGCGGCCTGCCGGGAATGAATCGGCTGATGGGTTACTGGTATCACTACGCCATCATGTTTGAAGCCCTTTTCATCCTGACTACGGTGGACACGGGAACCCGCGTGGCCCGCTACGTTCTGCAGGAACTGATGGGCAAAGTGTACAAGCCCTTCGGCAACAGTGTCTGGTGGCCCGGAAATCTGATCACCAGTTCCGCGGTGGTTCTGGGTTGGGGATACCTGATCTACACGGGCAATATTTCCACGATATGGCCGTTGTTTGGAACCGGGAACCAGTTGTTGGCGACCATCGCGCTGGCGGTGG
>Ga0224558_1000963_pt1 | contig 32274 bp, 25 predicted proteins | sample 714S32024metaG_FD_180682 | JGI IMG/M metagenome (GOLD analysis project Ga0224558, IMG submission 180682) | Peat soil microbial communities from Stordalen Mire, Sweden - 717 S3 20-24 | ecosystem: Environmental > Terrestrial > Soil > Wetlands > Peat | place: Sweden: Norrbotten County, Stordalen... | reverse complement strand
GATACTCGGCGCAGGCCTCTTCGCTCCCGAATCGCTTCTCCAACTCAAGCAACGTCCGTGGATAATCCTCGGCCATGGCCCAAAACACTATATCTTGGGGGTTCTGGCGTCAAGTAAATACCCCTAATGGCGAATAAGAGCAAAACCGGATTTGACGTTGACGCGTATCTGAAGAATGCCGGTTCTGGGCGCAAAATTGTCCAGTTGAACAGGTCGCAAGTCTTCTTTTCTCAGGGAGATCCGGCTGATTGCGTTTTCTACCTGCACAAGGGCCGCGTTAAAATCTCGGTTCTCTCTTCGACCGGAAAAGAAGCCACACTTCGTCTGGTTTCAGCCTGCAACTTTTTCGGAGAGAAGGCGATGGCCGCAGAACCGGGGCTACGCGTGACAACGGCCACAGCCGTTACCGCCTGCACCGCGCTCAGAATCGAGAAACCAGAGTTTCTCCGGGTCATGCACGAGGAACAGCCGTTTTCCAATTTGTTCGCCTCTTTTCTGCTGGATTGCAGCTTGAGGGCACAGGCTGATCTGGTCGATCAGCTCTTCAATCGAGCGGAAAAGCGGTTGGCGCGAGTGCTTCTGCTCCTGGCGGAGTATAGTCAGCCGGGGGAAGAGAGTACGCTGATTCAACCGATCTCCCAGGAAGCCCTGGCGAACATGATCGGTAGTACAAGGCCTCGTGTCAATGCCTTCATGTGCCGCTTTCGCAAGCTCGGATTTATTGAATACAACGGGCGCATCCGAGTTCATAAATCGCTGCTGAGTGTGTTTCTGCGCGATTGAATAGCCTGCTCTACTTCGGTTCTTTTGCAGGTGTATTCGCCGTCAAATCGCCGACGGCAGGTGTGCCGCTGGCCGAAGAAGCTCTCGTGAGTGCAGGCTGTACCGAAGCAAGTGATTTTCCCTGCGATGAAGCCGGACTGGACGATTCGGGCGGAGTGGCAGCTCTGGCGCCGGACCGCGGAGGTTGGTCCGTGATGGGCGGCACAGTGGGTGAATCAGTCGAGCTTTGTCCGGCAGTTGTGGGCCCAGTCGGCGCGGCGGGCGAAGGGTTCGATTGTGCGCCTGCGGCTGGAGGTTTAGGAGTTTGCTCTGCCGCTTTTGAGGATGCCGCAGAAGCAGAACAGGGTGGAGGCGGTAATGCCTCCGAAGGGAAGACCTCTGGGTTTACAACCGATGGGTCATCGTGGAGCTTCACATAAAGCTGCCCCCCTGTCGGATGTGGCACTGTAAGGACGTAGCCGGGAAAGCCCTCGGGAACTTGAATGGGGTGGTCGAACTGGGGATCATTTGAAACTGAATCCACCAGAAACAGCCTGGAGCCGGTGAGCTTGCAGGGCTGGTCAGGCGAGTCCGGGCACTTCAGAGCGCGAAAGACAGGCAGCCGAACCAGCGTGGTTAGAGGTTGCCAGTCGCTCGCCACGCCCCCCTCGATGACGCGGAAGCGAAGGGGACCGGAGGCGGAGGAAGCGAAGGCCTTGCCGGTATCGAGCGTGGCCACGGCGACCTGCGAATCTTCCAGAGTCAGGCCGCTGGCAAGGGTGAGGGTCGTCAGGTACGCGCCGCGGATGGTGGACACTTCAATCTTTTCATCGCCAGAAAACGCGGCTGGAATTTGCGCGTGAATCGAGAAGGTCAACAGCGCGTTTTGCGGGAGTTCGTCCGGATCGGCAAGCTGAATGTTGCTGGCGAGGTCCGATGCGGAGGGTTGAATGCTTTTTCCGATCAGCGTGACCTTGGGACGCGGAGAGGCTACCGTGGTTTCGAGGCTGAGAACACGGCCGTCCTTGAGAGCGACCTTGGCAGTCGCGTCGTCTCCCTCCTTTAGTCCTCCGGCAGCTTTGACATCGGCGGTCGCCAGGGACAGTTCCTCCGCCCCATCGGTCGTAGCGGGCGAGCCTGGCTTGAAGCTGACTCCGTTCAGCGTGAGTTCTTTCACTCCTTCAAGATGGCTGCCTTTGAGCACGCCGGAGAGATCGCCGGCATGGAGGGTAAAGCTGTCGAGATGGCCGGCCTGGGCGAAGGCCTGAAGCAGAACCGTGTCCGGCTCTTTGCTTCCGAATTCCTTGACCAGCAGCTTCAGCGTGCCCGGCTTGACCTTCTTCAGCGGCACGGTGACCGCGACCTGGTTCGGTCCGGTGGATTTCCAGTCCGCCTTGACGGTTGCCCCAGTAGGCTTCTGGAGCAGAATGCTATCGACGCAGGCGGCGTTCTCGGTTTCAAGGTGCACGAGGTCATCGTGGCCCGCGATCAAGGCCTGCTGGTCTTCATCAACCAGTTGCCAATGCTGAGGATGAGTATTCTCCAGCCGGAACTCAGGGCCGTTGTAAGGCTCAAAGCCCCAGTAACCGTGCAGGGAGCCGTCCAGTACATCGCCAAAGTTGGTGGGGCTCAAGCCCGCGGTATTGGCGACAAATCCGCCCTTTTCCGCATCGGCCTTCACCGGAAGATCGACGAATTTGCCATTTTTTCCCTTGAGGCGAAGAACCATGTCGTGGGCGTAGCCGGTCGAAAACACCAGCGGTGCGCCCTCGGCGGGTAGCACCAGTTCCGTCTTTTCCGCGCAGTAGACCTCTTTGGGGTCGACCGGATGCAGAGGAGGCAACTGGGGCGATTCGACCGCCGGTAGCGCAGCCACCAGAACCGATTTCGGGTTGTAAAACGAGGGAACCGTATTAAGTTCGAGTGAGAGTTGGTCGTCCTGCTCGATGGCCAGCGCGGGAATGTACTGGTACTGCGCGGTATGAAAAGAGTCCATGATGCGCGCAATATCCATGACGGAGGCGACATACGGACTGTAATAGCCAAGGCCAGCCACGGGAGAACTGCTCAACTGCTGAACCAGATCGGCTGGAGCGCCCGCCGTGAGCGCCTGGACAATCGAAGTGCTGTGCCCGTCATTCAAGACCAGGGAATCCCGGCCCTGCATCAAACAGGGAGCCTGCAACTCCGGAATTCTTTGAAGGCAATCAGAATCGAACTTGATGGAGAGGCTGCGTGCGAGCAGCGGCGAGGCCGTCTTCAAATGATCGAAATCGCTCTGGCTGATTCTCTGGACAGCAGCCAGATAGACTTTCAGCCGGGAGCGGTCGAGCGTGGCCTGATTCAGATCCTGAGAGGCGCGCACGAAGGCGCCAGGCCGGCCACGAACCGCGCCCACCAGGGTTTTAAAGTCGCCGCCGGTCTCCGGGGCAAGAAAGACGAGCACCTGCTGCGCATTCTCGGGAACGGTGATCTTCAGCCCCGCGCTGTTTTTGGGATTCCAGGTCCGCGATGGGAAAAACCAGCTCTCCGGCGGCGGGTTGGTGGCGCCGCGCAGAAAAGCCGCCACTAGAAGGTAGTGCGCGGACTGGCCCGGAGGCAGATCGGCCTTGATCGACAACTGGTCGCCCGCCGAAAGGTTGGGAACCTCGGAGATGGGCAGCGTCTTGCCCGCATGAGTCACCTTGACTTCCAGCTTGGGACCGGCCAGATCGAACGGTGCCGGGTCGGCGAATAGGCAACCGGGCACTACAAGAAAAACCAGACAGAAAATGCGCAACCGTAAAACCATACAGGACTTTTAACCTCTTCTGTTGTGAGACGGCCTGAGATCCGATTCGTGATTCGACCGCTGCTTTCAAGTCTTGGATTGTGAAAACAAAATCGGGATCAGCGGACATGACGGGCGCGTTCACGTCGCGGTCATCGCATTGCCGCCCTGGTAGCAAATGCGATGATGCGAAGCATTTTCAACGATTCAATCCTTTGGCAGGGAGACACAACCGCTTCTTGTCACTTTGGCATATCATCTCAATTTTAGTCTGTTCCTTTTGGGACAGGCTTCATTCGATCACCGCGCGTCTTCGAATGCCACCACGGCAACTGGGTGTGCATCAGTTCGCAGCGCACCGTGCTGCGCGAGGACTCGAACAACAAGTCAAAGAAGCAGTACCACGCCGAACTTGCCTTTCACTTTTCGCTGTTCCCTAAAAGCGATAAGAACCAGTGAATGGCAGGGCCATCCTTTGCACTTGCCGAAAATTCCATTTCTCTATATGATCGTTATTCGCACCGCTCAGTTCTGTCTATTCTTTATACCTGCGAGATCCTTGCAGTTGTCGTGAATCACGTACAACCTGATTATTGTGGAGTTTCAGCAATATCCAGCCCGAGTGTGGATAGCCTGGCGCGTGTAGATTCGCAGTCAACATGAAGGATGCTTTGAATTCCTAGTCCTTCCGCGATTTCGACGAACATCGGCGTATTGTCGATAAAGACAGCCTGCGAAGCCTCCACCTGAGCTACGTCCAGAGCAAGTCTGAAAATGTCCACGTCGGGCTTGCGTATGTGTACGAAGCAAGAGGATATGAAACAGTCAACCAGCCGATTCAGTTTGAACTTCTGAATTCGATGGGCATTGAGTTCGCGCCCTTCATTGCTGACGATGACGATCTTCAGTCCCAGATTGTCTTTAAGCTGCGTAACCAGATGGATCATCTCTGGAAAAGGCTTTGACTGAGCGAACATGAAGCTGCGAAACTGACTCCGGCTGAATGATCGCTTCTCGGTAAAGACCACGAGACTCAAGTATTCCTCCAGTGTGATCTTTCCCTCCTCGTAGATCTCGAACGTAAGATGATGACGGGCCTCCATCTCGGCCCACTCCAGCTTGAAATTCGTTGCCGCCCGTTTGCGGGCAAGGTGGTCCCAGCCGTCGGTCAACAGGACACCGCCAATATCCAGAAGAGCGCAAGAGATCGCAGTAGTTTTCTTCATCAACTATCCTTCCGTTGGCCCATCCGAAGGGGTCTCCTTCGAGTAATCGATTCCTCAGTTTCCCTTGGATTTACACCTTTGCAGCCGGTGAGTCGGCATCTGCCCCTGCCGGGAGGTGATCCGGCAAGTCAAGGCGCGCCACACCTATCCGGTTGTCCGCCATCCCGTAATAGATGTCGAAGCGATCAGGTGTGCCAAGATCGTCGCGCCGGTCGATACCGGTGGGGAACACGACATTGGCGACCGTTCCGTCGCGCTCTTGCGGGAGCACCGGAGTCAGCACCGGCTCAACCGAGCGATAACGGACCACGCGCGGATGTTGCTTTGAGAGCACCATCACCCCGGCCGAGTAGCAAAGTTGATGCCCGTCGCTGCCCGTACCTACCGCTTCGCTTACACCGTGGTAAATGATCAGCCAGCCGTGCCTGGTTAGGATGGGCGGGGTTCCGGCGCCAATCTTGAGCCGTTCCCAGGGCGAGACGGGAGTCGCCAGTCTGTGATGAGAGGTAAACCGGCCCAGGCGATCTGGTTCATGGCTTTTTAAGGCCGGCGGGCAATAGGAAATCCAGATGCTCTCCCGATCTAGATCCACCTCACGGGAGGTTGGCTGGCAAGCGGTCTCCTCTGGACGAGTGCCCGGAAATAGCGGACGGTGGAGCATACCCAGTTCCAGGTTTCCGGAGGAGTTAGGAATTGCGACAGGGAATAGGCTCGCATCTTTATCATCCACGTTGCCCAATTCAATGCCGTGCCAATGAGCGTAGGTTGCGAGTCCGAGACGCTTCCAGTGAAAGAGGTCCTCCGATTCGGCCAGGGCTATCCTTGGGCCTTGGGGAGAAAATGCCGTGTAGGACATAACGTAGCTTTGAAGAGGTTCGACGAACGTGACGCGAGGATCCTCACAGCCACCGCTGCCGTCTAGCCGCCGTTCATAATCGGCTTCCGGCTCCAGCGCGATGCCAAGCCTCTCGACACCAACCGGATCGCCGGTTTCATTGAATCGCACTCGTGCAAGGCCAATACGCGAGTAATTTCCTTTTGCGACCAGTCGCGGAAAGAGATAGAGTTCCCCATCGGGTCCGCGAACGGCAGCCGGATTCAGAACTCCTTCCACTTCCAGGGGATTGCCGGGTTCCGGCTCCATCAGCATCCCCAGGCGGCGCAGAGTAAATTCGCTCATCTGTACTCCTCAAGGAGTCGCACTTACCACCTCAAAGGTTCGCGCCTGTTGACCGTCGTCCAAACAAGCGATGATCGCTTCGATCACCCGCTTGGTCTCATTGGGGCCTCGAACCGGAATGGAAATAACACCTACCTGTTCAGCCGGGTAGTCGTTTCCTCCCACAAACAAGGCATCTCCTACGTAAATCATTTCTTTCACGGAAATGCCAAGTGTTTCTTGCAGCTTTTTGATTCCGTAGGCTTTGTCAATGCCCGGCTTGGTGACATCGATGGATGTCGCGCCACCGAGTCGCACGGAAAACTCAGGGATCAGAGTGTCGAGGATTGTTTTGATCTTCTTCCGCTTGGCAAAATCCGCATCCCATTTCTCCTTCTCCTCCAAGGGAGCCTGCTGGCCAAGTGCGGAATAGGTTACCTGGCTTCCCCGGTCTTCAATTGTCTCTCCCCAGGTCTTTTCGACCGGAAAGCCAGCGGTGGCGACAGCTTTGTTCAGAGAACTGACAATCTTCTCTTTTTCGTCCGCGGTGAAATCTTCTGCATAGAGCCTCTTCCACCCGCCGGTGTATTGGAAGAATTGTGTTCCACAGGTAGGGAGAATGGATAGCCTTGCCAGGCGTTCATCCTGCGGAAGATGGGAGAGCACCTGCTTTTCAAACTGTAACCAGGCGCCTCCAGAGATAACAGCCACCTTGACGACACCGAGCAGGTCATGGAGAAGCGACGACATTTCGCCATCGAGAGACGATTTGCTTGCGGCGAGCGTTCCGTCGAGATCAAAGACAATCAGCTTTTTCACCATTCATCCACCTCAGACTTCTTGCAGTCTCAATGGGAGTTTCCGTTCGCGCGGACCTCTCGTTGTTGACTGGTTTCAAACTATTCGGGTAGCGCGATTTCCAACAAGGTCACGACGCTGTTGGGGTGAAATACACATGCGCCGATCACCGCCGGCAAAAGCCAAACTTTGCCCTTATCGACGCCATATGCAGCTCCGTCACTTTCGAGCCACCCCGAGCCCTCAATGCAAATGAGCACGCGCGGCTCCTCCGCTTTTCCAACGGGGAAGGGCGCTTGTCCCTGCAATCGCCGCACTACAAAGGCTTCGCAATCAAAAAGCCTTTCACGACTTACCGGCGTTGTGGCTTCTGCGCAGGGCGTCACCAGGCCGCCACTGCCACCATCAAAATCGATGCAGGCAAAAGCCTGGTCGACCTGGAGTGGCCTTGGCTGCTCAGTCTTCGCGTCTACATGACCCCAATCGTAAAGGCGGAATGTCACGTCGCTGTTCTGTTGAACCTCAAAGACAACAATACCGCCGCCCAAGGTATGAACGGTTCCGGCAGGGATGAACACGGCGTCGCCCGGCCTCGGGACGATGTTCACGAGGTGGTCCGCGATTGTCCCGTCGGTGAGCGAATGACGCAGATCGCCGGCCGTTGTGCCTGATTTCAGGCCCGCATAGATGCGGCTTCCTTTATTTGCCTCAATCACAACCCACGCTTCGGTCTTGCCGGTCTCGCCCGGCGGAAGCAGTTCTGGGTGCGCATCGCTGGGATGTACCTGCACGGAGAGCAATTCGTGTGCATCAAGAAACTTGAGGAGCAGCGGAAAGCGGCGGTAGCGCGGAGCCAGCTTACCCATCAGTTGCCCACGGAATTCTTCCATCAATTTACCGATGGTTTGCCCTTTCAGCGGCCCGTTGGCAACCTGGCTTTGATGATCGTCGCGGTCGCTGAGTAGCCATGCTTCACCAATAGGTCCGTCACCGGGCAGTGGCGCGGAGAGCAGGCTGGACAAGCGCCTGCCTCCCCACAACCGATACTGATAGATCGGCTCGAATCGCAAGGGATACAAAGGCATCGATTCCATTGGCCGTCACCTGGCTCTCAAGATCGTCTGTAAGACTTGATCGAATTCACTGGCAGTCCATCGCGGTCGTCTGGAACAGTATTTTGCTGGCGTTGGATTCTGACTCATGGGAACCGGTGACCGCGCGGCACCCAAGCCAGGTCGCCACTCAGAACGTAGATAGCGAGCGCGGCAGCCATGAAGATTGCGCCTGCCCAGAAGCGCCAGTCACGATGCATTCGCCTCCAGTAAGGGCCTGGATCGGGCTCACCTCTGTCGCTGCTGTTTCCTTCGGGGTTGTGCTTGCTTCCAGTCATCTCTTCTCCATTTCCGCAGAGTATGCGCCGCGGCGTGCAGCCTGATTGCAGCGCACACGGTGATACAAAGCCTGCTGTGCGGCCAATACGTTGGCCTCTTGGCCCTTCCAAAGCTCCAGGGCCGGCTGCTGGATAGCGCGGGCAAACGAAAATGCCAACGCCCAAGGCAACCGCGACTTGAATCTCACGTTCATCGCATTCAAACGGGCCGAGGCCAGTTCCGCGGATTGGCCGCCTGACAAGAACGCAATCGCCGGAACGGCAGCGGGGAGGGCCCGCAAGAAACAATTGACAGTCGCGTCGGCTACTTCATCCATGGTTTCTTGTTTAGGGCAGGTCGATCCAGGAAGAACCATATTGGGCTTCAGGATCATTCCTTCCAGCATCACTCGTTGTGTGTAAAGCTGACGGAACACTTCACGCAGAATTTCCTCTGTGACCTCGCCGCACCGCTCCAGCGTATGACTGCCCTCCATCAGAACTTCAGGCTCAACGACTGGGACCAATCCGACTTCCTGGCACAGCGCCGCATAGCGAGCCAGAGCATGCGCATTGGCCTCAATGCAACCCAAGCTGGGAATTTCAGCTCCAATCGCAATTACTGCTCGCCATTTCGCAAAGCGTGCGCCCATCTGAGAGTATTCAGCAAGACGTTCGCGCAGTCCATCCAGCCCTTCGGTAACTGTCTCTCCCGGATGCCCGGCCAGATCCTTGGCGCCTGTATCCACTTTGATGCCGGGAATAATGCCCGCGTCGATGAGGACTTTGACAAAGGTTGTACCGTCGCTCTTCTGTTGACGGATCGTTTCGTCGTAGAGGATTGCGCCGCCTATCGACTCACCGAGCCCTGGAGTGGTCACAATCAATTCGCGATAAGCTCTTCGAGCTTCGACAGTCTGTGGAATCCCAAGCTTTTCGAAGCGCTTGTTACAGGTCCCGTTGCTCTCATCCATCGCAAGCAGGCCCTTGTCATCGGCGAAAAGCAACTTTGCGGTGTCTCTCAACATTTGCGAATTCATTTGGGCCTTCTCGTTTCCAGTTCCCGCTCCGGGCAATTGATGTGGATCGTCAAGTTGCATTCCCTCCCACCGGCAAGTCAAAATACTCGGCGAGCTATCCATTTGCATAGACAAGCGAACGGCTGTTCTATGCCTGTTGCGGCTTACCCTTTCGCCAGTGTTCTTCAATCTGTTCAAGAGTCTTACCTCTCGTCTCCGGCACCAGCTTATAGATGAAGAACCAGGCGCCGATGGTGATGACACCGTACAACAGGAACGTCGAAGCGTGACCCAAAACCTTGACAAGTGTCAGAAAGGTTACGGCAACCACCAGATTCATGCCCCAGTTGGCGACAGTCGCAGCACTCATTGCGGCGCCGCGAACGGCCAGGGGATAAATCTCGGAGATGATGAGCCAGAAGACCGGACCGAGACCGAAGGCAAAGCAAGCCACATAGACCACAAGTCCGCCAACAGCGATATCGCCAACAAAGCCCGATAGTTGCTTGAACTGGAAGGCCGCGGCCAGAATCGCAAGACCCGCAATCTGACCCGCAACTCCAACCAATAACAAGGGTTTCCTTCCCACGCGATCCAACAGAAAAATGGCCAGCACATGGAAGCACAGCATTACAACTCCCAAACCGACTGCCCCGAGAATTGAAGCCCCGGAGCTCTTAAAGCCGGCGAACTTGAAGATGGTTGGTGCATAGTATATGACGGTGTTGATACCGGACAATTGCTGAAAGAGCGCCAGTCCAATGCCAATGATGAGGGGCATCCTGAGAGCGGGCCGAAAGAGTTCAGTCTTCCAGTCGCCATTCTGCTTGGTCATGCTCTGTTGAATGTCTGTAACCTCCGGACTCACCTCCTCCGGGGCGCGCAACCGGTCCAACACCTTCTTCGCCTGATCTATCCTCGATTTACCGATCAACCATCGTGGGCTATCTGGAAGACGCCACATTCCAAACAGCAACCCAATAGCCGGTATCGCACCAAGGCCAAACATATATCGCCAGCCTTTGATGTCGGTGAGTGCATAGTCCGTCAGATAGGCCGTTACAATGCCTGTGGTAATCGCGAGCATGTTGACTGCCACAAGTGCTCCGCGAACTCTCGCTGGGACCAACTCGGCGATATACATTGGAGAGATAAACGAAGCAATCCCGATGGCAATTCCGCTTACCACCCTGCCGGCGATCAACCAGGGAACCGTTGGCGCCAGAGCCGTACCGACGGAACTGATGGTAAAGATGACGCCGGCCACGAGGATAAGGCTGCGGCGTCCGAAGCGATCGGTGAGCGCGCCTCCCAGCGCGGCGCCACAAACCGCACCAACCAGGACGGAGCTGACGACAATCTCCTCTATGGTGGACGATAGAGAGAATTGACTCTTGATGAAAAGGATCGCCCCGGAAATCACGCCGGTGTCGTAGCCGAACAGAAGTCCGCCTAAAGCCGCTACAGCTACGGCGTAATAGACAAAGCCTTTTACCGGGGTCTGAGTGGTTTTCGTCATCAAACTCGCTCCTGGCCAGCTATTGCGATTGGATATGGTGGTTCTGGCCTTCCCATTCTTTGCGATTCGGCCAATAGAACGTGAAGTCGAGTTGCGATCGATAGTCTTTTGAGAACAGATCGAAATACTCTCCACCTATCCCGGTCGGCGTCGACTCGCTGTCCCGCCAGGTCTTCCAACTATCAGCACTCCAGCGAATGCGGAAGGTCTCCATCGCGCAGATGCAAATCGTATGGCCTTTGCGTGCCTGGCGTATGGGGTGCTTGGGCAGCCAGTATTCGACGTTGCTCTGAGGTTGACCGTTCTTGTAGCGGGCCAGAACCTCAGGAATGGAATCGAACACCTTGCCGTCCTGACACGAGCGAAGCAGGCGTACATATTCCGAATGCGCCCACAATAAGGGATTCGCAGAACCGGTTGGGCCGCCGCGGTGCATGTGCGCCTCCGGAATATCTGCCTCATCCCAGATCTGCTCGGGCAGCAGACAGGTGGCGTTTGAGAACTTCTCCATGGCATGCAGAAGCGAGCGGCAATCCCGCCCCGCGGCAAGCTCGTAGTGTCCGCGCTCACCAGTCAGCAGTGGCCAGGCTCGGCCTTGTCCCCAGCTCGTATAAGGACCGCCTCCAGGCGTCTGGCCATAGCCGTCGTGGTTATAGCGGTGCCAGCAAGGACCAGAGGGAGTCTCCGTCTTGAGCACCGAATCCACCACCCGCAGGCTCTCGACGATCAATGGATCGTCGGCAGATAAGATTCCGTATCGCACCAACTGGAGAAAGCCTCCATCGACAATGTCGCGGGCCGGATATGAGTGAGGGGCGTTGGGCGGCTGGCTTGTCAAGTACAGCTCCGCCTTATCCACGGCCCCTGGCTCGGCGGTTTCTCCAGGTTTGGTTGGATTCAGGCGCACAAAGTAGCGGGAAGTTCCCGCAAGAAGGGATCCCGCAGTCGTGACCGTCCATTCCTCCAAGTGCGACCTTAGAAAATCGGCATAATTCTCAAGGAAGGCGCCTATCTGATCGTCATGATCTGCCCTCGCAAAGGAGGCCGCGCAAATGAAGGCGGAGATGATCGCTGCGAGCGTAGAAGGCGAGTAACCGCTCCCCTCTTCCCAGCGCTCTTCGCCGGTTACAGGGCCACTGTGGAGCAGAAATGCGGCAGCCCGGTCGACCATCACGCGTGGGTTGAAGTCGCCCAGAAGTTGAAGCTGATGGAGCCGCCAGGCGAGCAATACGGGGAACGCAACTTCGTCCAGTTGCATCCCGCTCCAGAATGCTTCGCCATTCACCCAGAAATTCTGCGGAAAGCTACCGCTTTCTTCCTGGCGGGCGGCAAGATAGATCAGAGCCCGCAAAGGCGCTTGGGTCTCGCCCGCCGCCAGCAGCCCCATGGCGCTCTCCACCATATCCCGCGTCCAAACCAGGTGATAACCGCCCTTCCCCGATTTGTCGTTGCGTGCCTCTCCCCATGGAATCGTAAGCGATGCGATAAACGCGCCCTGATACAGTTTGTCTTCATGAGATAAAAGCAGGTTGTAGCTCGATTCAAAGAGCCTTCCTTTGTCCCCACTTGCCTTTCCAAGCGATGTTCTGCCTTTCGCGGCATCTTCCCACTGATGGATGAAGATCTGCCGTTGGTCTTTGTAAGCGACGCCCAGGCTTTGGAACAAACTCGATACAGTGCTGGGGAGGCTTTCGCCAAAGGCAACACCGATGGTAAACTCCTGAGTCTGTGAAAGATCGAGTTCGGCGGTGAGCGCGACATTGCCGTTCTTGGCCTCATCGAATTCAAACTTCATGCCGCCGTTCTCTTTGATGTCGGTATATCCGTCGCTGGATCCGACATAACCGCACGAGAGCCGCGAAAACCCACAGGACGCGCCCACCACCAGCCAGCGGTCTTGTTTCTCCGCTACCAGCAACTCGCGGCCCGATACCTCGACCACATACGCGTTGTTTACTTCTCCGCCGACCTCTAAGTGAGGATTGCACAACACATAGGCTTTAAGAGTTTTGAGAAAGTCGCCGTCGCCTTCGATTTTTGTGTGGATTAGAACACAAGGCCGAGTGGGCTCCGCGATGACTTCCTTCGTAAACGAAAAACGCCCTTTAGGATCGTTCCTGGTTATTCGATAGCCCTGAGAAGGAACCATCCGTTCGACCTGATAAGCAAGGTCCCGCTGTTCTTCCAGAAACAGCCCTTTCTCATCGGAAAAGAGAAACTCCAGATCGCGTAGTTGCGGCCGATCAACGGTCGGATAATAGACCTCTGTCAGAATGCCGCGTCCGATCGTGAACCAGACTCGACCGCCAAATGAATGGGCCGTGCCAACCCCGTCCTTGGCGGCTCCGGTCCAACAGGCTTCGTCGCCCGGCGCTCCAAATGCGCTCTTGGTCCCTCGAAAGTGAGCCATTGTCAGTCTCCTTGTTCACTGCCCACAAGCAGTTGGGTGGTCCGCCTCGACGCAATCGTGCCACAACCCGCACCAACAACTCCAGAAAACCAATTCGTTCACCGATGGGTTATTGCGTGAGCCTCATTGGCGTTTCGCCTCGCGTGCTCGGCCTATTGAGCCGGATTAGCCAGCAGCTGTTTAAGCGAGTTAAGTGCCTTTTGGGCCTCTGCAAGTTGAGCCTCGGCTTGATCCCGCGTCGCCTTCGACAGCGGCGCCACCGCTGCAGATTGTTTCCCCGGCAATGGTCCCGATTGGCCCGGTGCTGTCCCGAACAGCGAGGCGAGCGCTTCATCGAGCGTCGGCTCCATAACGACCTTATCTCCCGTCGCAACAATCACCCGTTTCAGTTGAGGAAAGTTTGTCCCCTCAGCCTTCAGATACAGAGGAACGACGTAGAGGAATGAGTTCTCGATCGGAATAACGATGAGCTTGCCGCGAATAACTCCCGAACCCTTCTGATCCCAGAGCGTGAGTTGTTGCGAGATGGTTGTGCTCTGGTCGATCATTGCGCTGATCTGGTTCGGTCCAAAGATCAGCTTGTCTTTCGGAAGTTCGTAGAACAGCATCTTCCCGTAGTCGGGGAAGTCGCAACGCGCGGCCAGCCAGGCGATCATGTTGTCCCTCTTCTGCGGCGTGAAGGGAGTCATCAGCAGGTACTCAAGCTGCTGGCTTCCTGGCAGCTTCATGAGGATGTAGTACGGCTCCATCGCGGCCACCGCGCCGCTGTACTTCTCCTGAGGTGCAACCCAGAGATCCTCCCGGTTGTAAAAGACCTGTGGATCTGTCATATGGAAGGCCTCATATTCGGCTGCCTGTATCCCGAACATATCTTCAGGATAGCGGAGATGGCTCTTCAAGTCCGATGATAGCTCGTTCAGATTCTTGAATACACCGGGAAATGCGCGGTTGTACATCGCCAGCAGCGGATCATTGGGGTCCATGATGTAGAGCGACACGGTGCCGTTATACATATCCACGACAACCTTGACGGAATTGCGGATATAGTTCATCCCTTGTGCTGAACCGCCTGTCTGCACATTGGAATACGGGTAGCGATCGGAAACTGTATATGCGTCCTGAATCCAGTATAGCCTTCCCTCGCTGAGGACAGCATACGGCGCCTTGTCCAGAACCAGAAAGGGCGCCACCTGCGCAACACGCTCCTGCACTCCTCTCCAGATTTGTATCCGGCTCTCCGGCTTCAGATAGCCTGTGAGCAGAATGTTGATGTCCTTCTGCGTCCATGCGAAGAGGAGCCGCTTCCAAATGCTGTCGATGGGAATTCCGCCCGTGCCTTGATAGCTCGCATAGACGTTTTCATTGCCCTTGGGATAGTCGAATTCCTTGATTCCAGTGTTCACGATCTTGTACCCAGGAGCCACGTTTCCAAAGTAAATCGCTGGTTGGGTAATCGTGAGGCCGTATTGCGACTCGGCGGGAATATTTTCAAGCAGGTATTGCGGAAGGCCGCCTCCGGTTGAACTGGAAACGAAATTCATCACCATTCCCTCGCCATGCGTGAACTCAAGATTCTCGTTCACCCAGGTTTGGGCCTGCGTGGGCAATTGCGATGCGAGTTCGCGGGGCGAAAGCATGACCTGATGGAATCCATCCGTCAGATGGTACCGGTCCACATTCACGTTATAGAAGTCGTAGTAAAGACGAATCGCCTGTGTCTGCTGATAAGTCTGAAGCAGGGGCCGCGTGTCCCAGAGGCGGATATTCTCGATCGTGTCGTGATTTCTTGCGATCACATCGGGAGTCAGATCCGAGAGCGCTGGATAAGCCGTTTCCTGAATGCCGTCCAGCTTGTATGCCTTGCGCGTGAAGGCAATGTAATGGTTCAGATAGGGCATCTCAAGGCTGAGTTCGTTGGGTTTCACCACGAATGCTTCAACAAGGCTTGGCAATGCCATCACTCCAACGATATAGAGCGCGGCGTAGATTACAATGCCGGCGACAATGTGCCTGGTGCGCGTGCGGAAAAAACCTATCGCCAAGAGCACGCACGCCAGCGCCGAGGCTCCGGTCATCACCCAGAGCGCGACTCTCGTGACGTGCGCCGCCGCATAGCCTGCTCCGTGGACCACGCCGAGGGTCGAATAGACCAGCTCGTAGTGATCCAGAATAAATCCCCAACCAAAGTTGGCCGCGAGGATGAACAGTAGCACCATGAAGTGCTGAAGGGTGCCGTCGCGCAGCGTGATCTTTCCGCTGGACTTCGACTGCCGCATTCCGAACATTGCACAAAAGCTGAGGATCGCAAGCGCCGCCACCGTTAGAACAGTAATGCTCCCCTGCAGCAATTCATAGAATGGGAGGCGGAAGACATAGAACCCAAGGTCGACGCCAAAAAGAGGGTCGGCAATTCCGAACGGGCCGCCATAGCGAAAACGGAGAAAAGTGTCCCATTGGCTGGAAACGCTCAGTGCAAAGATCAGCGAAAGAACTATAATGGCAAAATCTATAGTAAAGACCAGCAGACTAGGGCTAATGTCGACATTGATTGTCCTGCTTGCGTCAGCGGGGTGCCTGAAGGCCTTGCTGAAGAAGCTTTCTCCGTCCACCAGGTCGATGTTCCTCGCCGCCAGGCGAAGATTAAGCCATAAATAGAATATTGAAACGATCAAAGTGACGCCGAAGATTCCCCATTTGACCGAGAGAAGGGTCCAGAATATGCCAGCGAAGTCGAGCTGCCGCATCCAGAGCCACTTTTGGACAAGGCCCAGAACGGTCGACAGAACGACGACAATGACAACCAGGGCCAGGAAACCCCACCTCAGCAAAAAGCTGATTGCGGGCGGAAAAATCCTTCCTGTAGAGTCGAGGGGCTCATTTGCTTGAGGGGTGATTATTTCAACAGCTTTTGCATGCATGGTCTATTCCTCCGCCAGTGCACAAATACACGATTGTCGCGGCTGCGACATCTCGGCTCGAGACCAGCATCATCAATATTCGATGGCCAGGTGCAAGGATTCTGTTCAATTTTGACCAGAGTTCAATCTTGTTCGTTGTCTAAGATTGCGATGGCAATGGGATCGGTTCTGGAGGAAAACAGCTATGTTTCCTGGCTCTTGGCCGCAAACAACCTGCGAACACGCCTGCGATTCAGCAAGGTTCGGCAGATGATGAAACCGGGGCGATTCGATATGCGCATCCTGCTGGCGCTTGTGCTGCTGCTGGGCGTTCTCTTCGGAGGGCGCGCGAGCGCGTATACACTCCTTACGCACGAAGAGCTCATCGATCTCAACTGGCAGAATTCCATTGTTCCGCTCCTGCTCAGCCGCTATCCCAACCTGACGCCGGCGCAACTCCAAGAGGCGCGGGCTTATGCGTACGGCGGCTGCGTTATCCAGGACATGGGTTACTATCCGTTTGGCGACAAATCTTTCACAAACCTGACCCACTACGTGCGCTCGGGCGACTTCGTGGTGAGTCTCTTTCGCAATGCGCACAACGCCGATGAGCTCGCCTTTGCCGTGGGCGCGCTGTCTCATTACGTGGGCGACTCCATCGGCCACTCCGAAGCGACAAATCTTTCCGTTCCCGTGGAGTTCCCCAAGCTGCGTACGAAATACGGTAGCGAGGTGAGCTACGCCGAAGGTGAGCACCAGCATGTACAAACCGAATTCGCCTTTGACATTGACCAGATCGCGCATCACCGCATGGCGCCGGTCCGCTTCCTTCGCCATGTCGGGCTCAGGGTGCCGGTGAACCAGCTTGCGCTTGCCTACTACCAGACCTACGGACTGAGCAACGAGTTCTCACCCAGGCGGCGGCGCTTCAATGTTCGTGAATACCGTTTCATGGTGCATACCTTCTTCCCGCGCGTGGCATACGCCATCACGCTCCTGCATCGCCGCCACGAGCCGGCAGAGCCAGAGACGCCAGATGCGGCGGAGATCGACAAGGAAGTGGCCGTGGTGGCCGCGGAAAACGACTGGCAGAAATATCGCCGTCATGCGGGAATCGGAACCTACATGCTGGCCGGCTTTCTGTTTATTCTGCCCAAGATCGGCCCATTGAAGCTGATCGACGTGAAAGGCCCAACCCCGGCAACAGAGACCGCATACCTGCACAGCGTGGTGGTTTCCACGGCGATCATGCACCGGATGCTTGCGCGGTTTACGCCTCCCGCGACTGCGCACACGTCCACGGCCCGAGCAGGCGGTCCTGTCTCCACGAATCAATCTCCGCAAGCGATTCCGGCAATTATGGCCGCCAGCCCGAACACGCTGCTGCTATCAAGCGACCCGCGTCATCCGCTGCCCAATCGCGACCTCGACACAGGTCGAGTGGTACAGCCCGGCGGCTATCCGCTCACCGACTCAACGTACGCCAATCTCCTCCATCGCCTTACGCGCCAGCCCACGCAGGCCATCCCGCCCGGAATCAAGCAGGACATCCAGGCCTACTACGCAGACCCGAACGCGCCCATCACGACAAAGCAGGACCCGGCGCAGTGGGCGCAGGTGCAAGCCGATCTCGCAACCCTCGCCGCCATGCCAACTAGCGCGGAGCCGCAGCCGTATCCCACGTATGGCGATGAGGCAGCCGCCAGCGCGGAGTAGGCACTGCGGGCGCCCCAGGTCCCAGGTCCCAGGGCCCCGGCTGACAGGTCTTCGTCCGTGATGTGAAGGATCCGACTCTTGGACCTGGGATTGCTCGAACCTCAATACTAACTATCGCGCTTGAAGAGCGAGGAGCCAAGTTCGTGAGGTAGGGAGGTATAAATGTCATTCCATTTAACTTTCCGACTCGCTGACTCGCTGAATTTCTATCGGGGGTTAAGTTCATGGTGTCTTTGACTGTTTTGGTCTTAAATAGCGGCTCTTCCTCGATCAAGTTCTCCGTATATGGAACTGGCGACGGCGAGCCGCGGAAACTTCACGAGGGCGCAGTCGACGGCATCGGCACCGATCAGGGGGAGTTCTGGATCAAGGATGCGGAAGGCAAGAAAGTGGTCGATGAGGCCCCGTCTCTGCCCACGCTCGCCATTGCCTTCAAACTAGTGGCTGACGCGCTCCATTCCAAAGATTTCCCCACACCGTCGGCCATCGGTCACCGCATGGTTTCAGGTGGCCCTACAGTTCAGACAAACCAGCGCATCACCCCTGCATTAATTGAAGAGATGGAGCGCTACAAGGCCTTCGCACCACTGCACACACCTTTCGCCATCTACATCATGCGCGAGGCTATACGGCAGTTTCCCGGCATTCCCAACTTCGTTTGCCTGGACACTTGGTTTCATCGCCACATGCCCGAAATCGTCACCCGCTTGCCGATTCCGGAGGAGTATGCCGCGATGGGCGTACGCCGCTACGGCGCCCATGGCCTTTCCTACGAATCGATCGTTTATCAGTTGGCCCCATCCGTGCCGCCGAAGCTCATTGTCGCGCACCTTGGAAATGGCGCGTCCATCGCGGCCATCAGGAACGGACAAGGCCTGGACACCTCGATGGGCCTCACGCCTCTTGGCGGCATCATAAGCGGCACACGCACCGGCGATATCGATCCAGGCGTGCTCCTGTTTATCCTGCGCAAGATTGCGGAGAAGGCCACGAACGCCACCGAGGCCGTCGACCGGTTGGAGACTATAGTCGATAAGAAATCTGGTCTCCTGGGCATGAGTGAACTCTCCAGCGATATGCGCGACCTGCGCGACGCCATCGCGCACGGCAACGCGAAGGCGCGGCTGGCCGTTCAGAAGTTTACCTGGACCATTGCCAAGTGGATCGGCGGCTATGTAGCCGAGTTAGGCGGTCTGGATATGCTGGTCTTCACTGGCGGCATCGGAGTAAACGACATCGACTCCCGCGCTGAAATCTGCGCGGGATTGGGCACGCTGGGCATTACGCTCGACGCGGCGCGCAACAACGTGCATGGCGCGGCGGTGATTTCGGCGGAACGCTCAGCGGTTACAGTACGCGTGATTCCTCCCGCCGAGGACCTGATGATTGTCAACCATGTGGTGCGGTTGCTGGCGGAGTAGTCAGCCACCATCCTGTGCGGATCGCCAGCTATAAGGAATCCTGCCCGGTAAACACAATAATTTCCTGCATTATCCTTAAACTGTGGTTGGCTGAATCCAGGTAGACATTCTATTTCACATTCGCATCCCGCAGGAGCTTGGCCCGCCGTTCCTCGTACTCCTCGCTGGTGATCTCTCCGGCTGCATATCTCCTTTTCAGTATCTGCAGGGGCGATTGCATTTCCCGGTAAGTAGTTCGGCGCATGGGCATCATGAACGAAAAGAAGACCATCCAAAGGAGTACCCAGAAAATCCACCAAAACCAGTGCATTCCCCAAAAATAGTAGTCCATCGCTTAACTCCTGAAGTGTGCGTTTATCGTTTCGCGCCTGGCGCCAATGAGTTAGAAAGTGTCTTCACGGGGCGGGGCGAACTCTCTGCGAACTACACCGAAGGCGCCTCATCTCCTGCTGTCGAAACCAGAATGAGGTTGACGAGGAATGCAAGCAGAGTGAGATAAATATACTTCCGGCACCATGATGCAACTGTTCACAATTGAACAGGGTTGGCGCGTAAGGCGCGGGCGCATTGGGGCTCCGCGAGTCTTTCCTGAATCTCCCCTCGTCCGCGGTTAGCATTGTAGCTTTGGACGCAATGGAACAGCTTGGCAGAGATGTATACGATTGCGCAGCGCCTTCAAATGCCACGTGAAAGACTGCAGATGCAATAGACAGAATCCCGGCTGATGGGCATCCGCCGATGATGGCCAAAAGGGAACAGATAGACTCGCCCGCTCGTGGAATGCTGCATATATCTGACGGCGCAAGAGCGCTCCAGAGCGGGGTGAACATTCTCCGCACAACAGAGCCTTCAGAGGAGCGAAGGCATGTTCGAGAAGAGGAGCTTTCATGACCACTACGCATAAATGCGAACATCCGGCTTGCAACTGTATGGTACCGAACGGGAAGAAATACTGCAGCGAGGCATGTGCCGATAATAAGAAGACTCCTGAACTGACCTGCCAATGCCAGCATTCAGAATGTCATGGAAAAGCGCTTAAAGTCTAGTCTTTACGCCCCGTCCGTACGCACGGATCTCGTTTCTTCCGTGCGGAGTTTTGTCCCATTTAACAATGAAAGGCAAAGAGCACCTCATGTCATCATCTGCGACACTCTCAACGCCCATCGCTCCGCCTGCAATGGATGAGTTGTGCGTCAATACGCTCCGCTTTCTGGCGGTGGACATGGTGCAGAAGGCCAACTCGGGTCATCCCGGCTTGCCGATGGGCTCGGCGTCCATGGCGTACGCGCTCTGGGATCGATTGCTCAAGTTCAATCCGCGCGATCCCCGATGGCCCGACCGGGACCGGTTCGTTCTCTCGGCTGGACATGGCTGTGCACTGCAGTATGCCCTGCTTCATGTCACGGGATATGACTTGCCACTGGAGGAGCTCAAAAGATTTCGTCAATGGGGCAGTCGGACGCCGGGGCATCCGGAGTACGGCAAAACTCCGGGCATCGAGGCTACCACAGGGCCCTTGGGACAAGGATTGGCGAATGGCGTTGGCATGGCCATCGCCGAGGTTGCTCTCGCAGCACGTTTCAATCGGCCCGGTCACCGGATAGTAGACCACAATACCTATGTTCTAGTCAGCGATGGCGACCTTGAGGAGGGAATATCCTCAGAGGCCGGATCGGATGCGGGTCATCAGCACCTGGGCAAACTGATCGTCCTCTATGCCGACAACCACATCACGATCGAAGGCAGCACGGAGCTTACGTTCACCGAAGATCGAATGGCCCGGTTCGCCGCCTTCGGCTGGCACGTTCAGAGAGTGGAACGGAGCAACGACGTTGACGCGGTGGCCCTTGCGCTACAGAATGCGCGCGAGGAAAGCGGGCGGCCATCGTTGATTGCAGTGCGTACCCACATTGGCTTCGGCAGCCCGCACAAACAGGACACTGCGGCAGCCCACGGAGAGGCGCTCGGTGTGGAAGAGGTCCGCCTTACCAAGGAAGGAATGGGCTGGCCGGTTGAACCTGCCTTCTATATCCCCGAACAGGCCCTGGAACATTTTCGGAGAGCGGTTGCGCGCGGAGATTCTGCGCAGACAGAATGGGAGTCGCGCTTCAAAGCGTACGCGCAACAATATCCCGACTTGGCAGCGGAGTTTCAGAGAGTCATCGACGGACGACTGCCCAAGGATTGGGACGCTGATCTTCCGATATTTCGTGCGGCGGACAGTCCGATGGCAACTCGCGTTGCTTCAGGTAAAGCGATCGAGGTTCTCGGTTCTCGCCTGCCGGAGATGATGGGAGGCTCGGCAGATCTTGGTCCTAGCACCCACACTAACATTGATGGAGCCGGAAACTTTGAACCGGAGAACTGGGCGGGACGCAACATGCACTTCGGCATTCGAGAGAATGCCATGGGCGCCATCCTGAATGGAATGGCGCTGCACCGCGGCCTCATCCCTTATGGGGGAACGTTCTTTGTCTTCACCGACTATATGCGCCCACCGATGCGGCTGGCGGCGATGGACGCCTTGCCAGTGATCTATGTCTTCACCCATGACAGCATTGGCATGGGCGAGGACGGCCCGACGCATCAGCCTGTCGAACAATTATTGGGATTGCGATCGATTCCCGGCATGGTTGTCCTTCGGCCGGCGGATGCGAATGAGACAGTGGCGGCATGGCGACTTGCCATTGGCAGGAAGAAAGGCCCGGTTGCTCTGGTCCTGACTCGCCAGGGGCTTCCGGTACTCGACCTGGGTTCCTTTCCCGGCATTCCTGCGGGAGTGCCGCTCGGCGGCTATATTCTTGCGGATTCTCCGGCGGGTGATCGACCTGAAATCATCCTCATCGCCACCGGCTCCGAAGTCCATCTAGCGTTGGAAGGTCGCGACCGGCTCGCAGCGGAAGGTGTCAAGGCAAGAGTTGTGAGCATGCCGAGCACAAACCTCTTATCTTCCCAGTCGGATGCTTATCGAGAAAAGGTCCTGCCCACAGGTTTGCCGCTTTTGGTCATCGAGGCCGGTGCATCCCTCGGGTGGAAATCTTATGTCGGTGCTCAGATTGCAGTGATTGGCGTCGATACCTTCGGTGCATCAGCTCCCGGACCTGTCGTGATGCAGCACTACGGCTTCACTGTGGAGAACGTCTGCAGGCAGGCTCATCATGTGCTCGACCAGCTCAAGGAGAAAGCATCATGCGTGTAGGAATCGCATCGGACCATGGAGGCTTCGCTCTGAAAGAGCAGATCGCGGAGTTGCTGCGAGGCGCGGGCTACGAGATTGTGGACTTCGGCGCGTTTCACTTGTGTCCAGGAGACGACTATCCGGATTACATCATCCCTATGGCCAGGGCTGTGTCCGCTGGCAAGGTGGATCGCGGATTGGCGCTCTGCGGCAGCGGAGTGGGAGCATCCATAGCCGCAAACAAGGTTGCCGGTGTGCGCGCTGGTCTCATTCATGATGTATTTTCTGCTCACCAGGGCGTTGAAGACGACAACATGAATGTATTTTCGCTCGGCGGGCAGGTCATCGGGCCAGCGCTGGCCTGGGAATTGATCGAAACATTTCTTAAGGCTCGCTTCAGCGGCGCGGAGCGCCACCAGCGCAGAGTCAACAAAGTGAAGGCGCTCGAAATGCCTGAGGTTGCGCATTGACAGTATTCATTGAGCTGAACGCATTCCGGTGCGAATAAGGAGCAGTAGGCAGTTGCGGTTTGCGGGGATCAAGCTACCTCAGGCAGCGAAGGCGAGAGTCAGTTGTGTCCGGTATAGACCAGGAATTGATACTTACCAAGCGCGATGGAGGATGTTCCATGATCGAGATTCTGAAGAACTTTCCCGACAATGTTATAGCGCTCTCCTGCAAGGGACAGGTCACAAAAGAGGATTATGACGGGATTCTTGTTCCGGCCATTCTCGAAGCGCTCAAGCGGCACGACAAGATCCGGCTTCTCTACCAGACCTCTGCGGATTTCACCGGCTACGACCCAGGTGCTATCTGGGAAGACCTGAAGATTGGGGTGGAACATCCCACGCGCTGGGAGCGTGTCGCGGTGGTCACAGACGTGGACTGGATCATACGAATGATGAGGATATTCAGCTTTCTCATGCCCTGCCCGGCGAAGTTGTTTTCGCCTTCGGAGGCCGCGCAGGCACAGGCCTGGATCATCGCCACCAGTTGAGCCCGGAATGACGCAAGCCAGCATGAGGAGTCGTCTTCTGCCCGCTGATCACAAGTGCGTCGTATAGGAGTGAGTTCCACGCACCTCCAAGCGGCTATGTCGTCTATGAGTCGGCACGGGGTTATGAGTGCATAATGTTTATGAGCCGGAGTATCAGCCGTTTCGGCGCTTTTTATGCAAAGAGGAAAGCCACATGGAATTGGGCATGATCGGACTGGGCCGAATGGGGATCAGCATGGTGCGGCGCCTTCTTCGGGCTGGCCACCAATGCGTCGTCTATGACCTTGATTCGGAAGCCGTGCAGGCACTCGTCAAAGAGGGCGCACTGGGGACGAATTCGCTTGAAGAGTTTGCGAGCAAGCTGAAAGTGCCCCGTGCCATCTGGATGATGGTACCGGCCGCCGTGGTCGATCCGACGTTGAAGACCCTCATTCCGTTCCTCGCAGCCGGCGACGCGATCATCGATGGCGGTAACTCGCACTACCACGATGACATCCGCCGCGCGAACGAGCTGAAGCCGAAGGGCATCCACTATGTGGATGCGGGGACCAGCGGTGGAGTGTGGGGTTCGGAGCGCGGCTACTGCCTGATGATCGGCGGCGAGGATGCCGTCGTCCAGCGCTTGGACCCCATATTTTCCGCTCTGGCACCAAGCATTGATTCGGCGCCCCGCACGCCCGGCCGGGAGAAGGCCGGTGGCACAGCCGAACACGGCTATCTCCACTGCGGCCCAAGCGGTGCTGGTCACTTCGTCAAGATGGTCCACAACGGCATCGAGTATGGCATCATGGCCTCTTATGCTGAGGGGTTGAATATTCTGCGCCATGCCAATGTAGGCAAGGAGAAGCGCACCACGGATGCTGAAACAACGCCGCTGCGTAACCCCGAGCACCACCTGTACGAGCTGAACATTGCCGACATCGCCGAGGTCTGGCGCCGTGGCAGCGTCATCTCTTCGTGGCTTCTGGACCTGGCTGCCATCTCCCTCCTTGATAGCCCGGACCTGACGAAGTTTGCCGGCCGTGTATCGGATTCGGGCGAAGGGCGCTGGACCATCGCCGCCGCCATCGACGAATCGGTTCCGGCTCCCGTCCTCAGCGCCGCGCTCTATGAGCGGTTCAGCTCGCGCGGCGAAGACGATTTCGCCGACAAGGTATTATCGGCGCTGCGTTACCAGTTCGGCGGTCATGAGGAAAAGGCCGAAGCCGACCAGGCGGGTGAGTAATGGGCAAATCTCAGTCAGATGCATTGGTGATCTTCGGTGTGACCGGCGATCTGGCCCACAAGAAGATATTCCCCGCACTCTATGCGATGGTAAAGCGCGGCGCCCTCAAAGTTCCGGTCATCGGCGTCGCCTTCCCGAAGTGGAGCCTAGAGCATCTGCACAAGCGCGTCACCGACAGCATCGAGCGGGCAGGCGGAATCGATAACAAGCGCGCGTTTCAACGTCTTCTGGCCCTGCTCAGGTATGTAAGTGGGGACTATAAAGACCAGGACACCTTTACGGCGATCAAAGCGGAACTGGGCAGCGCGCGGCGGCCGGCGCATTATCTGGCTATTCCGCCCTCGCTCTTCGAAACGGTGATCGATGGACTCGGCGCCGCGAAGTTGGCAGAGAAAGCGCGCGTCATTGTCGAAAAGCCCTTCGGACGCGACCTAGCTTCAGCGCGCGAGCTTAACCAGGTTGCGCGCGCGGTGTTTCTTGAAGACTCGATCTTCCGCATCGATCACTTCCTGGGCAAGGAAGCGATCATGAATATCCTCTATTTCCGCTTTGCCAACTCGTTTCTAGAGCCTATCTGGAACCGCAACTACGTGGCCAGCGTGCAGATAACGCTATCGGAGAATTTCGGCGTGGGAGAGCGCGGCGCGTTTTACGAAACCGCCGGCTGTCTGCGCGACGTGATCCAAAACCACCTCTTTCAGATCGTCGCTCTGCTGGCCATGGAGCCGCCCGCGGGCCGGGACTTCGGCGCCGTACACATTGAGAAGGCCAAGGTCTTCAAGGCCATGCGCCCGCTGAAGCCCGAGGATCTGGTGCGCGGCCAGTACGCCGGCTACCGCCATGAGCCAGAGGTGGCGAAGCGTTCCGACGTCGAGACCTTTTGCGCCCTGCGGCTATTTATCGATTCATGGCGCTGGGATGGGGTGCCGTGGTATCTTCGCTCCGGCAAATTCCTGCCCGACACCGCGACCGAGATACTTGTGGAACTAAAGCCGCCACCTCAGAGGCTTTTTGCCGACGCCGCGGCGGCGGCCGGCCGCTCCAACTACGTTCGCTTCCGGCTCTCCCCCAACTCGGCCGTTGCCCTCGCCGCCCGCGTCAAACTTGCAGGGCGGGATTTCGTCGGAGAGCAGCGAGAGCTTTACCTGTCGGAAGAACGGCAGGGAGAGGAAATGCCCTACGAGAGGCTTTTGGGTGACGCCATGGCAGGCCGGGGCGCGCTCTTCACGCGTGAAGACGCGGTTGAGGCCGCATGGGCGGCGGTCGATCCGGTTCTCAAGACCCATCACCGGGTTATCCCTTACGAGCGCGGCAGTTGGGGGCCGAAAGAGGCTGATGCTATCATCGCCGCGGACGGCGGCTGGCATAATCCCAGCAGCAGAGCTTCATCCGGATGATGCGTCTGACGCAGCATGTTTTTGTCCGCTCCAATCACCGGCGGACACACCAACGCAGTACCGTTTTGTCCAGGAGGGAAACAATGAAAGCGACCCAAAAACTTCATGATCTCGGCCAGAGCCTCTGGCTCGACAACATCACCCGCGGTCTGCTGGCCAGCGGTACGCTTCAACGCTACATTGAGGAGCTATCGATCACAGGTCTCACCTCGAACCCCACGATCTTCGATCATGCCATCAAGAACAGTCACGACTATGACGGAGCCATCAGCCAGAAACTGAAAGAGGGCAAATCGGGCGAGACATTATTCTTTGAACTGGCGATCGAGGATCTCCGACAGGCCGCCGATCTCTTCCGGCCGATCCACGACCGGACAGATGGTGTGGATGGCTGGGTATCCCTTGAGGTCTCGCCCCTGCTGGCTCGCGACACGGCGGGCACTCTCGCCGCTGCCAAGGCGCTCCACGCCCGCGCGGGACGGCCCAATTTCCTCATCAAGATTCCGGGGACCAGCGAGGGCCTTCCAGCCATTGAGGAGGCGATCTTCGCTGGCGTGCCCGTCAACGTAACCCTGCTGTTCTCTGGCGAGCAATATGTCGCGGCCGCCGAGGCGTTCCTGCGCGGCATCGAGCGGCGCATCGCCGCCGGGCTGAATCCCGATGTCGGCTCCGTGGCTTCACTCTTCGTCAGCCGCTGGGACGTGGCAGTAGCAAAAAAGGCGCCGGAGTCGTTGCGCAACCAACTCGGCATCGCTATCGCTTGGGAGACCTATGGGAGGTACCGCTCTCTACTTGACTCGCCGCGGTGGCAGCGCATCTTGAACGCCGGCGCCAGTTCCCAGCGCCTTCTCTGGGCCAGCACAGGAACCAAGGATTCTGAAGCCTCCGACATCCTCTACGTTCAGGCCCTCGCCAAGCCATTCACCGTGAACACGATACCCGAGGTCACGCTGAAAGCTCTCGCCGCTCATGAAGAATTCGGCGAAGCCTTGCCCGTAAATGCCGACACGGTGCTGGCCGAATTCGCCAAGGCAGGTATTGACACGGACGCCGTGGCTGCCCAGCTCCTCAAAGAAGGGGTCGCATCCTTCGCCAAGTCCTGGAACGATCTGCTGGATTGCATCGCATCCAAGAGCAAGACGCTCACGGCTGCCTGAGTCACGAACGGGAGCCATCTCACATGGCCACTGTTTGGAGCTATGATGTATAGCAAATCCGGGCAGGATCGCAGTGTTAACGGCACAAGCTAAAGGAGTTGAATCATATGAATCAGAAAACGCTTTTGATTGTCGGTGGAGCGCTAGTTGTGGTTGCGTTTCTGTTCGGGTTTGTCCCGCAGTACCTGAATGGCAGAGACCTCAATAACCAACTCGGAGCGGTACGGCAGCAACTCGCTTCGGAACGCGAGAAATCACAAATGGACGAGCTTGGTCTGCTCTGCGGGCACGTTTACCTGGAAACAAACCTCAAGAATTATGGCTTGGCGAGTCAATACTCGTCAGAATTCTTCGACAGTGTTCAAGCTATGATGAGCAAATCACCGAATTCAAACCGGAAGTCCTTCCTTCAAGAAGAGCTGGCACAGCGGGACTCGGTTACAGGAGGATTGGCGAAAGGGGATCCGAGCACTCTGTCCGCGGTGCAGGATCTGTTTAGGCGCGCGCTGGAGAATGCACAAAATGGCTTAAAGTAATGTCGCCTCTGATGGTCGGCAGGCACCGGCTGAACAACAATCTCGGGAGCGTTACTACGCTCCTGACCATTTTCAAATGGAAGTCCACCGCAGTGCAAACGGCAACTCTTCTGTTATCAGTGGTACGGACCTGAAGAATTGCCATGCGGCGGCATATTGCCGATCGGCGCCGCACTCGTGATTTCATAGTTATGATATTGAATCGTCAATAAGGCACGTCCACCAAGCCGGATATCGGTGAAGCTATGGACGTGTGCAGGATCGTGATAGACGGAATATATCTTTACCCGTACCCCGGGACCTTCTCCAGTCCGACTTTGAAAAGGCAGTGGCCCCGTGGCAATCATCCTGCAATCGCTGGTGCTCATCATTATTGTGTCAGGGCTTTAACCGCCCGCCATTCGCAGCCAGAGATCCTGTCTCCTGTTCATAATGCAGCATAACGATAGACCGGGGATTGACACGGTACTTTAAACCACTCACGCGAAATCCCATCGCCACTTCAACAATGTCATTCGGCGAAGGGAGAGAGGTGTCGATCAGGCGAAGCCAGCCTCCTTTTGGTCCCCCAGCGACAGGCGGCAGTTCAAACTCCAATGGATTCCAGTAGGCGTTGATCGCGATAAAGCGCATCTGGGTGGCCGCTAGATTGTGCAGGGACAACGCGAGACTGTGTGAGCTCTCCCCCCAGTCGGGCTTCCCAATCTCAACGCCATGCCACTCGATATGAGCTTTGCTGAGGTAGTCCTCAAGCGTGATCTGGCCACCCTCGGTTCCCTGATCGAAATGGAGGTGAGTCCGGATCAAAAGCCGCACAAATCGCAAAAGGTCTGCATTGGCGACGCAAAGGCTCCAATCGTACCAACTGGTTTCATTGTCCTGGCAATATGCGTTATTGTTTCCCAGTTGCGTGCGCCGAATCTCGTCTCCCATGAGCAGCATCGGCGTTCCGACGGAGAGCAGTGTGAGTGCGAGAAGATTCTTGCATTGCTGCGCTCGTAAATGTTCGACGTCTGCATTGGTGGACGGACCCTCCACGCCGCAGTTCCAACTGAAGTTGGCGTTACTTCCATCGGCATTCGACTCGCCGTTAGCCTCGTTGTGCTTGACATTGTACGAAACGAGGTCGTTGAGCGTAAATCCGTCGTGGCAAGTCACGAAGTTAATGCTCTGTCCGGCAGGACGGTCCCGCTCTTGATATAAATCGATGCTCCCTGCGATGCGTTCTCTGAGTTTCACGACAATATTCTGGTCGCCCTTGGCAAACCTGCGAATGTCATCGCGAAATTGCCCATTCCATTCCTTCCATTTATCCTGGCCAAAGCTGCCTACCTGATACAATCCGCCTGAGTCCCACGCTTCAGCAATCAGCTTTGTGCCCGCAAGGACGGGATCAGAGTCTATCTCCCAAATGATCGGAGGATTCAACATGGGTTTTCCCGATTCGTCGCGCGAGAAAATCGACGCCAGATCAAAACGGAAACCGTCGACGTGCATCTCTGAAGCCCAGTACCTTAGACTGTCGAGAATCAGGCGCTTGACGATGGAATGATTGGCCTTGAGCGTGTTGCCCGCCCCGGTATAGTTCGCATATTTGGTGCCATCTTTCTCCAGGATGTAGTAGAAGCTGTTTTCCAGTCCACGGAAGCAGAGTGTCGGTCCATTCTCGTTCCCCTCGCCGGTGTGGTTGTACACAACATCGAGAATTACTTCGATGCCAGCTCGATGCAACTCTTTTACCATGGTCCGAAACTCATCCAGACAGGCCAGTGGATCGTTGCAGGTGCTGTAACCAAGATGAGGAGCAAAGAAGGACACTGGCCCATATCCCCAGTAATTGTCGAGTCCGAAAGGTGCGTCCTGAGGGTCAAACTGAAACACCGGCAAGAGTTCTACGGCGGTGATTCCCAGCTCATGGAGATAGGGTATCTTTTCGATAAATCCAAGATAAGTGCCCCTTCTAGCTTCAGTAACGCCCGAATTCGGGTGTCGAGTGAATCCGGCCACATGCATTTCGTATATTACTGTTCTGCGAAACGAATGCTTGAGCGGCCGATCACCTTCCCAGTCGAAAGTACTTAAATCAGCAACAACGCTCTTCATCGAGGTTCCTGCGTTGTTTCCGGGGTGACACGCAGCGGAGCGATCATAGTGCTGGCCAACAGAAACGCTCTTGCCATAGGGGTCAATCAAGACTTTCTGGCGGTCAAACCGATTTCCGCCGAACGCCTCACCAGGACCATCGACGCGGTATCCGTAGAGTTGCCCGGCCACGATTCCTGGTACAAAGATGTGCCAGTAATGAGAAGTGCGATTGATTGTTGGACTGAGCTTTATGACTCTGGACGGTTGCTTGGCGTCGGCGCCATCGAAGAACACGATCTCAACATCCGTGGCATGGGCTGAGAAGATGCTGAAGTTTACACCGAGAGGGTTTAACGTGGGACCCAGTGGATACGAATAGCTGGCGCATTTGTCCTGGACGGCGGGATCACGAGAGTCGACGGACTTCCGATGTGGGTTCATCTTTTGCTCCGAGCACAGACGGTTGCAAATATAAAGTGGATTGATTCACTGCCGTCAACATTGCCACAGGATTTGCTCAGCTTCGAGCGGCACAGATGCGTTGGGATGGTGGGGAATGATGCGTGCGGTGTAGTCGCTCGCGGGACGAGTTGCGGATACCTGCGCCGAATAGGCTAGCACGCCCGGAAAATCCACTTGGGGATCAGGCGCAATCATAACTTCGAGGACAGGTTCGCCTCCCTGGATTGAGTCTGCGTAGAGTTCGACTCTTAGTTGATCCGGATTCAGTTTGCCCGGAGAAACCTGTACCTGGAAGTAATGCCGGTCGTCGCGCGTCTCGATTTCCACCGCACCAAAGCGTACCGCGCTCCAATGCCGATCGATCTCTTGCTGCCAGTTAAGTAAACTTTCGCCAAGCTTGCTGTCCTCCGCTGCACGCTCGCGGTAACCAGAAGCGGCAGGCAGATAGTGATTCTCTGTGTATTCGCGGATGGCACGGGAAGCAGAAAACTCCGGGGTGAGCCGCGCCATGCTCTCGCGGATGCGTCCCAGCCACTTGGATGGAATGCCCTTTTCATTTCGCTCATAGAACTCAGGGATTACCTCATGTTCCAGCAAGGCATACAAAGCTTCAGCCTCTGTTTCATCCCATGCCGGATCTTCGCCATGTTCCTGGCCATCACCAATAGCCCAGCCAACTTCGGAAGAATAGGCTTCCGACCACCAGCCGTCCAACTCGGAAAGATTCAGGCCGCCGTTGACGAGAACCTTCATACCACTCGTCCCGCAAGCCTCCCAGGGGCGCCGCGGCGTGTTGATCCATAGATCGATGCCCTGGATTAATTCCTGAGCCAGCATCATGTCGTAATCGCTGAGGAACACGACACGGCCTTGGACTTCCGGACGTTTGATGAAGTCCTTCCATTGCTTGATCAGCGCCTGTCCAGGCATATCCTGAGGATGAGCCTTCCCAGCGAGAATCAACTGAACAGGGCGCTGCGGATTGGAAAGCAGGCGCACGAGCCTCTCAGTATCATGCAAGAGAAGATTGGGGCGCTTGTAGGTGGCAAAGCGGCGCGCGAAGCCGAGCGTCAGCACATTTTCTTCAAAGATGCCGCTGGCATCCGACGGTCTGCCACCTTCCGCGGCGAGCTGACATGCGTAGCGCTCGCGCATCTGACCGATCAGCGCTTTTCGTCCTTCTGTACGCATTTGCCACAACTGTTCATCGGTGAGTTGGCGGATGTCATCTTCGACCGGACGATCCCCACGCCAACGTTTCTTGCCACAAGCCGTGGTCCAGAGAGCATCTGCAGCTTCTGAGTCCCAGGTGGGCACATGAATTCCATTGGTGACTGAGCCGATCGGAATTTCGTTTTGTGGCCATCGCGGGAAAAGTGGCTGGAAGATATGCCGGCTCACCTGTCCGTGCAGTTTGCTGACGCCATTCACCCGCCCGCTGCCACGGACCGCAAGATAGGCCATGTTGAAGGGTTCCGAACTGTCTCCTACGTTCTGTCTTCCCATCGCGAGCAAATCCTCAACCGAAATGGCGAGTTCATCCTGCGCAAAATGGCTGAGATATTGACGTATGAGATTGGGATCGAAGCGATCAAATCCGGCACTGACCGCGGTATGCGTAGTAAAGACATTTCCAGCTCGCGTGACGCTCAGGGCGAGATCGAATGGCTTCTCGTGATCCTCCATGTAGGAGCGGGCCCGTTCGAGCGTAGCAAACGCCGCGTGTCCTTCATTGAGATGACATACCTCAGGTTGCAATCCTAACGCTCGCAGCAAACGCCAGCCACCAATTCCAAGAACGATCTCCTGCTTTAGCCGCATCTCCGCGTCGCCGCCATAGAGTTCACTGGTAATACCCCGGTGAGCCGCAGTGTTGGCAAAATCGTTGGTATCCAGCAGGTACAGTTATGCCCTTCCAACCGAGACTTCCCAACAGCGAAGCCAGATCTTCGAGCCTGGAAACTGAATCTTTAGCCGCAACCATTCTCCATTTGGCTGCCGCAGCGGCCGGATAGGCAACTGGCCCGGATCGTTGACCGGATAAAGTGCCTGTTGCCGGCCTTCCGAATCGAAGTCCTGGCGAAAGTATCCCTGACCATAGAGCAAGCCGACTCCAATTACCGGCACCCCCAGGTCGCTTGCCGCCTTCATCTGGTCGCCTGCCACGTTGC
>Ga0224558_1000960_pt1 | contig 32310 bp, 30 predicted proteins | sample 714S32024metaG_FD_180682 | JGI IMG/M metagenome (GOLD analysis project Ga0224558, IMG submission 180682) | Peat soil microbial communities from Stordalen Mire, Sweden - 717 S3 20-24 | ecosystem: Environmental > Terrestrial > Soil > Wetlands > Peat | place: Sweden: Norrbotten County, Stordalen... | reverse complement strand
CCCCTGATTCATGAGCCATTGTCTGCTCTCCTCGCATTCAAATCGCGGCAAGCCAGAAATGACTTCAACTTATTGCGCAGCTATTACTTGCAGCCAGCACCTTGTCACTTAACCGGACAGCAGTGGTACCGCATATGGTGTCGTTGGTGCGACCGCATAGCGTTGTCGACGTGGGCTGCGGATTGGGCACTTGGTTGAAGGTATTTCAGGAAAATGGAATTATCGAAATAAGAGGATTTGATGGCGATTACGTCGATCAATCACGATTGATGATCGATCCGACAAACTTTACCAAAGTAGATTTAACTCGACCGCTGAATGTTGATCGTAGGTACGACTTGGCAATTTGCGTAGAGGTGGCTGAGCACTTGCCCGAAAGAAGTGCTCGCTATCTTATCCGCGGGTTGACATCTCTTGCGCCCGTTGTGGTGTTCTCAGCGGCAATACCCGGGCAGGGTGGTTTACACCATCTGAACCTGCAATGGCCTCCGTACTGGCAGGGCTTATTCGCGGAACACCAATACGTCCGTTTGGATGCAATCCGGCCGAAGATCTGGCGGGACCAGAACATCAATTGGTGGTATCGTCAAAATATTCTGCTTTATGCATCCCCAGACGCACTTGCCAACTCCCCGGTATTGAGAGAGGAAGCAAGCACCCCTCCCTGGGATTTGGAGTTGATTCATTCATCCGTCTTATACAGGCGCGTAGGCATTGAAGAGCTTTTTAAGAAGCTCCTGATTGCAGTACGTGATAAGCTGGCCCGAAAAACCGATGCAAAGTTCGGGGCCCTCTCGAAATAGAGGCTGGAAACAGAACTTCCCGTTTGCTATGACTAAACGGAGACTGGTATTTCGCATTTCTTACGGGAATGGACGCGGGCAAAATCACCAGCAGACGGTCCACCAACCGCATCCACGGCTCCCACAAATCCTTGATATCCTCCGCGAAACCTGAGTGCCACAGCGATGGTTGTATCGCGACCGAGTGAATCAGCGGTGCCATACGCGGAACGCCGAGCACGATCTTAGCCTCGCCGTCCTTCGTCCCCAGCCACGACCTGGCTCGCGGTTGTCGTTTGCAACTGCACTGCCGGCGGCAACTAAGGTATGCTTGCGAGTGCCTGACGCTCTGATCCCGGGGAACTCCAGTGGGTGAATCTGCTACCGGCCGCTATCGTCTCCTGGTGCTGGCCTCGCATGTAATTCAATATCAGGTGCCAATGTTCCGCATCTTGGCGGCGGATCCGCGTCTCGACCTGACTGTACTTTTCTGCTCCGACTGGGGAGTAACGGCTTACCACGATGAAGGCTTCGGACGCGAAGTTCGCTGGGACGTTCCTCTGTTGGATGGGTTCCGCTCCGAGTTTCTCCCAAACTGGAGCCCCCGCCCGCATCCGGGCCGCTTCTGGGGGCTGATCAATCCGGCCGCATTACAGCGCATTCGTTGCGGCGAATTTGATGCTGTCTGGGTGCACGGCTGGGCCAGCGTGACCAACTGCATGGTGATGCTGACAGCCTTCTCGGCTCGTGTGCCAGTGCTTCTGCGGGGCGATACCAACCTGCTCCCGCCGCTCCCAAGATGGAAGAGATGGTTGAAGCAGGTCATTCTATCTCATTTATTCCACTATGTTTCCGCGTTCCTGGCGATCGGGAAAAACAATGCGGACTTTTATCGAGCCTACGGGGTGCCTGCCGAGCGCATTCTAGCTGTACCTTTGGCGGTGGATAATGATTTCTTCGCGGCCACCGCGCGTGCTCTTCCGCCCAAGAACGATTTGAAGCGCGATTTGCAGATACCGCAGGATCTGCCGGTCGTACTCTTCTGCGGCAAGCTGACCCCGGTGAAGCGACCCATGGACCTGCTCCGCGCCTTTGAAAAGGCGGTGCGGACCCGGCCGGCGGCCTTGCTGTTCGTGGGCGATGGCGTGCTGCGTGGCGATCTTGAGAACTACAGCGCCAAGCATCAGGTTCCTAATGTCTGTTTCGCGGGGTTTCGCAACCAGACGGAATTGCCTCGTTACTTTGGCGTGGGCGACGTGTTGGTCCTGCCCTCGAGCACGGAGCCCTGGGGTTTGGTAGTAAACGAGGCCATGAACTTCGGGTTGCCCGTAATTTGCAGCAACCAGGTAGGGTGTGCTGCCGACTTGGTGAAGCCGGACGAGAACGGTTATGTTTTCCCGGCTGGCGATATCGACGCGCTGGCTGGTAGCCTTGCCGCTATGTTGACCGACAAAGGTCGGCGTAGTGCTATGGGAGAGCGCTCCCGCGCGCTGATTGCAGACTGGGGCTTTCGCAACGATCTGGAGGGCGTGGTCGCAGCGCTGCAGCAAGTGGTCAGACCTGCTTTGTCGTAGTATTAGGGAATCTGTCGATGTTGTCGATTTGAAATGCGTTCATGACCTTCAATATGGCGACTCCGTTACGTACCGCGAAAAGCGCTTCCGCTGACGGCATCCCGCCCGCTCCGTTGGTGGGCATTGCTATTCCGGCATACAAGGCCGCCGCGACGCTCGAGGAAACGCTGAGGTCGTGCCTGGCGCAAACCGTTACCGACTGGGTGGCCTATGTTACCGTCGATGGCAGTGAATGCGGGCCCGAACAGCAGATCGTCGCACGGCTGAACGATCCGCGCATCTGCCTGCAATGGAATGGACGCTGTCTTGGTCAGTTCGAGAATTTCAATCGTGCAATGCTGAGATGTTACGCGGTTGGGGTCAGCTGGATCAAGCTGCTATGCGCCGACGATATCCTGCATCCCGATGCCCTTGAGCGCATGCTGGCTGTGGCCCAACAGGCGCCAACTTGCGGACTCGTTTACGGCTATTATCGGGGCATAGACGATACCGGACGCGTGGTTACCCTCTGTGATGTGTCTCATATCGCTACGCGCGTTGTATCCTCGGAAGAGTACGTTCGAGTGGCCCTGCCGTCCTTTAACCCAATCGGCGGGCCTAGCTCCGTAATGTTGCGCGCCTCCGTATTGGATCGGTGCGGCATTTTCGATGCGCGCCTGGACTACTCGGGTGAGCCGGACCTCTGGTTTCGCATCGTTACTCAATTCGACGTAGGTGTCGTGGGCGAATCCCCTATTCTCGATTACAGGTTTCACGAAAACTCCATCACCGGTCGCGGCTATAATTCCGCCCGCCGCTTCGAGCAACCGCTCGATATTGTTCGCAATCTGATTGCGCGGTCTGTGCCCTTCTCGCGCAGGTGGTTCATGGCGCAGGCGCTTCTGGGTAGCACGGTGGCATCGGACCTCCTGACTGCGGCCGCTTTCGTTCGTCGTGGGGATCTAAGGGTAGCCATGACGGGCTTGTGGACGACGGTGCGTCGCTTATCTTTCTGGGCGGCACCTGTGGCACTGATGGATTTTGTCTTCCGTCTGGCTCTTCTGTCGACTGGTCACCATCCGGCCAGGAATAACCCCTATGCGGCGTCGGAGCATGACAACGCCGAAGTACCACGATACTCGAGCACTGGAGCAGATCGTGGTTGAGTTGCGTTACGGAGAATAGCTAGTTTCGGGCTTATGAGCCTTTTGGTACGTTTGCTTGGTTTCCCAGGAACGCTGATTGCCGGTGACCCGCTGGTCTGGGACCGGTGGCGTTGGTTGAAGCCCCGTTTGCAGCGCCACTCGGGCGCCCTGCTCGACGTGGGTTGCGGATCCGGGGCCTTCTCGATCGGAGCTGCGCGCATGGGATACCGTGCGCTCGGGCTTAGCTGGGACGAACGCAATCAATTTGTAGCCGCCGAGCGCGCTGGGCTGTGCAAGGCTGCCGGTGCGCGGTTCCAAGTACTCGATGTGCGCAAACTTGATACTCGCACCGACCTCCGAGAACAATTTGACGTGGTGATCTGTCTGGAGAACATCGAGCACATCTTTGACGACAAAAAGCTCATGACCGACATGGCTGCCTGTCTGAAATCTGGGGGATCGCTGCTGCTGACGACGCCAAACAAGCGGTACCGCCCTATCGGCCCAAATCCCGACGACGGGCCACTTTCCGCCGTCGAGGATGGAGGCCACGTCCGCCGCGGGTATACGGAGGATGAACTGGTCGAGCTCTGCCGCCACGCTGGTCTCATGGCCGACAGGATTACGTACTGCAGCGGGTTCCTCAGCCAGAAGCTCGCTTATGTGTTTCGGATACTGTCTGCCATACACCCCCTAGTCGGTTGGGCCGCGATTCTGCCTTTCAGGTGGTTACCGTTGTTTGATCCGGTTGTCACACCCCTGCTGCATTGGCCGGGCTACAGCATTTGCCTGGAGGCGCGCAAGCCGCAATGACACCTCAGGTCCATTCGTGTCCGGCGCTCCCGAGCGTCGATATCTCGGTGGGCAGCCGTTTCCATGCGTTCGACTTAGCGCGCGAACTGCACGCCCGGCGCATGCTGCACGGGATCTATACCGGGTACCCGCGGTTTTCCGCCAAGCGCTTCTCGCTGCCGCCGGAGTGCATGGACTCGGTATGGACGCATGAACCGCTGAATCGTCTGCTGTCTGGTCTGTACCGTCGTGGAGTGTTGCCGGCCGCCCCGAATTTCACCCTCTCTGACCGATTCGATCGTATCGTGGCGCGGCGTCTCGCGCCCGGAGCCAATCTCTTCGTCGGCTGGTCAAGCCAGTGCCTGCACTCATTGTTCAGGGCCAGAGAATTGGGAATGGTAACGATCGTCGAGCGCGGATCCGCCCACATTGAGTGGCAGCGCGACATTCTCAGGGAAGAAGCCGAGTTGACCGGCATGCGCGTGGAAGTGCCTGATCCGCGAACTATCGAGCGTGAGTTAGCCGAATACCAGGCGGCTGACTTTATCGCGGTGCCGACGGAATTCGTGGCCCGCACATTTGTGGAACGCGGCATCCCACGTGAGCGTCTTATCGTCAATCCGTACGGGGTCGACTTGCGCCTTTTTCGGCCGGTCGAGCCAGCCCACTTAGGGGGCGGGCTTCGGGTGATTCATGTCGGCAGGGTGTCGGTGCGGAAGGGCGTACACTACCTGATCGAGGCCGTTGGGCGCTTACCACAGGCGACGCTCACCATCGTAGGTGCGCCCGATCCGGGCATGTCGAAGCTGCTTTCCGCCGCCCATGTCAACTTCATCGGGCCAGTGCCGGGCCGCGAACTGCCTAGGCACTATGCCCAAGCGGATGTGTTCTGCCTGCTGTCGCTTGAGGAGGGTCTGGCTCTGGTGCTGGCGCAGGCAATGGCAATGGGTTTGCCAATAATCGCCACTCCAAATACGGGCGCTTCCGATCTCATTACGGACGGCGTTGAAGGCTTCTTAGTCCCTGTAAGGGACCCCGATGCAGCGCTGGCGAAGCTGGCGCTTCTTGCTACTGACCCGGCGCTGCGTCGTAAGATGGGTCGACGCGCACGGGTCCGTGTCGAAACCGGTTTTTCGTGGACCGATTACGGCGACCGCACGGTAGTAGCCTATCAGGGCGCCTTGCAATCACGTCTAACGGTATTTTTCCCGGGTAAGCACTGAGAGCATTTGCCCAACTAGGCGCGGTTCCATTCTTGATTGCCTCACGCGAGTTGGTCAAAATCCTTTGAGCGTGGCCCGAGATGAAGCGCTTTACCTCTATAGCTACCTTGTCCCCCTTAGTTATTGCTGTGTCGCCCCTCTTCCTCATGAGAGCTCCGGCCATAAATTCATAGAGGTGGTGGATAAAGCGAGAGTAAGCGTTATTGCATAACTTTCTTCCCCGCGCATGCCAGTTCTGCCCAACGAGAGCCTGTTTTTGGGTTCTGCTCGAGACCCCTCAGCGTCTGTTTCTCAAAGGAGAATCACATAATGCGCGTTGGACTATAATAGCGTCTACTAGCGTCCAAACGAGGATTCTCGCTTGCGCGCGGCGCCCTGGCTGGTGAAGTCGCATTGCTCAAGCCCGTGCGAGCGACAGAAGTGGGGCCATGCGGAATTGCCCAGGATATCATCGCTCCAGATCACACCGCCCGGTCTGACGTAAGGGAAAGCGACCTCGAATTCCCACATCATGTGTTCGTGGGAATGATCGCTGTCGTGAATGAATATATCGATGGAGCCAAGCGACTGAAGCAGCGGGGGCAGTTTCTCTCTCGCGTCGCCCGACACAACGGTATGGCGTTCAAGCAGGGCGCTGGGAATTGCCCACCCGGAAGTCAGTCCATGAGGAGTAAAGGAGTGACCCTCGCAGGGATTCAGCTCCCGTCCGTCCGCGGACGGAGGGGCAAGATCGACCGTCCACAGATGGCCGGCGCCGTTACGCTCGAGCGCGCGCAGAATGAAGGAGGAAGACTTGCCTGGCGTACCGCCTGTCTCGACAATTCTCTCTGGGCGCACGATTCGTGTTAGCGCATAGAGCGCCACGCACGAAAAAAACATGGTGCTGCCGTCGGGCGCGACCATGAAATCAGTCGGGAACGGGAAGTAACGTACGTGCTCGCGATATCGGCCGCGGACGTCTGCGGTAAAGCCGCGATCGTGCTCGACTTCGCCGCAGAAGTGATCGGCCTCGGCAATAGAGGCACCGGTGAGCCGAGAGAGCGAATCGTTACGGAGGCGACGAAACCGGCCATATTGGAGCATCAGACGCGCGCGATTAGCGATCATGCGGGGGCGGCGCAGCGCGATTCCAGCTGCTTCAATCCAGTTCATACTTTGCGAGCTCCTTTGGCGCTGCTCTGCGGCGTCCTGATTTCGTCCGGAATTTCCTTTTTGCTTCAACAACGGGAGTTATTGTAGCCCCATCCCGCTTTTCGCCGACAGTCTGAAATCAAGTCCCGCGTTGTGCCCCGAGGGAAAGTGGTTCGGTCCATTCGGATAATCGGACACACATACGAGGACTGACCTTATAATTCGATAAGCGGTGGTGTGGAAACGAGGCATGGTGACGCTATTGAGGCACCGGCAAACGAAAGGGCCGGACTCGGCTAGGCCGCACCTAAACCGTCGCGCCACCTCTCGACTTCACCCTTAGGAGGGTCTCCAGATGAAAATCGTTTCGCAATGTCGTGAACAGGCGAGATGGGTCACTCCATCTGGGGGCACGTTCATCCGTTCCTGATCGACGCGGATGGCTTGCGTGCCATAGCAGCATCTTGCGGTTTCACGGGCCAATGTTATTCATTGCCTTACAATTTCGCCGAAGTTCAGTCGGGCTGCCCCGGCTCTTCGCTTCAGGGAGGTGAACTCGCAATCATTGCCCACAAAATCACCAGTTCCGCCCTGTGCTAGGATATCGTCCAACGAAGCGTGAACAGCTTGAAAATTCTTTACATCGGTGCAAACGGTGGCACCTCGCGGCATCGGGCGCTCGCCCTGCAGCGACTTGGGCATAGTGTTCACATTTTGGATACCGATGCGCTCCTGCCTCGTGGAAGATTGGTTGGCAAATGGATTTTCGAGACGGGCGGCCTTTTCCTCGAGAGACTCGCTTACGCAAAGTTTCTCGATGCTATCCCCGCGCATATCGATTTCGATTTGGTCCATGTGAATCACGGTGAGTTAGTTGGGGCGCCACTCGTAATTGAACTGAAGCGACGATACGGCAAAGTCATCAACTACAACGCCGACGACCCATTCGGCGCCCGTGATCATCGCAAGTGGCGTCTTTATCTCCAGGCTGTTCCGTACTACGATCTCATCATTGTCGTACGGGAGTGCAATGTAGGCGAAGCCAGGAATCGCGGCGCGCAGGATGTGCTATTCGTTTTCAGGACAGCAGACGAGGTCGCGCACGCGCCACGCTCGATCACCGCCCGTGATCGTCAAACGTGGGTTGGCGAAGTCGTTTTTGTCGGCACCTACATGCCGGAACGCGGGCCGTTCATGGCAGAATTAGTTTCCCGAGGCGTTCCCTTGAGCATTCGTGGCGACCGCTGGGAAAGAGCCGGGGAGTGGCCGCTCCTGCGGCGATACTGGCGAGGTCCGGGAATAGTAGAGGAAGACTACGCCAAAGCTGTGCAATGCGCCAAGATCTGTCTGGGACTGCTCTCCAAAGGCAATCGTGATCTGCACACGCAACGGTCCAGCGAGATTCCCTATCTAGGCGGCCTGTTTTGTGCCCAACGCACGGCGGAGCATCTGGCGCTCTACGAGGAGGATCGGGAAGCGGTTTTTTGGACTGATGCGCAGGAGTGTGCGGAGAAGTGCATGCAGCTTTTGGAGAATGAGCCCCGGCGACTGAGAATCGCCGAGAACGGGCGACAACGCTGCATACGGAATGCCACACTCAATGAACCCGCTATGAGGAGTATCCTGGAAAAGGCGCTGTCGGGAGATGAATCGCGGTCGCGCAATTCTCCGCCGCCGCTCAAACGCGCTGCCGACGGATCTTGTGAATAAGGACTCCAGGGCGACATCATCTGCAGCGAGCCTGCGCGATCTTCTGCTGCAGAAATATGTTTCCAGCAGTGCCGGCCCACATCGCCCGCTCACCGAAACCGAACTGAACGGATTTCTTGTCGCCTACCGCTATTATTTGCGTAGCTGGGTGCCCACCCCGGCGGAAGGAGGCTGGCTCGATCTCGGCTGCGGCCAGGGCGCCCTCATGCGGCTGGCACTCGCTTACGGTTACCGCGAGGTACTGGGGGTCGATCTCAGCGACGAGATGCTGGCAGATGCCCGGGCCGACGGTTTGACGGTCGTAAAGGATGACCTACTGAGCTTCCTCGAACGTACCCCGGAGCGGCACTGGTCGGTGGTATCTGCTTTTGATGTGGTCGAGCATTTCTCCAAGGAAGACGGGTTTAGAATCCTGTGTCAAATCCGGCGCGTACTCCGTTCCGGCGGCATTTGTTTGCTAAAATTGCCCAGCGCTAGCAGCCCATGGGGAACCCATGTGCACGCCAGCGATTTGACACATGAGATGTTCTATACTCGTTACAGCATTGCTCAACTGGCGAATTTGGCCGGGTTTGCGGAGGCTGGGCTGCGCGAGGTAGGCCCGGCGCCGACGGGGTTTCTGTCGGCTGCGCGCTGGTTGCTGTGGCAGGCGGTGCGCGCCGCGTACGCTACCGTCAATGTGATCGAAACCGGCGCCGGCACAGGCGGAATTTATACCCGCGTGGTTCTGGTACGTCTGGTTGCCTGATTTGCGGCTACAAGCATGAGCTCGAGTTATCTGCAGGTCACGGAGCAGTACCGGCAAGAACAGCGCCACCGCATGTTCTTCATGGCCAGCACCTTCACCGTCCTATGCTGCGCCATTGGCGCCGTCGGTACCGGTTCGGGCCGAGCCACGATGATGTTGCTGAGCATTGGATCCGTCGGGGTATGCAGCCTGATCGTGCTGGCGATGATGTATCTCGCGCGGGAATTGCTTTTGCCACGATTGATCGTTGCTGGCTATGCTCTGCAATGCTTCTGGCTAACTTTTGTTGCTGTCTTTGACGTCGGTGGGATCGACTCGACGGCGTTCTCGCCCGATATGTACCAGAATCCTTACCGAGCGGTGCTGCCAAATCTACTGGTGCCGCTCGCCGCCCTGGCTGCCATCGGGTTCTGGCGTCTGCTGCCAGTGCGTGCCCTGAGTCGCGGCGATCTGTGGCGCCTTACCGAGGAGGCGCCTCCAGGGTTCGGGTTTTATCTTGTAGCGAGTGCAGTGCTGTTGTTGGCTTATTGGCCCGCAACGGTGGAGCATGCCGGATGGTGGGCGTATGGGGTGAGGGTGGTCCACCAGTCTATGGGGTTCATGCCGCTGTTCATGGGTCGCTATTTTCGCCAATTTCCCCGGACCAACCGCCTATGGATGCCCGTGTTGGCCATTAATGCCGTCATAGCGTTGAGCCTCGGGGGGCGAAGCCAGGCGTTTATGCCCGTAGTGCTGTACCTGATCGGACGCGCACTCGGGCAGCAGGCAGGAAAGCGCGTGCGCTCTCTTGTCCTCGTAGGGCTCTTAGGTATACCCATCTTCGCCATTTCGGGAGCGCTCGGGGCCGTGCGCGGCGAAACTGGCCGCGGCGATTTCAGCATCTTCAGCCTCGATCGGACAGCTGAGACAACGAATGCCATTTGGAGCCGTCTCGCCCACAGATCGAACCTCATTGATCAAGACATACTGCTGAACGGCCCAGGCCGCATGGTCGTTTGGCCGAACCTAGAGGCTGCCATTCTGACGCCCGAAACCATTCCCTATCGCGGTTTCGACGACTTTGCTCATGAAGTTCTGCTCTCGTTTAAGATTTTTGCGCCAGCGGATTTTTCCCGCCAGGACAGCTACGACGCGGGACTTTTCGCCTCTCCTGCAACCCGATACGGCTATGCGGTCAACACGAGTACCAGTGTGGAATGGGGGGTACTGGCGGATGGATGGTCGCGAGGTGGCCCTTGGGCGACGATGCTCTTCGGCTTTGTGTTGACAGTGTTTTTCATCATTGCCGAGTACATCCTACTGACTCGCAGCATCCAAAGGTCGAAGGCACTTCTGATGATCTCTGGATTTCTGATCATCAGCGCCCTAATGAACCCGGCAACTGCGGGCCTGCTGTACATACTTCGCCAGGTTGTACTCGATTGTGTCCTGATTCTGATGCTTACCTTCATTGTGGAGCGATGGCGCCCTCCTGCGAAGGTTGCCCTTGCCCGCGAACGCTCCTTCTTTGCTCGTGGCACAGGCCTCAGCCGGGACGCGGGTCGCGCTAGTAGATGATTCGTGGTTCGAACAATTTCTGGGGTCCCTCTGTGCAACATGGGAGCGCCGTACGTTCACAGTCAGTTCGCGAAACAGTTTCTGCCGCTGGTGGGAATGTGCTGGTAACGGCTGGCCAATATCATCCGGATCACCCCGCCGGTGCCAACCGCCTACCCTATGACGAGGCGCGGTTCCTTGCTGCGACGGGCTTAGAGGTCTGGATGCTAGTGCAGGACATTCTCTGCACCCGCCGCGAGTATGAAGTGGACGGCGGGGTCCATGTGCTGCGCTACCAGACACCGAAGCTGCATGTTCTTGATCCACGACGAATGTGGGCACAACGCAGGGCAATTGCCGGCACGCTCTCGCGGCATCTGCCGAGTGTCAGCGCGATTCACGGCCACGCCCCGTTGTCGTATTCCGCCGCTTGCGCGTTTTATCCGGCTGCGCACAAGGTTTTTTCGGTCCACTCGCCCGTTACCATGGAAATGGCACTGAACTGGTCCGGAGGATCGTGGTTGGACTCGACACGACGCTTGGTTGGCTTGCCGCTCCTTAAGCGACTGGAGCGCCAATGTCTCGATCGCTCCGACGCGGTTTCGGTCGACTCGGGTTATACGCGCAGCTTGCTGGAAAAAATCCATGGTCCGGGGGTGACCGCCAACATTAAGGTGATCCCGGGCTGGGTGGCCCTCGACGGCTTTGACGCAGGCCAGAGCAAGGCCGCGGCGCGCCGCCAACTCGGGTGGCCCGACGATGTGCCCGTGCTGTTCACCTTACGGCGCCTGGTCGGGCGCATGGGGTTGGACATCCTGTTGCGCGCCACAGCGCGACTGCGCAATGCCGGTTGGAACTTTCGCCTAATGATCGGCGGCGACGGCCCGTTGTGCCCGTTGCTGAAGAAAACCGCAGCCGCTCTTGACCTCGACGGCTGTGCACATTTTCTCGGCAGGGTGGAGGATACCACGCTACCATTAATGTACAGCGCTTGCGATGCGTTCGTGCTGCCGACTGCGGCTTTGGAATGCTTCGGGCTGATTGCGATTGAAGCACTCGCCGCGGGCCGGCCAGTCTTGGCTACTCCGGTGGGCGCCATACCCGAGATACTCTTGCAGGTGGAACCACGTTGGTTGGCGCGGTCCGCCCGGGAAGACGACCTTGTGTCCTTGCTGGCCGACTTCCTTTCCGGTAATCTGCCGATTCACGAACCCAGTGAGCTTCGCGGCCTGGTGGAGCGCGAATACCTGCGCGAAAGTGTGATCCCTCAGCTGACCGCTCTGCTGTTCGCAGATCAGAACGCCTGACATGAGCGCGCATTCCATTTCGCACAATGGCAGCTTGGAATGGCCTCCTCGCATTTTTGTGGTCGTGGACGTGTATCTGCCGGGATTCAAGTCTGGCGGTCCGCTCCGCACAATCGAAAACATGGTGGACCGCATGGATGAGTATAAGTTCTTCATTTTCACTCGCGATCGGGACTCCCGCGACGACGCTCCTTACACCGAAATTCGTATTGAGCAATGGAACGACGTCGGCAAAGCCAAGGTCTTTTATTCTGCGGGCATGACCATGCGGTCGATCCGCCGACAGTTTTCGGCGGTAAAGCCGGATCTGATCTACCTCAACAGTCTCTTCTCATTCGGCACGATCAAAGTACTGCTAATGCGGCTCGCCGGTCTGCTGCCTGCGATTCCGGTGGTGCTGGCCCCGCGGGGCGAGTGCTCGCCGGGCGCACTGGGCCTGAAGCGACTGAAGAAGCACGCGTACCTTGCCGTCGCTCCTCGGCTCCTGTACCGCGACCTAATCTGGCAAGCGACCTCGGAGTTCGAAAAGGCGGACATCGAGCGTGCCTTGGGGCATGGCCAGCGCATTCGTATCGCCAGCGATCTTCCTCCCCGGCAGATCGACCTGACGCCACTGCAAAAGCCGCGCAAGCAATCCGGAGCTGCCAAGTTCGTCTATCTGTCCCGGATCTCGGAAAAGAAGAACTTGCACTACTTGTTGTCTTTGCTGCGCACACTCCGCGGTGAAGTAGAACTCGACATTTGGGGCCCGATTGAAGACGCAAGCTACTGGAGGCGCTGCCAGGCGGAGATCATGGCGATGCCGTTATCCGTTAAAGTTGCGTTCCGAGGTCCGGTACAACACGAGCGCGTGACCAGGATAATGGAGAGCTACCACTTTTTTGCGCTACCTACCCTGGGAGAGAACTTCGGCCACGTTGTCCTGGAGGCCTGGACTGGGGGTTGCCCGGTGTTGATCAGCGACCAGACTCCGTGGGTGAATCTCGAAGCGAAGCGCGCCGGATGGGAGATGCCTCTAGCCGAGGTCAGCCTGTGGAGTGCTGTGTTGCAAACCTGCGTCGATATGGACCAGTTGACTTATACGATCTGGTCGGAAAGCTGTCGCCGATACTTAAGCGAGTGGATGTCTTCTCCGACCCTGGACCATGACAACTACGCGCTGTTCGCGGAAGCGCTGCAAGCCGCTCCGACACGGACGCCACGAACCGCCAGCGCGCAGTCTGGCGGACACAGTGCCAGCTGACCATGTCGCCACGGTGATCGCTTGTTGCCAGGCGATGTGCACCTTTAGTCTATTAGAGAGCTTCAGTAACAATTTTGTAGAGGCGTGGAAAATGGAGGTACCCCTTATCGTTACTGACGCGGATTGGTCTAGGGAGGCATGTGGGGCAGCCGCGCTCTATGTGGATCCGCGAAACGCTCCGGAGACAGTTCGGGAACTTGCGACCGTCGTGGCCGCCAATTCTTGCCGCTTGCATGAGTTGGTCGAAAATGGGCGCCGTCAGCTAGAACTTTATCCAGATTCGCACGCCAAGACAGCCGCTATGTTGCAGCGATGGAACGTGTGCGGGCTTTGGGCCCCTGTCCCGATTGGGAGAGAAAGAATATTCAATGGCTTTAATGTGCGGGGTGATTGGCGATAACGGCAATGAGTTCCCATGGGCCTGCGGCCCACCTATTGACATGAAAATCAGGGTTGGGCCGGCGCGTGTACGATCCATGTAGCTTGGACGGCAAAGGTCGTTAGCACTCTGGATGAAGTGAGGCCGTCAATGAGTTTGACCGGGATCGCGCGTTTGAACCAATCTGTGTCGCGCCATCCCTCCCGGGGGTGGTAGCACGTGACGGTGTGTAACCTTTTTTGCGCGCGTTCTGCCGCTTCCACGCCAGGAGGAAGCGATGAAGATGGCGGGGATTGACGTACATAAGAAAGTGCTGATGGTGGTTGTCATCGATGCGAGTACGCCGGAAGAGAAGCCGGAGCGGCGGCGATTTGCCACCATGCCGAGCGAGTTGCGACGACTGTCGATCTGGTTACAGGAACAGGGAGTGGAAGAAGCGGTTATGGAATCGAGCGCCCAGTACTGGCGCTCGGTGTGGTTGGAACTGGAGCCTCATATGCATTTGCACTTGGCCCAGGCATTCTCCAACCGTGCTCCGCGGGGACGCAAGCATGACTTCAAAGATGCTGAGCGTCTGGTGCGCCGGCTAATCGCCGACGAGTTGATTTTGAGTTTTGTGCCCGACGGAGAGCAGCGCATCTGGCGCAGCATGACCCGGATGAAGCTACAGCTCACGCGCGACCGGGTGCGCCTGCAGAACCAGATGGAGTGTTTACTGGAAGAGATGCGGATCAAGCTGTCGATTGTCGTGAGCGATCTGCTGGGCGCCAGTGGGCTGCGCATTCTACAGGCCTTGGCCAGAGGAGAGACCGACCCCAAGCGATTGGCGCAGTTGGGAGATGAGCGGTTGCAATGCACCGAGGAACAACTGGTGGATGCTTTGACGGGAAGAGCGCAGCCCATCCACCGGGAAATGCTGGCCTTACAACTGGAGCGGCTGCAGTTGATCGATCAGCACATTGCCGAGCTCAATCGCATGATCGCCGCTGCCAACGATAGAACGTCGAGCGCGCCATCCCGAGCTCCGCGATCGTTGCTCGCTTCGGGCGCGGCGCACGCCGCACCAACTCAATCATCTCCGCTCGTACTTCCGACGGAGGCCTAGCTGTGCGTGAAAAACGCAGGGACCTGTTCTTTGCAGAATTAAATTCTTGATAGCGCAGTGTTTGCTTTCGGTGATCGCGGTGAATGATCTGACTCTGCCTTTGCGATTACAATCTATCGATAAATACTTCGATCTTCGACTTGACATGAGGCTTTCTTGCTTTTATCCTCAAGTTGGGCCGGCAGCAAACTGTGGAAAAGTTTTCCGCCAAGTGAGAGAAGCGAAGCTTTGCCTTCAATCTGGATCCAATTCATCGAAATAGTGAACCCATAAAGCAAGTGCTTGCTCGCGTTGAAGCGCGCTTTATTCGCGAGCCACTCTATTCCCCGGGACGGCATGCTCTGGCCAGGTGGACTTCCCGGTACCCGAAGTCGGCAGACAAATATTTCGCATACTTTCGTCACTGAAGACTCAGCATTCTATTAGGCCAAGGAGGCGAAAGTTGTTGCAGATTAAGTCATTGGATTCTCGATTAGTACATCTTGAGCACGCTCAGGACTTTGACTCCCGGTGGTATGCTGCTTACACTACCCCGCGACACGAGAAAAGGGTCGCCGAACACTTCGACGCAAGGCGGATCGAACGCTTTCTGCCGCTGTATCACGTCCAGAGAAGGTGGAAAGACGGTTCCAAAGTCAGTCTCGAGTTGCCGTTGTTTCCCAACTACATCTTCGTGCGGATTGCACGGCGTGATCGCGTGAGAGTGCTTGAGGTTCCGGGGGTATTGTCCATCGCCGGCAGCGGACGGGAGCCTACGCCGCTTCCCGACGATGAAATCGAGGCACTGCGACGCGGGGTTGCCTTGAGGAAAATCGAACCTCATTGCTACTTGGTGGTCGGGGAGAAAGCTTGTATCACCACCGGTCCCTTTGCGGGAATGCAAGGCGTTTTGATCCGCAAGAAGAATAGCCTCCGAGTGGTGCTTACGCTTCCCCTGATCATGCGAAGCGTAGCCTTAGAACTGGACTCTCACGACGTAGTGCCCGTCGATCCCGTGCGGTTTCCCGTTGCGCTCTCTTCTGTGGCCACAGCTTAACTTCCGCCGACCTAATTGTTATGAAGGATCCGTCTCAGAGACATCACGACAAGAACGGAGTAGCAGAACGTATCTTAGAGGCGGCAGTTCAGTTGTTTGCTCGTCAGGGCTTCAGTGGAACCAGTACGCGCAAGATTGCGCGCTTGGCGGGTGTAAATGAAGCGTCTTTGTTCAGACATTTCTCCAGCAAACAAGAATTGTTTTGGGCGGCATTGCAATCGCGCTTAGGACATCTGTGCCTTGGGAAAGAACTCCAGAATGCATTGTCACAGCGGGCCAAGCCTGAAGTGGTTTTTCCGCTGCTCATCGAACTTCTCGTGCAAGTTGCGACTTATCAGGCTGAACTCATCAGGCTCTTGGATGTTGGCCTGTTGGAACAGCGTCCCCGCGTGGAAATCGTTTATCGCAAACAGATTGCACCGATCTTTCAGGCCATCACTGATTACCTGGACGCCTGCGTTAAAGGCGGCGTGTTACGCGGCATGGATCCGTCGCTCACCACAATCGCCTTATCCACCACGGTTTTAGCTCATCAGTGCTTGTACGGTCTAGTCTCGGGTGCTGGCACTCCTTACGTGAATAGCGAGGAGGCTGTGTCTGCGTACACGAAATTCTGGCTGAATGCCCTCAGGCCAGAAGACAAACCCAGCGCCAGTTCCCTGACAACCGTGTCCCCAACCTAAATCCGAGCTGCTTTTCAGATGCTTGTTCTTATCGAGGATGAGGCAAAGCGACAAAGGCTCAGTCGCCGGGGTCTTGAGGTGGCATGTATTGGGCGCAGTGAAAAGCCGTACGACTCCATGATGGAGCGGTTCTGTGCGTTGGCGGGTAAAGTCCCCGGGGCTCCCTTTGGTATTTCAGCATCATGCAACCAGAAGGACTGAAGGCGCAGGTACAAGAATTTTGGAACCGCTCGTCGTGCGGAGAAGTGTATGCCGTGGGGGATACCTTTCCGCAGCAATTGGAGCGGCAAGCACAGGCGAGGTATGAACTTGAGCCTAATCTCCGGGCCTTTGCAAAGTTTCCTGAAGGCCGAGGCAGGGACGTCCTGGAGATCGGGGTGGGAATGGGTGCCGATCACCTTGAATGGGCGAAGTCCGGTCCTCGGTCTCTGACAGGCATTGACCTCACTGATCGTGCGGTTGAGTTCACAGCAGCTCGATTGGCCCTCTATCGCTTCTCTTCGGACGTGCGGGTCGGGGACGCTGAGGCATTGCCGTTTGCTGACAATTCGTTCGATCTGGTGTTTTCCTACGGTGTGCTGCACCACACGCCTGACACTGCTCAAGCAATTCGGGAGGTTCACCGAGTGCTCAGACCCGGTGGAATCGGTCGCGTGATGATCTACCACAGGCACTGTTTGGTCGGCTACATGTTGTGGGCGAGGTATGGGCTGCTTGCTGGACGCCCGTTTCGATCCTTGGCTGATATTTATGCCCATCATCTTGAAAGCCCTGGAACTAAAGCGTTCACTGTGGCTGAGGCCTGGCAAATGTTCGCCGATTTCTCAACGGTTGTCATTGATATCAATCTAGGTCTCGGCGATCTATTGCAGGGTGCGGTGGGACAGAGGCACCGTGGAACGCTACTGACTGTCGTAAAGAGCTTTTGGCCTCGTTGGTTCATCAAGAGGTTTCTCGGAAATCATGGAATGGGCATGATGATTGAAGCTGTGAAATGAGGCAGGTTATTCAAGAGGTTCGTTCTGGTGCGACGAGAGTCAAGGAGATTCCCGCTCCGTTGGTCGTTCCTGGACACGTATTAATGGCCACGGTGGCCTCGGCGATTTCGGCAGGGACGGAACGTTATGTGGTCGATCTTGCCCGGAAGAGTCTTATTGCTAAGGCGCGCCAGCGGCCCGAAGACGTCAAGCGAATTCTCCAGAAAATGAGGCAGGAGGGCATTCTCTCCACGTTCACGCAAGTATCCGCGAAACTCGATGACCCGATGCCTCTTGGTTATTCGGCGGCGGGAATCGTCCTGGAATGCGGCGCGGGAGTCCAGGAGTTCAAGCCGGGCGATCGCATTGCGGCGGCTGCGGCACATTCGGCGATTTCTGTCGTCGGGCGCAATCTGTGCGCCCTGATTCCGGATAACGTCAGCTTCGAACAGGCCTCATACACTTCGATTGCGTCTATCGGATTGCAAGGCGTGCGGCTGGCCCACCTGAGCCTTGGTGAATCCGTGGTGGTCGTCGGTCTCGGACTCATCGGCCAGATCTGCGTTTGCCTGCTCAAGGCCCAGGGCTGCCGCGTGTTCGGAATTGATCTTGATCCTGCTAAACTCGAGCTAGCCCGAACGCTGGGTGCGGACACGGTGGCCACAGGGTTCCCGCTGCAAGCCGTTAAGGAATTCAGCGGTTCCTTCGGAGTCGACGCTGTTGTCCTCGCGGCTGCCACCGAAAGCAATGAACCCATCGAGTTCGCCGCTGAGGTCTGCCGCCCGAAGGGCCGGATCGTTCTAGTGGGCGTTGTAGGGCTCCAGTTGCCCCGGCCGCCCTTCTTTAAGAAGGAGCTTGAGTTCACGGTTTCCTCTTCTCTCGGTCCGGGGCGGGGGGATCCCCTTTACGAAGAAAAAGGAGTGGATTATCCAGTTGGCTATGCTCGGTGGACAGCCCAACGCAACATGCAAGCTTGCCTTGACCTGATGAGCCAAGGCAAGCTTCCTGTCGAAAAGCTCACCTCACATCGCTTTCCTATCGATCAAGCGCCTGAAGCTTACGACCTTATTACGAGCCGGCGTGAGCCGTTCTTCGGGCTCCTGCTCGAATATGCGCATTCGGCCGAGAAGCTTCAAAGGCGCATTGACCTGCAAGCTGCCGACTCTCGATCTGACGCCCTCGGGGTAAGCTTGATTGGTGCTGGCAACTTCGCCCGTTTGGTGATGCTGCCGGCGCTCATGAAAATGAACGGCATTGCTTGGCGCGGAATCTGTAGTGCTAAGGGGTTTCATGCGGAGGACACCGGGTGCCGCACCGGATTTGAGTTTGCCACTACGGACGCCGCCGAGATTTGGAACGATAAGGACACCGCAGCAGTATTTATTACTACCCGCCACAACTTACACGCTGAGTTAGTTATTGCGGCACTCCGAGCTGGGAAGCACGTGTTCGTGGAAAAACCTCTGTGCATTCGTGCAGAGGAGCTCGAGCGCATTGCTGCTTGTATAGAAGAGTTAGGTGATCACTGCCCGTTGCTGACTGTCGGGTTCAACCGGAGATTTGCTCCAGCGACTAAACGCGTAAAGGAATTCTTCGCAGGGGCTAGTCCGCTGAGCCTTTCGTACCGCTTCTCGCCACCCTATATTCCCGGCGACCATTGGACCCAAGACGAAGAGGTTGGCGGCGGCCGAATCGTTGGCGAGGCCTGCCATGCCATTGACACCTGTGTTGCAATTGCAGGGTCGCCACCGATCAAGGTTTATGCTGAGTCAGTCGTCAAGAACGGGCTTGAAACCAGCGATGATCGGGTGTTCATTACGCTCCGGCATGCAGATGGTAGCATTTCTTCCATTTCTTACCAGACAGGTGGAGATGGCGTGTTTCCCGCCGAACGGATCGAAATTCTGGGAGGTGGGCGGACAGCCGTTATCGATGGATGGCAGGATGTGGAACTTTGGCGCAATGGAAAGCAGAAACGTTGGCCGGCAAAGAGAGATAAGGGGCATCAGGAAGAATTTGCCGTGTTTTTCTCTGCCTGCCGGACCGGTGGCCCTGCACCCATTCCGTGGAATCACCTGTACGGAGTCACCTGGGCATCCTTGATGGCTGTGCGCAGTTTACGCGAAGGCTCTCCCTTTACGGTTAAAGCCTTTCAAGAACAATCCTCCGCCGAAGAAGTGTAAGCCCATGTGCGGCATCGCTGGCATATATCACTACGCTGAACCTGATCGACCGATCGACAGGGATCTCCTCGTCCGGATGACTCGCAGCCTCGCTCATCGAGGTCCGGACGGCGAAGGCTTCCATGTTAAGGACAATCTCGGCTTCGGTCACAGACGACTCGCTATCGTCGATCTATCCGCAACAGGTGCTCAGCCGATGTCGAACGAGGACGGTACGTGCTGGATTACCTACAACGGCGAGTTCTATAACCACGCCTCCTTCAGAGAGCGCCTTCTCGCCCGAGGCCATCGCTTCCGGGGTCCCTCCGATACCGAGACCCTACTCCACCTCATGGAGGAGTCTGGGCCCGAAGCGCTCACCGAGGCGGTCGGTATCTTCGGATTCGCCTTCTGGAACTCGCGTTCGCACCGCCTCACCCTGGCCCGCGACCCACTCGGCGTCAAACAGGTCTACTATCACGACGACGGCCGCCGTATCGTCTTCGCGAGTGAAATCAAGGCTCTACTCCTCTGTCCGGACGTTCCACGCGACCCCGATCTTGAGGGCATCAATCAGTACCTTCACTTCCACTCTGCCCTTTTTGAGCGCACCTTCTTCCGGGGTATCCGCCAACTCCGCGCCGGAGAGTACCTGGAAGTTGGGCGCTACGGCGCCAAGCTGCGCTCTTATTGGTCAGTCGGAGATTTCACCCGTTCCAGCAAAGCTCCGGAGCAACTCATCGAGGAACTTCGCGCTCAACTAGGTGACGTGGTGAAAGACCAATTGATGTCCGATGTTCCCGTGGGGTCTTTCTTCAGCGGTGGTATCGACTCCAGCGCCATCGCTGCTTATGCCTTTCGCAGTGGTAAGAGACCTGTATGCTTCGGAGTTCACTTCACGGGACAGGGAATCACCGACGAGCGGCCCTACCAGGAAACTGCCGCCCGGGCGCTTGGGCTGGAGTTGCAATTGATCACCATGGACGGCTCCTCCTTCCCGGACGACATGACGCGCCTCATGTACCACCAAGACGAGCCGGTGATCGGGGCGGCAATGTTCCCCATGTTCTACGTCAGCCAACTCGCCGCCAGGCAGGTGAAAGTCTGCCTTGGAGGGCAGGGTGCTGACGAAATCTTTGGTGGATACGCCCGCTATGCTCTGGGTCGGCCCTCTCAGGTGATGCGGTCCTGGTTCACCGGGCGCCGCGGCCACGCCAAGCCCAATGATCGCGCGGCCGATGTCGGTGGCAACCTCCGCCGCCAGTTTTCCGACACACACACGATTTACCGCCTGCTGCGCAATGCCGGGAATCTGATGAATTGGGAAAAGAGTTATTTCGAGAACTTTGCAAAAGTCCCCGAAGCAGCCTGGGCGCGGGTGTTCCAGTCGCCGGTCTTCTACAGCCGGGAGCGCTGCCGTCAGTTGTTCCACGAAACCGTGAACCGCTCCCCCGCGACAGATCCGGCGGACAAAGTCATGCATTGGGACGCCCAGACCTATCTCACCGGCCTCTTCCACCAGGATGATCGGATGAGCATGGCCGTGAGCCTGGAGTCCCGCGTACCCCTCGCTGACCCTCGCCTGGTGCGCTTCGCTTTTCGGACCGGTTTCGACCTGAAGTTCCGCGGTGGAGCTAGCAAGTGGATCCTGCGCCAAGCGGTGTCGGACATCCTCCCCCAGAGTGTCCTGACTCGCCGCAAGGTCGGTTTTGACACTCCGGTCGAGTTCTGGATGAAGGAGCAGCACTACGGCTTCCTCCGCGACGTACTGCTATCGAAGCGCGCGCGCCAGCGTGGATTTTGGAACAGTACGGCTATCGAAAACCTGCTGTCCCATCAGAGTACCCCTGGCTGGTTTGACGTCGTCTGGAAGGTCCTCTCCATTGAAACATGGGCTTCCATTTTCCTGGATGGCTCCTTTAATGGCGCTTCCTTGCCGAACGCTGCCTACGTCCTCCGGAATTCTCCGAACCCCGCGGAACTTCCTGCCAAGCGCAGCTCCCCCGAACTGGGGGTGCGCGAGCTCTTGCAGGAGGGCCGTGAGCTCGGGGCCAGGAAGACTCTGGCCCGCAGCGTGTGGGAATTGAAGAGACGAAGCGGGATTGCCAGAATTATCAACACCAACACCAACACCAACACCAACGGAACCTTCCGTGCAATCTTTTCCGAACCTTCAGCGGTCGCGAACGCAGTTCGCCCGCTTATGGCTTCTGAAGGCCTCTCGGACCTCGCATTCCAGGCCACCGAAGCGACTCGGGGCCGTATTCTTTGCTTCGGCAAGTGGATGGCTGATTTCGGCAATCCCATAGACTGGCACCGCAATCCCCTCAACCACAATCGGTGGCGAGCCGACGCCCACTGGTCGACTGTGCTTGCCGACGAAACGCGGGTGGGCGATGTCAAACTCAGTTGGGAAGCAGCTCGTTTTCCGCAGGCTTATATCATGGCCCGTGGCGCCGCTTTCTTCCCGGAAGCTGCGCCCGATCTTTCGTCCGCTTTCTTCTCGCAGATGCGAGGCTTTTTGGAATGTAACCCAGGTGGCCAAGGAATCCACTGGAATTCCGGCCAGGAAATAGCCTTGCGCCTGATGTCGTGGCTGTTTGGCCTTAATGTGTTCTCTCATCACGGCACGATTCCCGCGGACCTTCAGACAGAGCTCAGCAAACACATTTCCGCCTGCGGAGCACATATCGCCCAGCACATCGAGTACGCGCGCGACTCCGTCTACAATAACCACCTCCTGTCGGAAGCGCTGGCCCTCTACATTGCCGGCCGCGTCCTGCCTGACGTTGAAACAGCTCCTGCCTGGGTCGCAGAAGGGAGACGATTGCTGGAGCAGGAGGCCAACCATCAGGTCTATCCTGACGGCGCCTACATTCAGCAGTCGCACAATTACCACCGTTTCGCGATACAGATCTACTTATGGGCTCTCGGCTTCGCGAGGTCTCATTCTGACCCGATTCCACCCGATTGGATTCGTGCGCTCGAGCGCTCGCTGGACTTCCTGCTCGCTCATCAGAACCCGGCGGACGGCCGTCTCCCGAATTACGGCGCACACGACGGGGCTCTCCCCCTCCCGCTTTCTAGCTGTGATTTCTCCGATTTCCGGCCTACTCTCCAGGCGGCGAGTATTATGACTCGCCAGGAAAGGGTGTTTCATTGCGGTCCTTGGGACGAAATGGCAGTGTGGTTCTGTGGCCCCTCCGCGCTGGACCTTCCGCTCCGCAAGGTCAACCGAACCTCTGTCTCCTTCTCGCACACCGGATATCACGTCTTGCGCGGCCGCCAGCCGGAGAACTTCGCTGCCTTCCGATGTGGAACCATCCTGGATCGCTTCTCTCAGATCGACATGTTGCACCTGGACGTCTGGTGGCATGGCCACAACGTTTTGGTGGACCCCGGCAGCTACCTATACAACGGACCGGAGGAATGGCACGACCATTTTCTTCGTACCGAAAGTCACAACACGGTTCAGGTGGACGGCCGCGACCAGATGCTTCATTACCGGAAGTTCAAGTGCCTGTATTGGACCAGGGCCGAGCTAACGCGCTTCGAAGACAATGCTGACTGGGCTCTTTGTGAGGGCGAGCACTACGGCTACCAACGGCATCCCGGTCACTGCATTCACCGGCGCTCCGTGCTCTACCTGAAGGACGAGCTTTGGGTCGTGGTGGATCGCATGGGAGGTTCAGGCACTCATCGCGTCCGCCTCCATTGGCTCGGCGGCGATTTTCCGTATCGCCCAGGTCTGGACGGGCAGACTTCACTTCAACTGGAAACGCCGGACGGTCCTTTCCATGTGGGCGTGTTCAATGCCGCCGGCCGCCCGCTGTCGAGTGAAATCGTCGCCGGCCAAGATGATCCTCCGCGCGGATGGCTCTCCCGATACTACGGCGAAAAGGTTCCAGTTCCCTCGCTCTCGGTGGAGGTCTCCGAACGGCTTCCGCTCACCATGGTTTCGATTCTCGGCGCACACGTCCCGTCAGTGTCTGTTACAGCCTCGACTTGGTCTGTCACGGCCGGCGACCGCGTTGTCGAGTTTGAACTCAATGCGGATGGCATCATCCAGCCTCGCTCGTCAACACATGCGCCCGTCCCTGCATGAGAATCCTGATTGTCCATCAGTACTACTTGATGCCCGGCCAACCGGGCGGATCTCGCTTCAACGAGATGGCGCGACTATGGGCTGAACAGGGCCACGAAGTCACCGTCATCGCTGGAACTATCGACTACGCCTCTGGGAAGGCGCCGGAACGGTACCATGGCCGCTGGGTCTCCAAAGAAAACGATGGTGCGGTGCTCGTGTACCGTTGCCACGTTCCAGCGACCTATGCGACGAGCTACGTGGACCGCATGTGGGCCTTTCTAGGTTTCACGTTGTCGGCCTCGACGGCCGCGCTTCGCGCTCGTCGCCCAGATATCGTTATTGCCACTTCACCGCCTCTGGTTGCTGCGATCCCTGGCTGGATCGCAGCTCGGGTCTCCAGGCACCCGGTTCCCTGGATCTTCGAGGTGCGCGATCTGTGGCCGGAAAGCGCCATTACCACCGGAGTCTTGAAAGCGGATTCGCTGTTGACGAAGCTCCTGTACGGGCTCGAAAAGTGGGCCTGCCGAAGCGCAAGCAAAATCAATGTGCTGACGCCGGCATTTCAAACTGACATGGAAAGGCGAGCCTTGGCTGCGTCTGCAAAGTTCTGTTTCGTACCGAACGGAGCGGATACCGAATCCTTCTGGCCCGGCCCACGTGACAATGAGATACGCAAGCAGCTTGGCTGGGGAGATCGATTTGTCGTCATGTATGCCGGCGCTCACGGCCGGGCCAACGCCGTCCATCAACTCGTCGATGCCGCAGCGGAACTGCGGGACAGGCCCGATATCCTCATCGCCTGCGTCGGAGACGGGCCAGAGCGACAGAGCCTTACGGAGAAAGCTGAGCGCCGTGGCCTTGAAAACATCCGGTTCCATGGCTCCAGGCCAAAAGCCTGCATGCCCGAAATCGTCAATGCCTGTGACGTCGGAGCAGCGGTTCTACAGAATAACCCCACTTTTCGAACCGTGTACCCGAACAAGGTATTTGACTACATGTCGTGCGCGCGGCCAGTCCTTCTCGCTATCGACGGCGCCGCCCGCACGCTGGTATGCGACCAGGCAAAGGCTGGAGTTTTCGCTGAGCCCGAAAATGCCAAAGCCATTGCTTCAGCGATTCGGTTCCTGGCCGATCACCCCGAAACCAAAGCCGCAATGGCTGCCAATGGGCGGCGCTGGGTTCTTGCGAATGCAAGCCGAAGTGCCCTCGCGGGGCGCTATTTGGATGTATTGATGGAGTTGGTGAACGCCCGTGGCTCCTCGCTCGCGGCAGCAACAGCGGTTGTCGATGTTCAAGAACCTAATTGATCGGAGTCTGGCTGGCATCGGACTGGTAATCCTTTCGCCACTCATGCTCGCGTTTGCGGGCTTAATACGAGTGCGGATGGGTAAGCCAGTGCTGTTTCGACAGCTTCGCATCGGCCATCGTGAGAAAGTCTTCACGTTTCTCAAATTTCGCACCATGACCGACGTCCGCGATCAGACTGGAAAATTGCTTGCCGACGAACAGAGGCTAACGGCGCTGGGAAGGTTCCTTCGCAGAACGAGCCTCGATGAGTTGCCGCAACTCTGGAACGTACTGAAGGGGGATATGAGTTTGGTCGGCCCGAGGCCGCTGCTCCCCGAATACTTGCCCAGATACACCGCGTTCCAGCGACGGCGCCACGAGGTCAAGCCTGGCATAACCGGCTGGGCGCAGGTTAATGGCCGCAATGCACTGACTTGGGAGCAAAAGTTTGAATTGGATGTGTGGTACGTGGATAACTGTAGCATCAAGCTCGATCTAGAGATCCTGTGGCTGACCTTAGTAAAGGTAATAAGACGGGAAGGTATCAACGCTATCGGCTCGGCAACCATGCCCGAATACATGCCGACGCTGGCCGGCGACGCGACCGAAACTGAGAAATCCGGCGCGAAGGGATTATGACAATGTCTGAAATATTGGTTTATGGCGCGGGTGGTTTCGCACGGGAAGTAGCATGGCTCGTTCAGAAGTGCTCGTCCGAAGCCAAACCGATTACGATCGGCTGCTTAATTGACGATTCCCATATCCCCCCAGGGAAACACCTCAACGGTATACCGGTTTTGAGCTTGGCCGAAGCACGTCTTTGCCATCCGCAAGCGCAAGTTGTCGCCGCCATCGGCACCCCAGCGGCCCGCGTTGAAGTGATCAGACGAGCAGAGCAGGCCGGGTTTCGCTGCGCGACTCTCATCCACCCTAGTGTCGAAATGTCCGAATGGGTCGAGATCGGCGACGGAAGTATCATCTGCGCTGGCAGCATCATTACTACCAACATCCGGATCGGTCGGCATGTTCACGTCAACCTGGACTGCACGATCGGCCATGATGCAGTCCTAGGCGATTTCACAACGCTCGCCCCCGGTGTCCACATCTCGGGCTGGGTACATATCGGCGCACGCGTTTACATCGGAACCGGAGCCGTGATCATTAACGGAACGGCTGAATCTCCTCTGCGGATCGGAGACGATGCCATCATCGGCGCCGGCGCCTGCCTCACAAAGTCAGTAGAATCCTCGACAACCGTTGTTGGAGTCCCAGCCAAACCTCTGGTTCGTGCTGCCCATTAGTCTGACCACCGTTCAATGAACCGCATACTCTTATCCGTCCCCCATATGGGCGGGACCGAACAAACTTACGTCCGTGAAGCCTTCGCCACCAACTGGCTCTCAACGGTTGGCCCGAACATCGCGGCATTTGAGAAAGCGTTTGCGGAGCGGGTGGGCCTCCCGGCCACAGCCCTGGCCAGTGGAACGGCTGGCCTGCACCTAGCGCTGAGGTTGGCGGGCGTCGGGCGCGGAGATGAGATCTTCTGTTCCACCTTGACGTTCGTCGCCGCCGCCAATGCCATTGTCTACCAAAGCGGCGTGCCGGTATTTGTGGATAGCGACCGGGCAACCTGGAACCTGGATCCCGATGTTTTGTCCTGCGCCCTGCGAGAGCGGGCGGCGGTGAATCGCCTCCCCAAGGCACTGGTGGTGGTCCACCTCTATGGCCAAAGCGCCGATATGGATCCAATCCTCCGTGCCTGCGCGGAATACGGAGTCGCCGTGATCGAAGATGCCGCCGAAGCGGTCGGCACGCTATATAAGGGTAAGCCGGCCGGGACACTCGGTGACGTCGGAGTCTACTCTTTCAACGGAAACAAGATCATCACCACCACCGGCGGTGGAATGCTGGTCTCGCGCAACTCTGCGTGGATCGGGAAGGCGAGGTACTGGTCCCAACAGGCCCGCGACGTCGCTCTCTGGTACGAACACTCCGAACTCGGCTACAATTACCGCATGAGCAATGTGCTGGCAGGGATCGGAAGGGGGCAACTCGAAGTCCTGGACCTTCGTGTCCAGCAGCGCCGGGCCATCGCGTTCCGCTATCGCGATGCCTTCGCCGACCTTCCTGGTATCTCGCTCATGCCGCAGGCGCCCTACGGCCTGCATACAAATTGGCTGAGTTGCTTCCTCATCGAAGAGCAGAAGTTCGGCTGCTCGCGCGACGAACTCATTCAAGCGCTGGACGAAGCGAACGTGGAGTCCCGCCCGGTGTGGAAGCCGATGCACCTACAGCCGCTCTACGCTGGGGCGGACCATTACGGTGGAGAAGTCGCTGCGGACCTCTTCCGGCGCGGCATTTGCCTGCCCAGTTCCAGTTGCCTCAGCCTCGAAGAGCAGTTGTACGTGATCAATCAGGTTCGCACAGCGGCTGGAGCGGGGCCGCTCACGGCCGAGCCGGAGCAAGCCACGGCGGAATCCGTCTGACAGTTCTTAAGAAACCTCAACACTATGTCCAAACGGGAAATGGCGCTCTACACGCAACGTGTCTTGAGTAAGATGGCGGAATTGAGCCGCTGGATTGCGCTGCCGGCCCAACTCTGTGTGTTCGCCGCAGCAGGAATACTGGCATTCCTGCTGCGGTTCGATTTCAACATTCCGGGCCGCTACCTGGTTCATCTCGGTGTCGCCCTCTGTGTTTGGGTGGTGACGAAGTGTCTGGTGTTCAGACTCCTGAATCTGCACCGCGGCTGGCACTTCCTCTCGCTGCACGAGCTGACGAATCTGGCTGCCGGCAATTTACTCGGGTCCGTCGCCGGAGCGGCGGTTATCCTATGTATTTCCCCGACCGGTTTCCCAAGGTCGATTTACTTGCTGGACCTGCTCCTCTGTTTCGTGTTCACCGGGGGTCTTCGCGTATTCGCCCACATGATGGTCGACGCGCTCAAGTACCGGGTCATGCCCGGAGAACGGAAGCTGACGCTGATTTATGGCGCCGGAGATGCAGGCGAACTCCTGTTGTGCGAGATCCGCCAGAACCCGGCACTACCGTACAACGTGGCCGGGTTCATTGACGACGATCGGAAGAAAAAAGGCCTTTCGATTCAGGGAACGAAGGTCCTCGGCTGTGGGTCAGACCTGCTTCAGATTGCGACACGCCGCAGAGTTGACATGGTCTTGATCGCCATCCCTTCGGCATCAGGGGTGCAGATGACCCAAATCTTACGATGCTGCCACCAGGCGGGGGTATCATGCAAGACGGTTCCAAGCCTGGGAGAGATGATCGAAGAGAACGGGCTGGCGCGGCAGATCCGCGAGGTTGCCGTGGAAGATCTCCTAGGCCGCACCACCGCCCTCCTCGAGCACGACAAAATCTCCGCGAAACTCATCGGCAACACTGTCCTCGTCACCGGAGCTGCGGGCTCCATTGGCTCGGAACTCTGCCGCCAGATTGCCCGCTTCAACCCGCGCGCCATCGTCGGCTTTGAGATCGCCGAAACCGCCCTGTTCCACCTTGAGCGCGAAATGCGCCAGTCTTTCTCCAGCGTACGTTTTTATCCGGAGATCGGCAGCATTCAGAACAAGCAGCGCCTCGCCGAAGTCTTAGAACAGTACCGCCCGTCCATCCTCTACCACGCGGCTGCCTACAAGCACGTCCCCATGATGGAGGCGCACGTCTTCGAAGCGATCGAGAACAACGTCTTCGGGGCATACAACGTGGCCATGGCGGCGGCGGAGCACGGAGTCGAAGACTTCGTCATGATCTCCTCTGATAAAGCAGTGCGGCCCACCAGCATCATGGGCGCCACCAAACGCGTGGCCGAGCTGCTGCTTCTAGCCCTGCAAAACGGACGGACCAAGTACGTAGCCGTGCGCTTCGGCAACGTACTCGGCTCCAACGGTAGCGTTATCCCCATCTTCAAGCAGCAGATCGCCGCCGGTGGCCCCATCAAGGTCACCCACCCCGAGATGCGCCGGTATTTCATGACCATCCCGGAAGCCTCGCAACTCGTCCTGCAGGCCTCGACGATGGGGAACGGGGGTGAGATCTTCGTCCTCGACATGGGGACGCCCGTGAAGATCGTCGACTTGGCGAGAAACCTCATCCTGCTCTCCGGTCTTCGGCCCGATGAGGACATCACGATTGAGTTCACCGGCGTACGCCCCGGCGAGAAGCTTTACGAGGAACTCAACTCCATGGAAGAAGACACGCTTCCCACTCCCCACGAGAAGATCAAGATCTTCGCCGGAAACGGCGTGCCACCAGCCGGCATGGAATCCTACCTCGAAGCGCTTCGCGACATCTGCGCCCGCCGCGACCTGCCCCGCCTCGTGCTCACCCTCAAAGACCTGATCCCCGATTACAACCCCAGCGCCCACCTCCTTAACCGCGCCTTGTCGGGCAGTCCTGTGCCACGACAGGCTGCCACAGCGGATGTACCTAGGGACGAGTCTACGCCGCCGCCAATCGCTGCGCGCTGGAGTGCGTAACCGGTATCCCGCCAAACGACGCCGTGATTCGCGGGCGGGAGTTGTTTTTTGTGCTACCATCCGCAGCGCCCCAACGCATCACAGCTCCAGGTAGAATCACTAGATAAGGTCCATGCACAAGGCTCTAATCCCCGGCTGCACCGGTCAGGACTTGTTTTGCAGTAGGCGATTGATTTGCTCAGATATCTGATAATCGTGGTTTGTATAGTTGCGACTGGAGCGCTATGGTTATGGGGCGCGGCTCGATTTCTTATAGTGAATGCGCCGGCATCGTAGGATATTATCGTTGTTGTTGCGGCCAAGAATAATGGAGGCCGCCTTCGCAAAGCTCTCGGCTTATTTCAACAAGGCTATGGAAAACAAATCCTACTTGACGAGAACACCGACCTTCAAGTTTACGGGTTCGTCCGGGCTCAGCTGGCTGAGGAATTCGTAGCACATATTTCTGGTACCGCCGCAGGAAAGGTCCACGTTTGTCCTATTCGGGGCGACTCGACGTTTGAGGAGGCAGCACACGTTGACAAGTGCGTTTCACAATACGACGCTCGCAGCGTGTTGCTAGTCACGTCGGATTACCATACGCGCCGAGCATTAGCGACATTCAAGCGAATTCTGCCGCGTTATCAATGGTCTGTAGCTGCTTCGGAAGACCCCGCTGAATTCGGGAAAAACTGGTGGGAGCACCGCGAATGGGCGAAACAGACAGTAACGGAGTGGAGCAAATTCATCTGGTGGGAAACGGTTGACCAGTGGCGGGCAGCGCGGACATAGCTGGATTGTCCAGATGCAATTTATTCTTCGTGTTTGATCAGGCCAGCCCTCCCGGTTTCCCGTACCAATATCTCCATCGGGTACTGCCGCACCAAGAATAAAGAGAAGCGGGTGGAACTGTTTTCGCCAGATTCACTGCAGTGGACTCCGCCCCTTGCGCTGGCGCTGTGTCAGCCACTATCCTTTTGTGGCCTTAGCGGCGATGTACTCTGGCGTGGCACGCCGTGCACAGCGTGATCAAGTTTTTCTCTGAATTGGCTCCCGAATGGCTGCGGAATTCCTTGTGGTGCACCTCAAGATTCGACATCGCGCCACAGGATTGACACCGCCCGCCGTCGCGACGCAGGATCTGCTGGCGCAGACTTTCGTACGACAAGGGGTCCTGCCGCAATGGGACGGCTTTGGGGCGAATCATTCTCATGACGCCTTCTCGCGGAGGTTTTCGAGGAACGCCTGCCGCTGTTCGCCGGGCAAGAACTTGTAGTAGCGGGAGATCGAGTTGAGCAGGATCTCCGGGTTGCCATTGTCCAGGTGCGCGCCAGCTAGGAAGTCGGCGCAGATCATCTCCAAACAGTAGCCGCGTGATTTGTCCGTGCCCAGCATCTGCGCTGCCGTCTCGATCGCCTGCTCGATGACCGGGATCTGGCTCTTGTAGACCTTGAAGTAGATGAGCTCCGAAGGCTCTGTCTCTTTCCCCGTCAGTTCCTTCTCCACCTCCCGCCTGAAGTCCTCCATTGGCAGCTCTCGAGCTTTGTGCAACCAGGTTGCACAATCGAAGTGCAAAGTCAGCGTCGGTGGTCGCCTTCTAGTCCTCGGCTAGCAATGCGATACACTCCTGAATCCCATATGCTACAATGCTTACAAGAATTACAACTCGGAGATTGCCATGAGATCAACCCATTCGATGGTCATCAGCATGCGCCTGCCAACGGAGAGCGCAAAGCGTCTCAAACGCATGGCGCATCGGCATGGATGGACCCCCAGCGACGCCAGTGCGCGCCTGGTGGAAGAAGGCCTGCGCCGGTCGGAATTTGGATTCATCGACTTTCGGGATTCGCCGGCCGGCCGGCAAGCCTGCCTGCAAGGGAGCACGCTCGCCGTATGGGAGGTCATGCTGCTCGTCCGCAGCTATAAGAAAGATGTGTCGGCCGTAGCGCGGCATCTCAAGTGGCCAGAAGTGAAAGTCCAGGCAGCGGTCAACTATGCCGAGGCGTTTCCCGAAGAAATCAATGAGGCCATGGCTGAGAATGAAGCGACGGATTTTGAAGCGCTGAAGCGCATGTTGCCGCACGCCGCCCAATTCGTTCCCAAGAACGCGGCGAAAAACTGAAATGCTCAAGCTTCTTGTTCTCGATGAGCATATCTCACCGGACGTAGCGAATGGTCTGCGTCGCCGCAATCGCGCGATAGAGATTCGCTACATGGTGGAATGGGAAAGTGGACATTTCCTGGGACAGGAGGACTCCGCTTGTTTGCGAGAAGCCGCCGCCCAGGGGTTAACGCTGGTTACTTATGACCGCAGGACGATTCCTCCCTTGCTCAAAACCTGGGCGGAAGAAGAGCGAACACACGGCGGCGTGGTTTTTGTGGACGAAAAAACAATTTCGCCCGCAGATATCGGCCGTTTGGTCTGGGCCTTGACCAGGCTGATACGAGAAACTGGGAATTGGGACTGGACTAATAGAGTCTATTTCCTGCGACGCTGATGCGTCACGATCTGCTCTGGCTTGTACCTCTTGATTGGCATGACCCGCTTTTCCTCCAAGTGGATTCTCTCTCATTCCACCTGGTACAAATTTCGCCGGCCAGGTCAGCCGTGGATCGCGCCGCGGCACCATATTCGATGCTGGTCCTGAGTATGGTACCATAATTGTTGTGGAGACAGTGCGCAAGATTACGGTTGAGGTACCGCCGGAGCTTCTCGAGAAGGCGCAGCAAGCCAGCGGTACCGGCATCACCCAGACGGTCCGTACAGGGCTGCAGCTTGTTGCGGCGTCGCTGACTTACGCTCGCCTACGCCAACTCCGAGGCAAGGTTCGATTCACGCGTACGTTGGCAGAGCTCAAGGCCGACCGATGATCGCGGCCGATACGAGTACTTGGGTTGCCTTTCTAGAAGGCGCTGGCGGCGAGGACGCAAAACTGCTCGATGGGGCGCTGGAGG
>Ga0224558_1000957_pt1 | contig 32365 bp, 27 predicted proteins | sample 714S32024metaG_FD_180682 | JGI IMG/M metagenome (GOLD analysis project Ga0224558, IMG submission 180682) | Peat soil microbial communities from Stordalen Mire, Sweden - 717 S3 20-24 | ecosystem: Environmental > Terrestrial > Soil > Wetlands > Peat | place: Sweden: Norrbotten County, Stordalen... | reverse complement strand
TGGAACCCGTACGCCTCCGACTACAGCCGCTACCTGGCTCGGGGCACCAGCGGGCTGCGGATCGCCCTCTCTTCCGGACTGGGACTGCTCGTCACCTGTGGTGTGCTGGAGGTCGCGGGAGCGGCGCTGGCGACGGTCGCGGGGACGCGATGGGGGCTCACCGACATCCCCACCGACCAGTTCGTGAAGCCGCTGCCCGAGGTCCTGGCGATCGTCGCCCCCCTGGCCATCTGCGTCGGCGCCGTCTCCGCCAACGCCATCAACCTCTACAGCAGCGCGATGTCGTTCCTCAGCATGGGCATCCGGGTCACGGCGCGGCTGCGCCGGGCGCTCGCCGCCGCCGGCTTCGGGATGGTCGGCTTCCTGGTGGGATTCCTGGTGGTGAACACCGGGCAGGTGGGCCCGGGCGGGACCGGGGGCGCGTACGAGAACTTCCTCTTCTTCAGCACCTACTGGATCGTCGCCTTCCTCGGGGTGGTGCTCACCGACTGGGCGATGCGCCGCGGGCGGCTGCGCACCGCCCTGCTGTTCGACCGGCACCACTCGAACTGGCACGGCGTGGCCGCCTTCCTGCTCGGCATCACCGCCTGCGTGCCGTTCATGAACCAGTCGCTCTACGTCGGCATCGTCGCCAGCCACTACCCTCAGACCGGCGACCTCAGCTTCGCGGCCGGCTTCATCGTCAGCGCCGCCGCGTACTGGCTGCTGAGTCGGGGACATGCCGCCGGCGACGGGAGCTTGCCCAGTCCCTGATATGGAAGTTCGGTCGCCGCCGGCCTGTGTCGTGTGCTCAGATGGCACAATCCAGCCCACGTTGACACCCGGGGTCTCTGTGGTTCCGAGCCATCGCGGCGCAGTTGCGCCGGTGAGCGCGCCCCCATGTCTCTGAGTACGAGGTCGGCGTCGCGCGTCCGGATCGTCGTGTACGCAGCGCTCCTCGCCGCGCTTGTCACGGCATCGTGGTCGGCGCTGACCTACATCAACCATTCGGATTTCTTCCTCTTCTGGGAGGCCGCCCGCCGGCTCTCCGCACATGGGGACCCGTACAACGTCGTGACAACCTCGGTGGCCTGGAAGGAGTACGGCCCCGGTCGTCTTCCCTACCCACTCCCCTACGCTTTTCTCCCCGAGGTGGCCTGGCTGATGACACCCCTCGGTCACCTCGCCTTCGGAACCGCCAACAAGATCTGGCTTGGCGTCTCGCTGGCGAGCATCGGCGTTGCCCTGGGCGTGCTGATCGGGATCTCCCGCCGTCAATCGCCGCATCCTCGCGACGCAACCCTGCTGGTCTGCGCGGCGACAATCACGGTGGCCGCGGTGAGCGGAATAGCCATAGGCCAGGTGGACGGTCCGCTGCTACTCCTGGCGGCGCTCGCCCTGGGGCTCCTCCCCGGGCATCGGCTCTCAGCTGGAGTGCTGCTCGGGGTGGCTGCCGCGATCAAACCGCAGATCCTCTGGCTGGTGCCCCTCGCCCTGCTGGTGGCGTGTGAGTGGCGGACCCTGGTGGGAATGGGAGCCGGCGCCGTGGGAGCGGTTGGGCTGGGGTTCCTCATCGTCCCCGCATCCCAGATGGGAGAGTGGCTGCGGCAGCTGGTCCAGGGCATTCCGACACCGCCATCGACGGTGGCCCTTCCCGGCATCGCGTACGACTGGGGTGGCCCGACGGCCGCATTGGTCGCAGCCATCTGCATGGCCCCGATTGCCGTTGCCGGCCTCTGCTGGGTGCGCGCCCGGCTCGATGCCCGCACCGCGCTCAGCCTCGGAATCGTGCTCTCGCTGGCTGCAGCACCCCACGACTACTCCCACGATCTGCTTCTCCTGGGAGTGGTCGCGGCGACCAGCTGGTCCATCCGGGGATGGTCACGATCGCTCGCGCTGGCGATCATCGCTCTTGACGTGGCGACCTACGTCGACGCGTGGTTGCTGGCCCCCTGGGATCACCTGGAGGCCGTGGTGGTGGCGGTGCTCGCCATCGCTCTCATCTGGCAAGCGCGCCCCCACGCCGAACCCTCGAGATGCGCAGCCCGCGACCCCCAGGCAGCGACGACCGGCCCCGATCAGGGGGGCAAGATCCGAGTTCGCGACCTCACGATCCCGGACCATGCGCTGTGACCTGGCCGGACTGAGCCGCTCGTCCTGGCTGCTGAGCCGGGGACGCGCCGCCGGCGACGACGGGAGAACGCGGTATCGGTGGAGTCGGCCTCGGGAGTGACCCGGGAAGCCGCGCAGACCTCGCGGCGGTGGCGGGAAGCCGGCCGGCTGCGTTCCGAGGCGACGGGGCGGGTAGAGTGAGTGCGTGGCCCACGAGGACGCGCTCGAGTTCATTCGCAGCAACCGGCGCGGGGTGCTCGCCACCCGCCGCCGCGACGGCGGGGTCCAGATGTCTCCCGTGGTGGCCGCGGTCGACGCGGAGAACCGGGTGCTGATCTCCACCCGGGAGGGCGCGATGAAGACGCTCAACCTCAGCCGCGACCCCCACGCCACGCTCTGCACCTTCACCGATCGCTTCTTTGGGGCGTGGCGCACCGTCGAGGGCACGGTCGAGATCCTCAGCCTTCCCGAGGCGCTGGAGCCGCTCGTCGACTACTACCGGCTGACCTCGGGCGAGCACCCGGACTGGGAGGACTACCGGCTCGCGATGCACCGCGAGCGCCGGGTGCTGGTCCGGATGACGGTGGAGCGCAGCGGCCCCACCCGGACGGGCTGACCCGGGGAAGAGCCCCTGTCGGGTGGCCGGACCGCGGAGCACCCTGGATCGGGGAGGCCGGAACCCAGGGGGACCCCGACCCGGCAGGCGACCCCGACCCTACCCTGGGGGCTCGATGCGGTGGACCAGCTCCTGCCGGGCGGCGCGCAGCCGATCGAGGCTCTTCTCGGCACCGATGAAGGCCATGGCGTCGAAGACGGGGACCCCGGCGGGGGCGCCGAGGATGGCGATGTAGAGGACCCGGAAGCCGTCGCGCGCCTTGACCCCGCGGGCGTCCAGCAGGGCGGTGAGCCGTTCCCGCATGGCCTCGAGGCCGTCCAGGCCGCCCGCCTCCACCTCGGCGACGGCAGCGTCGAGGAGCGCCTGCGCGGTGCCGGCGTCCACCTTGCGGGGCGGGAAGACGACCTCCGGATCCCAGGGGGCGGCCCCGAGCAGCGGCTCGCCCAGCGGCACGGCGTCGCGCAGCGTCACCATCCGCTCGCGGAGCAGCGGCACCAGCTGGCGGCGGGCCTCCAGGCTCGTCTCGGGCAGGTGGAACTCGAGCGCCGCCACCAACGCCTCGGCATCCATCCGCCGGATGTGCAGCCCGTTGAGGGAGTCCAGACGGCGGGCGTCGAAGACCGCGGGCGAGGACTGTATCCGCTCCAGGGTGAAGGCGGCGATCAGCTCCTCCCGGCTGAAGACCTCCTGCTCGGTGCCGCTCGACCAGCCGAGCAATGCCATGGCGTTGACCATCGCCTCGGGCAGGTACCCCTGCTCCGCGTACTCCAGGACGGTCTTGGCCCCGCGACGCTTGGAGAGCTTCTGCCGGGCCTCGTCCAGCACCGTCGGCACGTGGCAGAAGACGGGCGGCTCCCAGCCGAGCGCCGCGTAGATGGCGAGGTGCTTGGGGGTCGAGGGGATCCACTCGTCGGAGCGGATGACGTGGGTGATCTCCATCGCGTGGTCGTCGACGACCACCGCCAGGTGGTAGGTGGGGAAGCCGTCCGACTTGAGCAGCACCTGGTCGTCGATGTCGGCGTTGTCGTACCGGATCGTCCCGTGGACGGCGTCGTCCCACTGCGTCGCGCCCTCGGGCATGCGCAAGCGGAGCACCGCCGGCACCCCGGCGGCGCGCTCTGCGGCGACCTCGTCCTGGCGGGCGAGGCAGCGACGGTCGTAGCGCGGGGGCTGGTGGAGGCGCTGCTGCTCGAGCCGCATCTCGGTGAGGCGTTCGGGAGCGCAGGTGCACCAGTAGGCGGCTCCGGCATCGACCAGCCTGCGCGCGTGCTCGGTGTAGAGCTCGAGGCGCAGCGATTGAATGTAGGGGCCATGAGGGCCGCCTACCTCCGGCCCCTCGTCCCAGGTCAGCTCCAGCCAGTTGAGCGTCTCCAGGATGGCGGCCTCGCTCTCGGGAACGTACCGCCCCTGGTCGGTGTCCTCGATGCGGAGCACGAAACTGCCGCCCGTCGAGCGCGCGGCCAGCCAGGCGAAGAGGGCGGTGCGGACGTTGCCGAGGTGGAGGAAACCGGTGGGCGAGGGGGCGAACCGCGTTCGGATGGGCACCACCGGACGGGGCTCAGCGCTGCGCGAAGAAGTAGACGGAGAGCGCGGTCCAGATCAGCAGGACGGCGACCAGGATGGCGGCATCGAGACCGGAGACCGAGAAACCGACCAGGCGGGGCGACCCACCGCCACGCGGGCGTCCGTCGACCGGCACGGCATCACTCCGGTCGTCACCCATCCCCCACGCGGGGATCGATCCGGCGGTGACGGGGGAGATCGGGGGGACCTCGTCGCGGGCGGGCATGGCACCTCTGCGTTGGGGGACTGCCGATACGCATTCGAGTATACCGGCGCCAACCGGAGGGCAAGGGTGGCAGGCGTGGCCGGATCAGGGAGCCGCCTCGAGCGTGGCCGCGACCTGGGAGGGTCAGGAGGCTGCGTTGAGCGCGGCTGCTGCCGGAGTCGCCGAGCGCGGGGTGACCTCTCCCTGGACGAGGGTCATGGCCGAGACCACGGTCGCGACCACGATCGCCAGGACGCCGAGGATGACGGAGGGTGTGCTGAGGCTGAGGTCGAAGAGGAAAGCCACCGAGAGCACCACCGACGCGGCCATGCTGAGGCGGGGGCGGCGCCGCGCGCAGAGGGCGAGGGCGGGCGCCAGGAGCACGAAGTCGGGACAGAGCACGTGGGGGGAGAGGACCAGGGAGAGGCAGACGGAGAGAGCGACGGTGAGCTCGGGCCAGGCGCGCAGACGGTCGCGAAACCGCACCGCCGCCGCCACCACCAGCAGGGCCCCGACCGCGGTGGCGGCGTAGGCGGCGTGGACGCCTGCCGCCGAGGCGACCAGGCCGGGAAGACCCAGGCTCATCCCCAGCTGGCTCGATCCATCGATGCTGATCGCCGAGATCAAGGCGGCGAACTGTGAGGGTCCGACCATGGCGAGGCTCGCCACCGCCCAGAGCAGGAGGGCGGCGGCCAGGCTGAGCAGGACGCGGAAGTTGCGCAGGACGAGGAGGGCCACGGGAACGAGCCAGAGACACTGTGGTTTGACGATCAGGGCGGAGAGGGCGACGCCGGCGAGCAGGGGATGGCGATGGGCGGACCACAGCCCCAGGACCAGGGCGAGGGTGAGCAGTGCGTCCCACTGACCCAGCGCCAGTCCCAGCACCCCGGGCACCGCCAACACGGCGAGGGCGGTGGCGAAGGGGGGGCAGCCGAGCCGGGTGACCAGAAGGCGGCCGGCGGCCGCGATCGCCGCCACCGAGATGAGGGCGAAGAGGAGGAAGCCCACCGTCGGCGGCAGGACGGCGAGGGGGACCAGCACGGCAGCGGCGGGAGGCGGGTTGACGAAGGGCGAGTAGGCGGCCCCGGACGGCAGCGTGGTGGCGCCCAGGTCCCGGGCGGCCCCGCTGGACAGAGCCTGGCCCATGTAGGCGGCCTGGGAGGCGACGATGCACCGCGCGTAGTACAGGCAGGACGAGCCGTGGGCCACGAGACGCGCGGCCGCGGCGAACGTAATCCAGTCGGTCGATGTCCCGGCACCGGCCGCCATGTTCCACACGCCGCGCGTCACCTGGGCGACGAGGTCCCCGAGCAGCAGGCAGACCGCAGCCACGCGCAGCAGCTGGCGCCGGCGTTCAGTCACCGGCGCAATCCCCCACGCGGCGAGCTGGAGCGGTCGTCAGAGTTAGCGGCATCACGGGCACCATGGTGCCAGGACTTGCGGGCCTGCGACCGAAGCGCGAGCCGGGCCCGGTCGATACACTCGCCGGCGATGGCGTCCCTCCTCGCCGCAGCCCGGAAGGGCGCCGCCCGCCAGAGCGGCGTGCTGCGCATCGCCCTTCCCCCCTTCGCCGCCAGCAAGCTGATCGGGCTGCTGGTGCCGATGCTGACCGTGTGGGTTCGCGGGCCCGAGGCGGGCCTGCCCTCCGGGTCGGCACTCCTTCAGCCCTTCGCCCTCTGGGATGGAGCCTCCTTCGCGGAAATCGCCCAGCGGGGCTATCCGAGCGGGCCGCTCAACCTGACGGTCGGCGCCGCCGGCCACCTCTGGGCGTACTTCCCCGGCTATCCGCTGCTCGTCCACATCGCCGGTTTCGTGGTGCCCAACACCATCCTCGCCGGCATCGTAGTGAGCGCCATCGGCGAACTGATCGGCCTGCTGTTCCTGGCCAAGCTGATCCTGATGGAGCGAGGCGACGAGGCGTCGGCGCGTTTCGCCTGCTGGGCGCTCGCCGTCTTCCCCTACGCCGTCTTCCTCACCACGGTCTTCTCGGAGAGCACCTTCCTCGCCGCCGCCACCGCCTCGCTCTACTACATGCGCCGGGGCAAGGACGGGCGCGCCTCCATCGCTGCGGCCGTCGCCATGCTGGTGCGCATCACCGGTGTCGCCCTGATCCCGGCGCTCATCGTCGACCATCTGATGCGCCGGCGCGGCCAGCCCGGACGCGGCCTGATCGCCATCGTGGCGACGCCCCTCGCCCCGCTCCTCTTCGTGGCCTATGGGTGGCTCTCCACCGGCAACCCGCTCGTCTACCTGCAGGTGGAGCGGTCAGCCTCCTTCAACCGCCTCTTCGCCTGGCCGTGGAATGGAGCGCGAGCCACCTTCCAGTCGTTCGTGGGCGGCTACAACGGGAACAGCTTCGTCTTCGGGATGGAGCTGCTCTTCGGCATCGCGGGGCTCATCGCCGTCCTCTGGCTGGCCTGGCACTGGCGGACGGTGGCACCCTCGCTCACGATCTTCGCCGCGGTCGCGTGGCTCATGTCCACCTCCCTCATCTACTGGCTGAGCGTGCCGCGGTACGAGATGACGGTGGTGCCGATCTACCTCGCCCTCGCGGACGTCACCCGGCGCCACCCGCAGTCGCGCACGGTGCTGATCGCGGTGTCGGCGGGCTGGATGGGCTTCCTGGCCACCCTGATGGCGACCGGGCAGTTCGTGGCCTGAGAGGCGGGGTGAGGCGAGCGCGGCTGAGCCGCGCCGCCTGCGACGTGGGGACCCCTACCATCTCGGCAGCGCCCGCATCGTCTAGCGGTCAGGACCTCACCCTTTCAAGGTGGCAACCGGGGTTCGACTCCCCGTGCGGGTACGGTGCGATCAGAGCCTCAGCGGCCCCACTCCACGTCGCCGCAGAATCCGCGCGGCCTGGGATGCCGCCGGTACGCCTCGCGCCCCGCCTTGGCCTCGACGATGGTCGTGCTCTCCCCGTGGCCGGGCAGCACGAGGGTGGCGGCGGGGAGAGGCAGGAGCCGGGCGTCGATCGAGGTCAGGATCGTCTCCAGGTCGCCGGCGGCGAAGGTCCGTCCCGGGCCGCCGTTGAAAAGGGTATCCCCGGTGATCACCGCCCCGCCCACGTGCAGCGAGATGCTGCCCGGGGTGTGGCCGGGGGTGTGGAGGACATCGATGCGGATGCCTCCGACGCGGAGCTCCTGGCCGTCGGCGAGCCGGCCATTGATCCGCTCCTCGGGAATGTTGATCTCGGCGTCGCCGACCAGGACGGGGGCACCGGTGGCGGCGCGGACCGCGTCGTAGGTCGCCCAGTGGTCGAGATGCCAATGGCTGGCGACCACCGTCCGGACGCCCCCCTCGGCAGCGATGGCGTCCAGGAGGGGGCCCTCCTCCAGCGGCATGTCGACCAGGAGGCCGGCATGCGCGGAGGTGTCGCGGACGATGTAGGCGTTGTTGCCGTAGGGGCCCATGGGGCCCACCCTGACGATCCGGACGTCGCCGTCCTCGAAGACCGCGACGGATGCGGACAGGCTCGGGTTCACGGCCTCGATGCCGGAGAACGCCGGGCCCTGGCGGAGCTGCGCCCCGACCCGCCGTGCGAGGCGGTGGCACGCGAGGGCGCGCGATGCGCCGGGCCCTCGGCACCCGGGGCGCGCATAGCTGCCTTGTGCGCCCGCTTGGCCGCCTGGTAGGCGCGACGCTCGTCGGCGGTGGTGACGTCGGCGAGGGTGGGGAAGTCGGGGACGACCAGCTCCCAGCCGGGTGGCTTCACCCCGAAGTGGCGGGCGAGCACGCCGGTGACGATCCGCGCCTTGAGCGGGCCGAATCCGGGGAGCGCCGCGAGCCGCCGGTGAAGCTCCGCCGCGGTGCCGGCCTCGCGCCACAGCCGGGAGGCGTCGCCGCCGTACGTCTCCGCGACGATGCGGCAGATAGCCTGAACGCGCCCAGCCATGCTGCGCGGGAAGCGGTGGATCGCGGGTGGGGTGCGGAAGGCCGCGGCAAAGACCTCGGGGTTGGTGGCGGCCAGGCGTCCGGGATCGAGGGTCCCGAGCCGTTCAAGCACGCGCAGTGGACCGAGGAACGCCTGCTCGATGGGGAACTGCTGGTCGAGGCAGAAGCCGACGAGCAGGGCAAGAGGGTTCTCGGCGATGAGCCGGTCGGCCGCGGGGTCCTCCGTCCATTCGAGGACGGGCGCAGGGTCAGATGTGGGCACGCCCTCTAGCGTACCGGAGAGGCACCGGATGTCCCCGTGGCACGCACGGCCCGGTGGTGACCGCCACCGTCGTCGTCGTCGTCGTCCGACAGCCATCGCGCCACAGCGCCGGGCTCGCGGTCTCGAGCTGAGCCACCGGGCGGCGCGAGGCAACCGACCCGCCGGGCTGGTATCGCGATCCGGTCACGGCCGCCGGGCGGGCGGCGGCGGATGGTAAGACCGGCCGGTGGTCGGCGTAGATGCCCACGTAGACGCGCAAGCCGGTGCGCCCCGCCTGGCGATCAGCCGCCGGGCGGCACTCGTCGCTGGCGCAGTCCTGGCTGCCAACGCAATCGCCCAGGCGATCCGCGGCCTGATGACAGTGCGTTCGGGCGGCACGATCGACTTCGTGGCCTTCGCCGACGCCTCCCGGCTCCTGATCCAGGGGTCTCGTTGCCTCTACTGCTCGGTGCCGCAGCAAGCGGTCGAGAGCGCCTACCTCGGGGTGCCGCGACCGCTGTTCGTCGCCTTCGTCAACCCGCCGATCGCCGCTGCGGTGCTGGTGCCGCTGGCCGAGCTGCCGCGCACGGTCGGGCTCGGCCTCTTCCTGGCCCTCTCGACACTCGCCATGGGCGCCAGCGGGTGGCTGCTCGTCGCTCGCCTGCGCTGCCCGCTCTGGCCCACCCTCCTCGCGCTGCTCTCGCTGCCGGCGGTCGTCACGCTGTACAAGGGCCAGTGGGACGGGCTCCTCCTCCTCGCGCTCGTGGCCGCGCTGATGCTACTGGAGCGCCGCCCCGTCCTGGCCGGCCTCCTCCTCTCCGCGCTCGCGATCAAAGTGCAGTCCGTCTGGCTCGTGCCGGTGGTCCTCGTCGCCCTGGGGCGCTGGCGGGTCCTGGCCGGGATGGCCGTCGGTGCCGCCGTCCTCATCGGGAGCGACATCGCGATGCTCGGGCCGCACTGGCTCGATTGGCCACGCGCCATGGTCCAGGTGACGTCCGCCGAGGCGACCTGGTTCATCGGGCTCGCCAGCATCCCCGCCTATCTCTGGGGCAGCGGCGCGGACTTTCTCGCCTCCGGGGTCCTCGCGGTCGCCGCTGTGGCGGCGATCTTCGGACTGCGCGGGAGATTGCGGAGCGACCCGCCCTTGGCGCTCGCCGCCGCCGTCTGCGTCTCCCTCCTGCTCGGGCCGCACAGCCTTCCCTACGATCTCCTGCTGGTGGCGCCGGCGCTGGCTCTCGCCGGCCGCCGCCTGCCCCTCACGAGCGCGGCCGCCGCGCTTGTGCTGTCGCTCGCCTACCTCGTCGGGGCCCTGCCCCCCGCCCTTTTCAACCTCGATGCCTACATCCCGGCCCTGGCGCTGACCGCGGCGGTCGTGATCGTCGTCGCCGTCCGCCGGCAAGCGGGATGGGACGCGGAGCTCACCGCTCCGGGCTGACCAGGACGCTCCGCGGCGGACGGGGAGGCATTCGACGCGCGGGGAGGCCGTGGCCCCGGCAACCGACTCGCCAAGGTGGTATCTCGATCCGGTCACGATGGCTGGGATGGGGCCAGGGCGGGTGGTACTACCGGGGACACGCCGGCCCACCTGGGCCGCGTTGCGGCTTGCACTGCGAGGTCATGGCAATCACGTCTGCGCTGGCGGTCCCCCCGGACGAGATCGACCGGCGTCGCACCTTCTGGGTGGCCTGCGCCGGGCTCGCGATCGTCACGGCCGCCCTGATGATCGCGATCGTCGTGCTGACCCGCGGCACCCTCACGTACATCATCGACGACGCCTACATCCACCTCTCGATGGCGCGCACCTTCGCGACCACGGGAACCTGGGGCGTGGTCCCCGGGGACTGGGAGTCGGCGGACTCGTCGCCGGGCTGGATCCTGCTGCTGGCCGCCCTCATCAAGGTCGTGCCGGCGGTGACGGAGTGGCTCCCCTTCATCATCAACGGCCTGGCGGCGCTGGTCGTGGTGTGGCTGGTCACGAGCCGCCAGGAGCTGGTGGTGCTCCGCCGGGGCCGCAACTCGCCGGTGCGCTACCTCGCGGTGATGCTGCTGCCGAGCGTGCTCTTCCTGCCCGAGCTGATCGTCCTCGGCATGGAGCACACCGTGCAGACGGCGCTGATCCTCGGGCTGCTGATCGCCTTCGAATGGCTGATCCGTGACGGCGTCACCGCCCGCCGGGTGCTCGTCTACGCGCTCTTCAGCCTGCTCGGCAGCGCCATCCGCTTCGAGACCCTCTTCCTGAGCGCCGGCTGCGCCCTGGCTCTGGTGGTCCCGCCGCTCTGGTCCAGCCTCCGGCTGCGGCGACCCGACCGCCGGCTGTGGCTGCGGATCGGGGCGACGGCGGCGGGGACGGCAGCGGCCGCGATCCCGATCGTGGTCATGGGGGTGGTGGACCTCGCCCACGGCGCCTTCTTCTTTCCCAACTCGATCGTCGAGAAGACCGCCCTGCTGGGCCACCAGAGCCTGCTGCAGGCCCTTATTCCGTCACTGTCCACGATCTGGGCCAACCTGAGCCTGGACCCGTTCCTCATCGTGCTTCTCGGCTTCGGGATCGTCGTGGCGGTCCGGGGCCCGGTGCTGCGGCCCCTCTGGGCGGCCTGGGTCATCGGGACCCTCCTCCACGCCAGCTACGGCCAGTTCGGGTGGGACGACCGCTACCAGGCGTACCTGGTAATCGTCGGGGTCTGGCTTACGCTCCGCACGCTCCCTCGGATCGAGTGGGCACCGGTCCGCGAGCACCTGGTGCTGGCCCTCGTGCTGCTGCTGGTGGTGCTGCCGGTCGGCAAGTTCGACTACATGGTCAACGCCCCCGAGTCGACGCTGGTTCAGACCCAGGTGCAGCAGCAGATGGCCGGCTTCCTGGCCCGCTACTACGACGGGCGGACGGTGATGGTCAACGACATCGGGCGGGTGACCTGGGAGCACCGGGGCGGCCTCCTCGATGCCTGGGCGCTGGCCAGTGTCTCGGTGCTGCGCCTCCAGTACGACGGCGAGTACAACTCCGCGCACACGACCGTGCTCGCCCGGGAGGACCACGTGGCTGCGGTCGCCCTCTATTCGCCGACCTTCAACTTCCTGGTCCCCCAGGGGTACGTCAAGGTGGCGGTCTGGAAGATCGGGGCGGGGGCCAACCAGGACGCCACGGCCGTGATCTTCTACGCGCCGGCGGGAGCCCCGGCTCAGGCGATGGCGCGTGACATGCGTGCCTTCGCGCCGGGCATGTTCCCCGGCTCCGGCGCCGTCACCATCTACGGGTAGCCGCCTTCCCGCACTCCCGCACCGGCCCCGAAAAGCGCGTGGATGCCAGAATGGCCGGCGTGCGCGAGTACCTGGTCGACTGCGGCACCCAGCACCTTTCGGTGCGCGAACACCCGGGCGGCAGCCCGCCGATCCTCGCCCTCCACGGGCTGGCGAGCAACGCCCGCTGGTGGGACCTGGTGGCGGCGCGGCTCAGCCCCCGGTGGCGGGTGCTCGCCCCCGATCTGCGCGGCCACGGCGGCTCGGACCGGCCCGAGACGGGGTACTCCTTCGCCGAGGTGGTCGAGGACCTACGCGGTCTCTGCGATGCGGCAGGCCTGGAGCGGGTGATCGTGGCCGGCCACAGCTGGGGGGCGTCGGTCGCGCTCTGGTTCGCGGCCGCTCTCCCCGAACGGGTCCTCGGCTGCGTCTGTGTCGACGGGGGCGCGGGCTCGATGCGGGAGCACTTCCCGACCTGGGCCGAGGCCGAGGAGCGTCTCCGCCCGCCCCGGATCTCCGGGATCACCGAGGACGCGGTGCGCGAGTGGGCCAGAAGCGGGCCGCTCGCCGAGGGCGGCGATCCCGATGCCGCGGCCGAGATCCTGCTCGGCAACTTCGAGGACGCGGGGGACGGCACGGTGCGGCCCCGCCTGCCGATGACCCAGCACATGGAGATCGCCCGGCACCTGTACGAGCTGGACTCCTTCGGGCTGATGGCCCGCATCGCGTGCCCCGTGCTCTTTGTGCCGGCGCTGGGCGGGCCGTGGCCGGCCGAGGAGAAGGCCCGCGGGCTCCAGCGCGCCCAGGACGTGCTGGGCTCGCATGCGCAGATAGCGTGGGTGGACGGCGGCCACGATCTGCCGGTGCAGCGCCCCGCGGAGGTGGCGAAAGCGATAGCGGCCTTCGCGGCGGAAGCCGGCTGAGACAAGGCGCCCCGCGGACGGCGCTCGCCGCACCCGGTTCGGGCGCCGCGGGCTCGCTGGCCGGGCTCGCAGGCCTGCCCTGCCTGCGGAGCCCGGCGGGGCTCGCGGTCAGGATGGGTCGATCCCGTAGCCCGGACGTCATCTCGGCGCGCGAAAGCCGTCGCTGCCATGCGACATCCCCCGGTCGTGCGGCCCCGAGCGGCGCCGATATGATCGGAGGCGCGATGGCAGTGCCTCCCGTCCGAAGCGACCGCAAACGGGCTTTCCGGAGCCCTCGCAGGCCGGCCCGGCTCCGATGAGCGCCCGATCCTACGGCCGGTCCGAGTTTCAGGTCGCGGGGCGGCCGGTCGGACCCGGCCATCCGTGCTTCGTTGTCGCGGAGGCGGGCTCCAACCACAATCGTGACCTGCCCACCGCGCTGCGACTCATCGAAGTCGCTGCCGAGGCCGGTGCCGACGCCGTGAAATTCCAGACCTACACGGCGGAGGGGCTGTACTCGCGGCACACGCCGACAATGACCTACCTGAAGGACCAGGGGATGGTCGGGGAGCGCGACTCCGTCTGGGGGCTGATCAACAGGGTGGCACTGCCCTGGGAGTGGCACCAGGAGCTGGCGGAGCACGCGCGCGACCTCGGCATCACCTTCCTGTCGACGCCGTTCGAGGAGGCGGCGGTCGACGTTCTCGAAGGGATCGGGGTTCCCGCCTACAAGATCGCCTCCTACGAGGTCACTCACCTCCCGCTCCTCGAGCGGGTGGCGCGCACAGGCAAACCGGTGTTCCTCTCGACCGGCATGGCGGCGCTCGGCGACATCGAACGCGCCCTTGACACGCTCGGCGAGGCCGGATGCCGGGAAGTCCTGCTGATGCACTGCGCGGTGAACTACCCGGCTCGCTTCGAGAACCTCAACCTCCGTGCCATCAGCACGCTGATCTCGGCGTTCCAGGTCCCCGTGGGCTGGTCGGACCACACCCTGGGCTGGACCGCGGATGTGGTCGCGGTGGCACTCGGAGCCTGTGCGGTCGAGAAGCACTTCACGCTGGATCGAAGCCATCCGGGGCCCGACCATCCCTTTGCCCTCAATCCACCGGAGCTGGCGTCAATGGTCACAGCTATCCGCGAGGCCGAGGCGGCCCTGGGTTCGAGCGTGAAGCGGGTGACCGAAGCTGAGGCGGAGCTGTACCGGCTCGGGCGGCGCAGCCTCGTTGCCGCAGGCCAGATCGCCAAGGGGAGCGTGATCACCCGCTCTTCGATCGCCGTGAAGCGCCCCGGCTACGGCATCCCGGTGTACGAGCTCGAGTTGGTGATCGACCGGCACGCAGCGCGAGACATCGAGGCCGACGAGATCCTCACCTGGGACGATCTCGTTCGCTGAAAGGCGTCGATAGGCGTCAACTCGAGGCACGGAAGGCGTACCTGGATCAGGGAGATCCGGCGATTCCTCTCGCGCGGACCAGGCGGCGCAACTCGGCAATCTCCTCCCTGGACACCGACCAGCGCAACGCGACTGCGCAGTAGAGCAGCATCCCCGCGCAGACGCCCAGGACCAGCTTGACGATGGGGGTTGTGGGCAGCTGCAGCGCCAGAGCCGCCACCGCGGCCATTAGGGCGGTTGGCATCATCACCGGAAACACTCCCCGCCGCAGGAACTCGAGGAAGCCCCCGCCGAGCTCGCGCAACGCCAGCCTGAGCTGTGGAAACATGAAGAGCGGCAGAGTGACCAGCGATGCCGCGAACGCCCCGGCCGGCCCCAGCCAGAAGACCAGGAGAATGGTCAGACCGAGGTTCACGACCGTGGTGACGGCGTACACGGGAATCAGCGCGCGAGCCCGTCCGACTCCCTGGAGCTCGAAGCTGGCCACCTGGATGGTGCCCGCCACCAGGACATAGCCGAGGGCGAGCACCGCCGGGATGACCGCGGCGTGGTATCCGCCGCCGAGCCAGATATCGATAGCTGGACCGGCGAGGACCATGGCGCCCACGGTCACGGGGGCGGAGACCAGGAGAGAGTATCGGGTGCCCCGCAGCAGCAGCTCGCGCAGCTGAGCGTCGCCACCGCGGGCTCGCAGCCAGGCCGCCCCGGGAAGCACCGCCGAGGTGGCGGACGCGAGCACCGCGTCTGCCCCTGACTGCACCTGCGAGGCGATGTCGACGAGGGTCACGCCGACAGGCCCGGTGATGATGCCCACGACGGTGCGGTTGATCGCTCCCTCCACGATGCCGAAGGCCCCGGCGGCTCCCACAGCGGCTCCATAGCCGAGGAGCCGCCGTGCCTCGGTGATCGAGGGAAGGGCGGGGCGCACTCGGCGGCTCAGCACCACGACGCCCGCGATGCCCGCGACGACAGTGGCCCCCAACGACGCGACGGCCACTCCGGGCAGCCCGCCGCCGAGCAGGGCCGCTGAGATGGTGGCGATCGCGACCAGGGTTCTCCGCGCCGCATCGAGAGCACGTCCGATGTCCAGTCGCTGCAGTCCGCTGAGGCAGTCCCCGCAGCCGTCGGCAACCAGGTCACACGGCACCTGCATGGCGAAGAAGAGGATGGCCGTGTCCATTCCCCCCCGGTCGGGGGCGGATGCGTGGAAGATGGTGGGGAGCACTAGGGGGCCGGCCAGTGCCAGCACTGCCCCGGCGACGATCCCGAAGACCGCGAGGGTGGCGAGTGCCGTCCCCACCACGACGCGTGTGGACACCTTCTCGCCTGTGGCCGCCCTCAAGGCGATGGAGCGCGTCGCCGCTCCACCCAGTCCGAGATCGGCGATCGCCAGCCACCCGCGTCGGGCTGAGAAGGTCTGAAGTGCCGCCCAGAGCCCGTACCGCACCGGCCCGAGACAGTGGAGAAGCACTGGCAGCGTGACCAAAGCCACCACCATGGCCCATCCGTTGGCGGCGCCGTGAGAGGCGGTGTTGAGCACGAGACGGCGCCGGAAGCGTCCCGGCTGGCCGGTGCCGGCCTCAGCGGGGTGCGGCCCTGCCCCGGTCGGGGGGGGGCTCACGGCGGTTCCGAGGCCGGGCCGGGGCTGGCGTCGGCGAACGAGCTGACTCGGCCCTGGAGAACGGACACGAGGAACGGGCGTGAGTAGAACTTCTCACGCTCGATCAGGGGGACGGTGACACCGCCGAAGCCCCGCTTGAAGCGTGCAATGGCGACGTCCTTGGCTGTGGGCACCTCATGCAAGAGTGGCCGGCGTGGCTGCGCGCCAAGCTCGTAGTCGTGGTACCCGTGGTCGTGAAGCCACTCCCCGACGGCCCCCTGGATGGCGTGGCCGATGGGGAGCGTCGCTTCGGGAAGGTTTGCCGCCGACGCGTAGTAGGCGCCGTCAGCGTGGAGAAGGACGTAGGCGTACCCCACCTCCGCGCCCCCGTGCCGAGCCCGTGCCAGAAGGGCCCGCTCCTCATGCAGCCAGCGCTCCATGAGATCGAATGTCCGGTGTGGTCGGGTCACCCTTCCGGCGGCGAGAGCGTGCATGGCGACATATCCGGCGAAGTCCGAGGGGGAGACGTCCTGGCCGATCAGCGCATCCACCTCGAGCTGGCGCTGGGCGCGGCCGATATCCGCTCGATGCCCCTTGGTGGCATCCGCGCGCCGCGCCACGGCCGACTGCGACACGTCGATGACCTGGCTGATCCCGCTGACGTCCACGTAACCGAGGCGCGTGGTGGCGGTCAGCAGGTGCGCGAGCTGAGGGAGGAATCCGTGTCCGAGGGGACTGAGGCGCCATCGGACGCGAACGACGCCGAGGCTCCGGGCAAGGCCGTCGACGTGGACCAGAGCAGCCTCGAGAACGTGCAGGGTGTGCCGCGGCCCGAGGCCCGGGGCCAGAGCCGGCGACCAGCACGCCGAGCCACCGAAGGAGAACTCGAGACGGTCGGGCTCCCGGTGCCGTTCCAGCATCAGTGGGACCGCAGCCACCGTCTCGCCGGCGTCGCGGACCATGAAGGCCATCGATCGGCTCTCCAACTCCGGCCGGTAGGCGATGGTGTAGTCGCGCCAGCGGGTGCCGTGCCAGAACCACGCGGCCTCGGCGGCTGTGCAGAAGCCATCCCAGGACTGATCGGAGGGCGGGTCGACGAATTCCAACTAGACCGACTCCGGCAAGGGGGTCAGGACGCGGTCGACGCCGTCCCATATGCCGCGGACGACCCGGTCGAGGGAGGGGCTGTGCCCGTCGCGAAGCTCGGTCGCGTCGACGACGCACACATTCGGGCGGCTGCGCGCTTCCTCGTGGACCACGTCCAGCATCTGATGGAAGCGGAAGAAGAAGAGATGGGAGTAGCGGAGAGCGAGCTCACGGCGACCCTCCCGCTCCAACGCGGTGACTGGCGTGATCACGGCGTGCCCCAGGGCCGTCCGGTATTCGTCCACCGAGACCGGGTCGACGGTGAATCCGCGCCGCCCGTAGTGCGCCGCCGCGGCGCAGATCACGGTCAGTCCCCGAGCCGCCATCTCGAGCCCCATCGTCGAGGTGTAGACGAGGCCAACGTTGCACATCTCGATCAGTGCGTACGAGCTGATCGTGCTCTCGGGGGGAACGATCCTCACATTGGCCGGAAGCCGGGGAAAGGCGTCGGCGATGAGGTCCTCCATTGGCTCCCGGCTGACGTGATTCGCCAGCCGGACCTCGGCCGGGTGGATGCGCACGACCAGATCGACCTCGGGATGCCCCTCCACCCATCGAACCGTTTCCATCAGCCACTCTGCCATCGAGCCGAACCCAGAGTCCTTCCCCTGGGTGGCGCTGTCCCAGAGGATGTTGGTGAACAGCCCGACCAGAGGCCGGCCCTCGGGGAGGCCCAGCTGGGCACGGATCAGGGCGAGCTCCTCGGTGCGACGGGGCCAGAAGTTGTCAAAGGTGCGTCCACCGCGGACGCGCTCGTCCAGGTAACTCTGAACGCGGGCGCGCTGGTCATCCCGGAGGGGGGTCTCAAGGGCTTCAGCCCACGCCTCGTCGCCGGGATCCAGATCATCCACCCCGCGGCGCCACCGGCTCACGAGGACGCTGTCGGTCAGGAACCCCTTCTCGTATCGAGTCACGGCGATGCCGCGTCGATCGGCCAGCTCGGCGAGGATTCGCTCGGCGAAGAACGCACCGTTGAGAAGCAGAATGCGATCCGGCCGCGCTCGGTCCAACAGCCGAGTGAAGGCTCTATGCAGGACGATCCCGCTGGTCAGGAAGGCCCGGTAGACGCGGAGCGTCTCGACGTCCTCGCGCACCGTCCCCCGCGAGAGGAACCAGGCGACCGAGGTGCGGACCAGTTCACCGAGGGACAGGCCGCCATAGGTGAAGGAGGCGCAGTCAGCCACCGACTCGAGCCGGCCGGTGAGGGAGCGGGCGGCCAGCCGGACCGCCCTCACATCCACGAGGTCGCTCAGCGTGACCGGGTCGAGACCGGCGGCCTCGAGGGCACCGGTGGCGTAGGCGCGGCACGAGTGACAGGGCATCGGCGGAGCGCTGTGGATGGGCGCCACGTCGCACACCGGCAGCCGACCACCACAGGTGGCGTTGACCACGCGCCAGCCGCGGACGCGGAAGGCGTCGGCGACCACGGCCTCGGTGACCACGTGTGTCGACCAGCCGCGAAAGGACATCACCAGGAGCACCCTCGGGGGCTCGGTGGCGGCAGCAGGGCTGATCTGGAGGCGGCGGAGGTCGCCGAACTCGGCGGGCTCGAGAAACCCGGGGAGACCGCACCACGACCCGACCTCGCGGAGCACTCCCCACCCCTCGCGCAGCGTCATCCGGAGCCGCGGGCGGCCATACGTGAGGCCCAGCACCGCCTCGAGCAGGCACCGCTGGATACGGGACGGACCTGCCCTTGCATACCGGGGCCGAGCCGGGTCAACCGGCCCCGAGGGCGGACGGCCCGTCGACGCCGTCATGGCCTCCGGGAGACCTCCCCCGGGGGAAGGCCACGCAGGGTTTCCCGAACGTCGTTCCGGCGGAGGGCGGCTCCCGCCTCGGCCAGCGCGTACTCGAAAGCCTCGACGGTGTGAGCCACGGCGGCGTCGTCGTGAGCGTAGGAGACGAAGTTGGCGTTGCCCAGCAGCACTCCCCGATCGATGCAACCCTGCCAGATCAGGCCCTTGAGAGCGCTGGCGTCGACCCCGTCATGGGGCGCGATCTCGAGCACGCGGCGAGGCGCCAGCCCGACCATCCTGGCGGGCACCTCGTGGGCCGCCGCAAGCTGGTTGAAGCGGTCGCGCAGCACGGCCCCCTGCTTCCACAGGTGCTCGCACACCGGTTCACGGCACAGCTTCTCGAGCGTTGCTCGTGCGGCGGCGAGGGACACCGTCTCGCCCCCGAAGGTGCCGGAGATGAAGGTCGCCGCCGTCACCAGCTCCATCACGTCCGCCCGGCCCGCGACCAGGCCCAGGGGATACCCGTTGGCGATGGCCTTGCCGAACGCGGCCAGGTCGGGAGAGACACCGAAGTGCTCCTGCGCCCCCCCACGTGCGAGGCGGAAGCCGGTAATGATCTCGTCGAAGATGAGCAGGGCACCGGCCTCATGGGTGAGCGAGCGCACGCCCTCGAGGAAGCCCGGCTGTGGTTCCTCGACGCCGACCGGCTCCATGATCACCACGCCCACCTGGCCGGGATATCGAGCCAGGACGTCCTTCAGCGACTCCAGGTCGTTGTACGTCCATTGATGGGTCAGCGCGCGAACCGCGGCGGGAACGCCGGCATTGCGGGGGGTGTGCCCCACGCACCACTCGTGCCAGCCGTGATATCCGCACATCGCCACGTGATCCCGACCGGTGAAGGCCCGGGCGAGCCGCACTGCGGCGCTGGTCGCTTCGGAGCCCGTCTTGACGAAGCGCACCATCTCCGCGCAGGGGACCATGTCGACGACCAGCTCGGCGACCTCCACTTCCAGCGGATGACCCAGCGAGAAGCTGGGACCATGGTCGACCTGCGCGTGGACGGCGGCGTCGACATCAGGATCGCGGTAGCCGAGCACCACCGGACCCAGGGCGCACGGGTAATCGATGTACTCGTTCCCCTCGACGTCCCAAACCCGACAGCCGTCGCCGCGTACCAGGTACGCCGGGTAGACCCCGGGGACGTGCTGGTCAGGAGCCTTGCTGTAGGTCTGGGTGATGCCGGGCAGGACTCGCCGCGCCCGCTCCAGCAGGCGCTGATCGGCTTGGCTTGTAACGGCTACCATCCGGCGACTCCCTGGTGGCGCGCCCGGTCGCGCTGGCGGTGATACCGCTCGTCACGACCGGGCAGCTTGCTCTGATCGGATAGGGTCGGGTCGGCCTCGATGGCAGCGACCACGGCGCTCAGGCCCGGTAGTGGATCGCCGTCCAGCGCGGCAAGGATGGACGCCACGCGAACGAGGTCCTCCGGCACGTCGACGGTCAGCCGGATGCCCGAGAGGTCGCGATCGCCCGCCACATTGACGACACTGAACAGCTCCGGACGCTCCCGAACCCGGGCGGTGACGTGCTCCCGTTCATAATCGCAAATGACCTCACGAGCGAGCCTCTCGAGGCACGCGGTTGTGAGCGCCTCCGCGTCGTACCCGTCAGGGTATGTTGGAGGCGTCAGATTGCTGGCATAGTCGGCCGCCTGCTCGGCACGGGCACGCACCACCGCGTCGATGATCGACGGGTCAACGAGTGGGCAGTCGGCGGTGACGCGTACCACGACGCCCGCGCCATGCTCGCGCGCCGCGACGACGAAGCGGCCCAGCACGTCGTCGACGGGGCCGCGCGTCACCGCCGCCCCGCACCGGGCGGCGAGGTCGGCGACGGCATCGTCGGCGGGGAGGTCGGTGGTCGCGACCACCACCCGATCCACGGTGACGGCTCGGGTGACGCGTTCGATGACGTGAGCCAGCATCGGCCGGCCGCAGAGGTCGGCGGTTACCTTCCCCGGGAACCGTGTCGATCCGCTCCGAGCCTGGATGACCGCAACAGTCCTCATACGATGATCCCGTCCCGAGCCGTCAACGCGACCGCGACCGCAGCCGCCGCCCGTGCGATGTCATTGCAGGTCGCGGCTCGCCCCTCGATGGCGGCCAGCAGATGGCGCATCTCGGCGACATACTGCGCGTTGGGATCGCGATCCACGCCGGCCGCGAGGGTCTGCGGGTCCGCGCCCGCCTCGGTGATCAGCTCGACCCGAGCTCCGGGGACGTCCCACCTCAGCTCGCCTTCGGTGCCGATGATCGTGCAGCTGCGCGAGTAGCGCCGGCGCAGGTAATCAAGGTGAAGGTGGGAGTAGACACCGCCCACATGCCGTATGGCTATGTCTGCCACGTCTTCGACGTCGACTGCGAGCACCTCAGTGCAGGCGCCGCGTGCGCTCACCGTCTCAGCCGGACCGGCCACCGCGAGAGCGTAGTCGATCTCGTGAATGGCGTCGAGGATGATGCCCCCGCCGAGAGACCGCCGCGCACTGTACCCGGTGCGGTAATCCTGCGCCGGGCGCCACGCCGGCAACCACCAGCCGTAGTCGGCCAGCAGTGCCGCCGGCCGGCCGACGGCACCGAGATTCGCGGTCAAGGACGCGAAGCCCTCGGTGAAACGGAGGTTGCAACCCACCATGACCACCCGATCGCGGTGATCGCGGCCGAGGGCGCGAGCCCTCTCCAGCTGATCCCACGACGCTGCGAGCGGTTTCTCGACGAAGACGTCGGCGCCGTGGGCCAGCGACCAGGCTAGATCGTCGACGTGGTTGACCGTCGGCGTGGCGACCACAACTAGGTCGCACCGCGGCGGGTCGTCACGGGTGGCAAGGCTCGCCCCGACCCGCGCAGCGAGACCGGCCGCCGCTCGCTCGTCGAGGTCGGCGACCATCACCTCGACGCCCAACCCGACGAGGTTCGTGGCATGCCGGCTGCCGGCCGAACCGCAGCCGAGAACCATGGCCCTCATCACGGCACCGCGGTGCGGAGGAGGGCGCGCACCGCGCCGGCCACCCGCGCCGCTCCATGGCCGTCAACGAGCTTCCGGCCGATCCGCGCCATTCGGTGGCGAAGCTCCGGTTCGTCCAGCAGACGCAGACATGCAGGGACGAGGTCCTCGGGGGCCGCGGCGACAGCGCATCCGGCCGCGGCCAGCGCTGTCACCTGGGCTACCTGATTGGCCACAGCCGCGGTGAGCACGGCTGGGATGCCAACACATGCTGCCTGGAGTGCCGTCGTGCCGCCCGCGCCGACATACACGGTCGCCAGGGATAGCGGGCCGGCGAGCGACGAGGGCGATACCAGGACTTCCACTCGGGGATCTGCGAGTTGGGTGGCTGCCATCTCGGGACCCACGACGACGGCCACGTCGAATCCCGGATCGGAGCGCAGCAGCTCCGCGACGACGCGGGTCGTGATCCCGTGAAGATCCATGGCACCGGTGGACACCAGGACGGCGGACTGCGCTCCGGCGCGGGACAGTGTTCCCGCCCGAGCCTGAAGGTAATCCGAGCTGAGGAGAGCGTAGCGAGCTCCTCCGAGGAACGCGTCGCACCCTGGGGCACGGCGCCGCTCACCTCCGGGGGAAGGATTGACGGCGAGGTCGCAGTCCGTGTCGAGACCGAGGTCGTCGACGACCACCAGTCGCGCCAACTTCCGCAGCCGACTCTGGGAGGCGACGTCGAAGCCGTATCCGTCGAGGACGATCACGTCCGAGCAGGCCTCCAGCGCCGCCGCCACAGCGCGTTCGGCTGCCGAACCCGGTGCCTCGAGAGGCGGATGTCCACGGGCGCCGACCCGCCGTCGCAGCTCCTCATCCGCCAGAGGCACAACAAGCGCAGTGGCCAGGGCGGGACTGAGCTCGTCGGCGAGGGCGAGCATGCGTTCCAGGTGCCCGAGGCCGACCCCGGATCCGCAGTCGGGGACGAGCAGAGCGCGGGCTGTCACCGCAGCGCCGGTGCGGTCGCGGCCCAGCGCTGGATCCTTGCCAGCGCCACCACGACGTCGTCCTGATCCGATTCCGACATCGCCGGGTGGAGCGGGAGCGTGACCAAGCGGCTGCACAGCGCCTCCGCCCTCGGGGCGGTCCCGGGGCCATATCCGCGGCTGCGGTAGAGAGACAGCAGGTGAACGGCCGGGTAATGCAGGGTGGCCTCGATCCCCTCGGCGCGGAGGGCATCGATGACGGTGTCACGATCGCAGCCGAAGGCCTCCGCAGCGACCTCGATGGCGTACAGATGCCACGCGCTCTGCCGCCCCGGCGGCCGAGGGGGAAGGCCGACGCCCGGGATATCGCGGAGCATGGAGTCGTATCGGTCGGCCAGCTGACGGCGGCGGGCGAGCACCTCCACCAGCCGGTCGAGCTGAGACCGGCCCAAGGCGGCCTGAAACGCGGTGAGCCGGTGGTTGCTCCCGAGGCAGGTCACGTCATAGCGCCATTGCATCCCACCGCGCTCCTCGGCACTGCTGGTCATGCCGTGGTTCCGGAGCCGTCGGATCCGATCCGCGAGCGCAGGATCAGCGGTCAGACAGGCGCCGCCCTCTCCAGTGGTGATTTGCTTCACCGGGTGGAAGCTGAGCGTCGTGATGTCGGCGAGCGAGCCGACCGGACGCCCGCCCAGAGACGCACCCAGGGAATGGGCGGCATCGGCGATCACCGGAAGCGGGCGCGGTAGAGCCGCCCGCAGAGCCTCCACGTCGGCGGGCAGCCCGGAGTAGTCCACGGTGATCAGCGCCCTGGTGCGCGATGTCACCGCGCGGGCAGCGGCCCCCGGATCGAGGCAGCGATCGTCCCCGACGTCGGCGAACACCGGTACGGCGCCGGACCGCACGATGGCGCTCGCAGTCGAGACGAAGGTGACCGGGGTGGTCACCACCTCGTCGCCTGCACCGATGCCCAGGGAGGCGACCGCTAGGTCGAGAGCCGCGGTGCCGCTGCTGACGGCGACCGCGTGAGGAACCTCGCATCGCGCTTCCAGCGCGGCTTCGAACGAAGCCACGTCGAGACCTCCGGTCAGGGTTCCCGAGCGAAGCGCCACGACCACGGCGTCGACATCGCGATCCGTCAGCACGTGGCGCCCATAGGCCAGCGGAGACGATCGCAGTGGGGGGCCCCCGGCCACAGCTGGAAGGCTGTCGGGCCTCATACCACCGCGGCCGTCGGCGCCTCGCGGGTCATCGCACTTCCGTCGAGCAGGCGGCGCAGCCCCTCCACGTCGAGCCATTCCGTGTTCTGATCGCTGGTGTAGAGGAAGTCCTCGGCGACCGGCGTGGCGTGGGCGATCCGCCGCTCCTCCCAGAAGGCGTGTTCCGGCTCGACCACGTAGCACCAGCCGGCGTCCACGGTGCGGCGGCTTTCCTCCCCGGTGATCAGAGACTCGTGTAGCTTCTCGCCCGGGCGGATGCCCGTGTAGCGAACCGGGAGGCCGGGTGCTACCGCCTCTGCCAGGTCAAGAATCCGTGTGCTGGGTATCTTGGGAACGAAGATCTCACCGCCCCGCATCTCGCCGGCGCTCCTGGCAACGAAGCGCACCGCCTGATCCAGCGTGATCCAGAACCGGGTCATGCGCCGGTCGGTGACTGTCAGCTGGCCCTGAGTTCTCTGCTCGCGGAAGAGAGGCACGACGCTGCCACGCGAGCCGACCACGTTGCCATAGCGGACGCACGAGTATCGGGTGTCGTGTCCGCTCGCATACACGTTGCTCTGGACGAAGAGCTTCTCCGCGCACAGCTTGGTGGCACCGTAGAGATTCGCCGGGCTCACCGCCTTGTCCGTGCTGAGCGCGACGGCTCGTCTCACGCCCGCCTCAAGGCAGGCCTCGGCAACATTCTGAGTGCCAAGGATGTTGGTCCGCACGGCCTCAAACGGATTGTACTCGCACGCGGGCACCTGCTTCAGTGCCGCCGCGTGGATGACCAGATCCACGCCCTCAACGGCGCGTCGGAGCCTGTCCCGATCGCGCACATCACCGAGCAGGAACCGCAGTCGTGGGTCGTCGATGACCCGTGCCATCTCCGACTGCTTCAACTCGTCCCTGCTGAAGATCCGCACGGCGGTGGGGCGGCACTCGGTGAGCACCCAGCGGGCAAAGTGCTGGCCGAAGGAGCCGGTCCCGCCGGTGATCAGGATGGTTTGGCCTTCGAATGCGTCGACAGGCATTGTGGCCTCGCTGGAACAGAGTGATGCGGCTCAACCGAAGGGTAGGGTTTCCCCTTGGGAAGCACGGCTCCGTCACCGAGACGTTGCCGCAACGTGATGCCCCCCCCGTATCATTGAGGTCGCCCGTGACACGCACTGGGCAGACCCCAGTGGGAGGCTACGAGGCGGAACGATGCGGTCCGACGGTCAGGACCCTCCGCGACACCCTCGAATGCGAGCCGGTGACCAAACGCGCGCTGTCCCTCCTCCACTCCACGAACGTCAGGGCCACATCGGCCCGACCGGGCTGGGACGGCGTGGGGTCCGATCGACGCTCACGCTCCGCCAGGCCGGAGCGAGCGACGCCGACCTGCTCTTGGAATGGCGCAACAACCCCGAGGCGGTTCGCTTCTCCGTGAGCCGGCGCGAGGTCGGTCCTGCGGAGCACCGGCAGTGGCTGGCCCACGCGCTCGCAAGCCCGACCACACGTCTCTGGATCGCTGAGCGTGGCGGGATCGCTGTGGGCCAGGTGCGCCTCGACCCTCGGACCGACGGCCATGAGGTCAGCCTCGCGGTGGCTCCCCGAGAGCGCGGAAGAGGCGTCGGCCTAGAGCTTCTGGGCGGTCTGATGGCGCTGGCGGTCACAGAGGGTCTCCAACCCTTGCTGGCCCGCGTCGACCGTGACAACGTCGCGTCGATTCGCGTCTTCCTCAGGGCTGGCTTCGTCCAGACACGAGCGGACGCGCGGATGATTCACCTCCGCTGGCCCCAATGACCGGGCACACCCCGGAGTTGCGGCTGAGACCCACTCCGTTCGTGAGCGTGGTGGTCCCCGTCTACAACGAGGAGCGCCACATCAGGACGTGCCTCGCCTCGATCCTCGGACAAGACTATCCTCAGGATCGCTACGAGGTCATCGTCGCTGACGGTGGTTCGACGGATCGTACCCGCGACATCGTCCAGGAGATCGCCTCAAGTCATCCCAACGTGAGGCTGATCGACAATCCCGGACGGACCCAGGCAGCCGGTCTCAACCGGGCTATCCTCGCCAGCAGCGGAGACTTTGTCGCTCGGCAGGACGGCCATGCCGAGTGGACGCCACACCACCTGAGCCGGTCGATCGAGTTGCTGTTGCAGAGCGGCGCCGACAACGTGGGCGGACAGCAGAAGGCGATCGGAACGACCACCACCGGTCGCGCCGTCGCGTGTGCCATGTCATCGCCATTCGGCGTTGGTGGGGCGCGGTTCCGGTACTCCCAACAGTTGGAGGAGGTCACGACGGTCTTCCTGGGTACCTTTCGCCGCACCGTCTTCACGGGCGCCGGCATGTTCAACGAGGCTTACCCGCCACACGAGGACTACGAGCTGAACCACCGCATCCGGGCCTGTGGGGGTCGGATCCTCTACTCTCCCGACATTCCCGTCCGGTACCACGTCCGCGAGTCGCTTCGGGAGCTGGCACGGCAGTACTTCCTGTACGGACGCGCCAAGGTCCGGGTGGCGTGGGCCAGCCCGGGAGTGATGCGCCCATACCACCTGGCGGCGCCCTGTCTCGTCGCCGCGGTGGCGGGCACCCCGGTGTTTCTGGTCACGCGCTCGGGTCGGCGTCTGGGAATCTGTGCGGCAGCGGCGTACGCTGCAGCTTGCGTCGCGGCCGGCGCTCGCTGCACCGTTCGCGAACCTGCGGCCGTCCGGCTGCGCGCGCCCTTCGTCTTCCCCGTGCTGCACATGTCCTGGGGTGCTGGGTTTTGGATCGGAGTGTTCGAGCACCGGAGCGGCCCCCGGCGATAGACCCCGACGGTCCCTTGGCCGAGGTGGAGGTAGCGGCACAGCCTTGTGGACGGCGGGTTCGGGTCAGCCCATCACAACCTGCGACGGTGGGCGGTCACCAGCCACGCTCGTCTCGGCGCCTCATCTCCCACTCAGGGAGAGGACGGCCATGACCGTCCGGGCCATGATGATCAGGTCGAGGCTGAGCGACTGATGCTTGACGTAGTAGAGGTCGTAGCTCAGCTTGACGCGGGCATCGTCGACGCTGCTCCCGTAGCCCGAGTTCACCTGGGCCCATCCGGTCAATCCCGGACGGACCGTGAGTCGGGTGTTGTAGAAGTCGATCTCGGAGCGGAGCTGTTCGACGTACTGGGGCTGCTCCGGGCGCGGTCCGATCAGCGACATCTGGCCGCGGAGGACGGACCAGGCCTGGGGCAGCTCGTCGATGTGAAGTCGCCGCAGGAGACGGCCTGCCACGGTGATCCGGTGGTCACCCGCCTCGGTCCAGGTGGTTTCATCACCGGTCCGAGGGCGCATGGTCCGCAGCTTCACCACGGTGAAGGGCCGACCGTGCTTGCCGACGCGGACCTGCCGGTGAAGGACCGGGCCACCGTCCATCTTGATGATCAAGGACAGCGGCAGGATGATCACCCCGAGGACGACCAGCGCGGCGCTCGCCACGGTGACGTCGATGGCACGTTTGATCGCGGCGTAGGTGTGCGACGTCTGGCTTCGCATCGGCAGCCCGAGCAGCCACGTGTGGCCGAGCTGATCCAGGAGCAGGCGACCGGTCAGCTCCTCGTACAGGTCGGCCAGTGACCGGACCCTGATGCCGGCGTCGTGGCAGGCGAGTAGGCCACGGAAGAGGTCGCGGTCGATGTCGTCACGGAGACCCAGGACGACCTCGCCGACCTCTCGCTGCTGGACGACGTCACAGAGCTTCTGGGTGCAGTCCTCGCGGCGCGGGTTGACCACGGCGGCAACCTGGTACAGGCCCCGGATGTGGTCCTTGACCTCCGGCCACACCCGGGCCAGAGCGTCCCGGTCGGCGACCAGGGCGATCCGGGCCGGGGGAGAGGATGCGGCCACCAGCCGGCCGTACAGGAGGCGTTCCCCCATCACCAGCATCCAGGCCAGCGGAGCCCAGATGACGATGGTGGGTCGGGTGATCTGATAGGGCACGATCAGGAACACCACGAGCAGTCCGATCAGGGAGATGCCCAGCGCCGTCGACACGCGCGGAAGCGTCAGTCGCATCGAGCTGGCCGTCCTGACGTTCCAGGCGTCGACGATGGTTGCCGATACCACCCACAGTCCGAGCGCGACGAGGGTTCCCAGCCGCGGCACGGAGAAGCCGACGTGCCGGACCTGGGCTGTCCAGAGATTGAAGGCGAGGACGAAGGCGAGCGACACCGCCAGGGCGTCGAAGCCCATCAGCAGCAGGCGGCGTTCGTGGATCGACAGCCCGCGCCGCCGCGTCGCGGGCACGCTGAGCGTGAGAGGGACCTGCTCCACGGGGCCGACCCTACCAGCCCCCTGTGGGCTACCCATGATCCAGCGGCGACACGGCGCTGACAGGATTGCGACATCGCGACCGCAGATCCGTCACCGCCGTCCCTCGGTGCGGCCCGCCTTCGCCTCGTATCGTCGGGGCACCGTGACCTGCAAGCGATCCGGGCCGCTCGTGGCGGCCACCCTCTGTGGGGCGATGGTGGTCGCCTACCTCGTCCTCTGGCTGGGCGTCGGAGCCCTGCAGATCGGCCGCAGCGACTTCACCTCCACCTACGTCGGGGCGACCCTCCTGCGCGAGGGCCACGGGGGCTCGATGTACGACGAGGCGCTGCAGGCTCCCCTCCACGCCGCTCTGATCGCACCCGATCGGGAGGGCAACCTCCCCTTCGTCAACGCGCCGCTCGCAGCCGCGGTCGCGCTCCCGGTCAGCCTGCTCAGCCTCCAGGCCGCGTACCGGGTCTGGTCGCTCCTCCAATTGGCCCTGCTGGTGGCGGCGGTGGTGGTGGCGATCCGCGCCGCGCCCGGCCGGCGCACCCTGCCGCCGCTCACCCTGATCGCGATCGGGTTGGGCGCGCTCGCCTGCCTGGGCACCTGGGCGACCCTCCTCCTCGGTCAGTGGGACGGGCTCTCCGCCCTTGGGCTCGCCATCGCCTACGCCTGTCTGCGCGGGCGACGGCCGGCGACCGCCGGCGCCGTCCTGGCGGTGACCGCCCTGATCGCCAAGCCACACCTCGCGCTCGGGCTCGCCGCCTTCGTGATCGGGATGCGCGACCGGCGCCTGCTCCTCGGCGCGGCCGGCGGGGTGGTCGCCTCGCTGCTGCTCTCCCTCCTGGTGGCGAGCCCGGCCGGGATCGCCGGCTTCGTCGGCGCCGCGATCCACTCCACAACGCGCTGGCAGCTCGCCAACATGGTCAGCCTGGTCGGGATCTCCGGTTCGATCGCCGGCAACGGCACCGCTTCGCACGTCCTGGCGGCGGCGGGGTCGCTGATCGCTGTCGTTACCGCCGGAGCTCTCGGGGCGGCGGTTCGGGGCAGGCCGGGGCGGCTGGAGGCTGCCCTCGCCGGCGCGGCAGTGCTCTCCCTGCTCGCCTCGCCGCACGCGTACTGGGACGACGTCGCCCTGCTCGTCCCCGCCGCGGCGTGGTCGCTCACCGCCCTGGCGGTCCGTCGGGACGGCGGGAACTCGCTGCGGACCGCCGTCATCGCCATCTGGGTTGCCATCAGCGTGGCCGCCTATCTGGACATCGCCACCAATGCCGCCGTCCCGGCAGGCCTCCTCACCCCGTGGACGCTGATCGCCGCGGCTGCGCTGGCCATCGTGGTCTGCCGGCGGCAGCAGGGACGGGCGCCGAGCACGGGGGCGGCAGCCCTGAGTCTCGATGACGCGAGCCCCGCCAGAGGGTCCCACGCCGTGGTGGCTCCGCCGGGCTGATCCCTCCCGGCACACGGTCACAGCGCCTCTACGACAGCCGGTAGGCGCGCAGCAGATCCTGGCTCGACACGGCGATGGGAGCGTTGAGGACCCTGCCGGCGCGGACCACGAAGAGCAGGGTCGACCCGGCTGGGACCTCGTCCCCGGGGTTGAAGACTCCGATATCGCCGGGTTGGGCGCCGGCGAGCTGGGACGCCTGGGTCACCACGTCCACGCGGTTCCGCTCCACCCAGTTCCGCTGGGGCGGTGGCGCCTCGACGGCGAATTGGAGCTGGATCAGCGGCTGGTTGAGGGCGGCCGAGAGGTAGAGTTCGTGGCCACCTTTCCGGGCCACTTCGAAGGCGTCGAGAACGCCGGTGCTCTCGCCCGCCTCGAAGGCAGTGGTGGCGCGAGCCGGGTAATCGATGAAGTAGTCGGCGAAGTAAGGGACCGCACCCGCCAGAGTTCCCACGATCACCAGCCCGGCCACGACCCGAGGTCGCAGCAGCGACCGCCAACCGGCGGCCGTCGCCCGTGCCGCCCTCTCCCCCGCCGTCGTGACCCAGGCCGTCCCCTCGATCATGAAGACGGCGTAGAACGGGATCAGGCCGGCGCCGCGGAGCGCATGAGGAGCCTCGAGGGTGAGCGCGGCGGGGATGGGTGTGAGGAGCGCCCCGACGAGGACGAAGCGCGCGAAGGACTCGCGCCGGCGGCGCAGGAGCTGCCAGATGCCGAGGAGGATCAGGGGCACCGCAACAGGGGGCAGGACCCCTCCGAATCCCGTGGTCTGGCGGAGGACGCCGTCTCCCTGGAGGATGAGGAACTGCGGGGTCACGTAGGTCACGTAGTTGTGCACGAACTGGCCGGCCGCCGCGAGCAGGGAGGAGTGGTAGGCGAAGAGGCCCACCTCGCCGTAGCGAGCGGTGAGTGCCTCGGGGTTCTTCAGCATCCAGGCGCCCATCGGCAACCCGGCCGCCAGCAGGGGGATGAGGAGAGCTCGCAGGGCGCGCGCACCGCTTCGACGGAAGCTCGCCAGGGCGGCCAGAGCCACCAGCGGTATGAGGAGTCGAGCGATGGAATAGGTGTAGAGGCCGACGCCCAGGGACGCCCCCGCGCCCCACCACCACCCACGACCGCCCCGGCGTGTTTCCGCCAGGCACCAGCAGGCGAGGGTGACGCAGAGCACCATCTGGATGTTCCCCTCCATCGTCGTGTGGCTCATCAGGAACACCCACGGCTCGACCCCGATCAGCAGCATCGCCGCGAAACTCACCGCGCGCGATCCGGTGAGCACCCAGGCCAGCCGGCCCGCCACCAGGAAGACGGCGATGCCGCTGAGCACGGAGGGGAGCCGCACCGTCGCCGAGGTCAAGGGAAGGAACAACGTCAGCGGAGCCACCATGTAGGTGGCAATCGGGCCCTTGTAATCCCCGAAGTCCGCGAAGAAGAGGGGGAAGTGGTTGCCGTACTGGTCGAGCCCGAAGTGGGCGATGGTCCAGGCGTTGTAGCCGATGCTCGCCTCGTCGTCATACAGGCCGGGGGGATCGCTGCCCAGGCGGATGAGGTAGAGGACGGCCAGGAGGACTGCGAGGCCCACGAAGATCCAGACCGCGGGGTTGCGCAGGCGGTGCCGGAGCAGCGTCACGCGGGTGAGACTGCCGCACCGCGGTGTCCAACGGCAGCATGTTGCCCGATCGTCACGGCCATGTCGCCAGGGCCCGGTTACGCTGCGCCCGATGCCAGCCGCACCTGCACGAAGCCCTCGCCTCACCGGTGTCAGCGCGGTGCTCCCCGCCTACAACGAGGAGGCGGTGATCGCCGAGACGCTGCGTCGGACGCACGCGGCGCTGGCCGGGCTCGGAGCTCCCTCTTTCGAGGTCATCGTGGTCGACGACGGCAGCACTGACTCGACACGGAGCCGGTGCGAGGAGATCGCCGCGGCTCTGCCGGGCGTCCGGGTGCTGTCGCACCCTTCGAATCACGGTTACGGGGCCGCGCTCCGGACCGGCTTCGAGGCGGCGCGCTGCGACGCCATCTTCCTGATGGACACCGACGGCCAGTTCGACCCCGCGGACATCCGGCTGCTGCTGGCCGAGTGGAGCCCGGTGGCCGTGGTATGTGGCTGTCGCGTAAAGCGCCGCGACCCTCTGATCCGGCGGGTCAACCACGACGTCTTCTTCCGGCTCGTGGTCGCCCTCTTCGGACCCACCGCAAAGGACGTCAACTGCGCCTTCAAGCTCTTCCCCCGCGCTCTCGGGCAGGGGCTGAGCGCCAACGGCGCACTGGTCAGCACCGAGCTGCTGATCAGGGCACGGGGGCGCGGTCTCCGCATCATCGACATACCGGTGCCGCACTATCCGCGGCTCACCGGGAAGCCCACCGGGGCACGCCCGGCGGTCATCCTCCGGGCCTTCGCCGAGCTGTGGAGGCTCCGGCGTCAGCTTGGCCAGGCCCGGCCGTCGGCTCGCCCGTCGCAACCAGCCCCCGAGGCGGCCACGCCCACCACCGCCTTCCCCAGCAGGACGTCGTAGGGGCGCCGCGGACTGGCCGTCGCTGCCTGCCGCCGCCAGCCTGCGGCGGCGCCCCCCGAAACCGCAGGTCCGGCCCCACCGCGGGTGCAGCCGCCGACCGGCCTTGCCCTCGATGTCCGGCCGTTGTCCGTCCACCCCGCGTAGCTTCTGGGTCGTCGCTCCGGGAGGGCTGGGGGGCTGCGGGGAGCAGGTGCGAGGATGAGGACGTGTCGTGGCCGAGATCGATTTCGCCGACGGTTTCGATACCCCGGAGCCGCTGGCGTGGGGGCTCACGCCGGTCCAGCTGGGAACCGTGGCGGCGGGCGCCGTCCTGGCCTACCTC
>Ga0224558_1000956_pt1 | contig 32384 bp, 33 predicted proteins | sample 714S32024metaG_FD_180682 | JGI IMG/M metagenome (GOLD analysis project Ga0224558, IMG submission 180682) | Peat soil microbial communities from Stordalen Mire, Sweden - 717 S3 20-24 | ecosystem: Environmental > Terrestrial > Soil > Wetlands > Peat | place: Sweden: Norrbotten County, Stordalen... | reverse complement strand
GGAGATCCCGACTCCGCTCTGGATTTGGAGACTATCGAGCGTGCGACTGAATTGAGCAGCGACAATTCTTTCGGGGATGTGGACATCGTGGTGACGTACGACGACCCCTGTTGCGAACTCGTCCTTCCGCTCCGTCGCAAGAAGGAACTCGAGGACGAATCTCTGCGTGATGCCGCTTAACTGCCCAGTTGCTGGTGCCCATTGAGGCACCGCGCACCACTGAGCCAGTAGACTTCAACCACCTGCCAAAACGGCGTCACCCGATACCGGAACTGGCGGCAGCGTCACGACGAAGAGGTGGAAGGATTCAACTTCACGCACCACTTCAAGAAACCGCATAAACTCAACTGGCTTGGTGATGTAGCTGTCGGCCTGTAGTTCCTGGGCGCGTAGCACGTCCTGCTCGGAGGTGGATAAGGTCATCACCACCACGGGAATGGTCGCCAACGTTCTGTCGGCTTTGAGTTCGGCCAGCACTTCCCGGCCATCCTTACGCGGCAGATTCAAGTCCAAGAGGATTAGGTCCGGCCGTAGAGCGTTTGCGTATTGCCCCTGGCGACGAAGGAATTGCATGGCCTCAACTCCGTCCTCGGCGATGCTCAGATTATTGCGGATTTTAGCCTCTCGCAGAGCTTCGATAGTCAGTTCGGCATCGCTGGGGCTATCTTCCACCAGCAGGATTTCAATCGGGCGCTCAGTCATAATAATAATTCTACTCGCCCCACGAGTGCGCTCTTTATCCAAAATTCTCGCTCGTTAGACTGCACGGATATTGGCCAAGAGCGAACATTTATTGCGTGGGTCGGTTTGGGCAGAAGTCGTACCTGACGCCAGAAAAACGCTTCGCCAACCACGAGACTGACACCAAAGGGGACATTGTCGGGGGGTTGTACTTAACGCTCCTGAACCACCGCATCAGTCAGGAACATCGAGATCCATTCATGTGCGGCCTGACGATCCTCTTTTGACCCTCCCTTCAATACCAACTGCCATCCAGGTACTTGAGCAATCGAGCCTCACCCCACGATGCAATCAATTCACCCTCGTCTCTGAATGGCGGATAGTACTCCGATTTCCTTTTCATAATGCCTCAATTTAAGCCTGGGCAGTCAATTCGTCTCGCCCTCTCAACACCCCCATCGCAGCAATCCGGGTCCTGAGCGCCCAACCACATGTCCAACTCCTCGACGGCAGGGCTTCCAGTTCTTTCAACGCCTGATCCGCTTCGCCCAGTTTAAGCCAGTATTCCGCCGCTTTGATCTGGAGTGAATCACGGATGGTCGGGGGTTTTGCGTTCACAGAAGGAGCGACGCCAGGCACGGATTGATCGCTCGGTGCCAGAATTTCGACCGGCTGCATGAAGTGATTTGCTTTCATGCGCGGTATTGTGAAGGGGAGGGTTGGACTTCTGTGGGGTAACCCTAAAAAAAGATTCTTGGAGCTGATGAACGAGGGCTTATCGCAGAATCCCACCAAAGAGCAGGAGGGCGTCGATTCTCAATACCCGCGCTTCACCAGGTAATAAACGGCTCCTCCAATCCCCAGGCACACCAGCGACATCAACAGGGCAGAACTGATGAAGTACGACGCGATGATCATCAGGATTCCTCCAACCATCGGGCACAAGGACTGCTGCTTCTTGCCGTAAATGAAATACCCAACCCCAACCGAGCCCCACACCAACGAGGCAAAGAGGAAACTCGCGCTAAACATTTCAGATTTACAATGCCACGGAAAACGGACTTCGTCAGGCTGCAGGTGATTGAATTCCCTGTGGCGCGATCTCTCAAACCGGAGCAGATTAATCTCACGAAATGGTCGCGGCAGGAAACAAGATTCTGATCAATCGAGCGCCGGTGTTGACGCTCTGGGCAGCAGTAGTGGCTGAGCGGTTGGGGTTCAAACCAGATGAGGCATTATCGCTCGGAAAGGCGGTGGCAGGGTTGACGGCGCAGAGCAAGGGCCAGCGGCTGGGTATTTTCAAAGCGACCCCAAAGGAACTCAAAAAGGTCCGTGAACGTGAACGAGGGGAAGAATTTCGAGTGGATCTTCTGGGGCGAGCATTGCCAGCGGTGAACACAGAGGAAGGGGTGCGGGCGGTGATCAAATCCAAGCCCATTGACCCTGGTGGTGTTGAACGATACTTGGAGAGCAAGTTTGGAGACGCATTGCCCAAGACGCGTAAAGCCATGACGCAACTGGTTAATGCATTAAAGCCGGATGAACTGGCTCAAAAGGGATTTGGCCTTTATGAGCAGTTTCGACCAGCAATCCCCGAAGGTGTTCAGGGGTGGGGCGCGAAGGGAGAGCTGGATCTGGGCCGCATATTGAAGCTGCGTTGATAGCGAACTCCGGCTTTAGTTTTGCATCTCACCTGGCATGGCAGCGCGAACCAGAGCGTTGCGGGCGGTGATGACGGCGAAGTCGAGCTTTTCCAAGAGTTCTTCGAGATCGTATTTTTCCACCGAGTCGCTGGTTGGCTGATGAATGGAGGAGATCTTCTCCAGCGCCTCTCGCATGATTTCAATGGCTTGCGGGTTCATGGCGGAGACGATACCCGCCCAAACACAAACTGACACCCTCAAAAGGTACGTCATTTCCCATTTCCTTTCCGTAAGGCGGCTATAAGGAGGAAATGGGAAACCGACTCCAATTTCAAAACGAAAAAGACGGAGGAACTGAATTCTCCGCCTCAACAACAACAACAACAGAACCGCCCGGGATTACTTGCTGCCCAGAATCGCGTCCTTTGCAGCCTTGGCGACGCGGAATTTGACGACCCGTTTTGCAGCAATCTTGATGGTCTCGCCGGTTGCAGGATTTCGACCCATGCGAGCTTTGCGATTCACCAGAACGATCTTGCCCAGTCCAGGAATCGTGAAGGAGTTCTTGGCATTTTTATACGCCAGTGCGACCAGAGCTTCCAGGATTTGCACCGCTTGCTTTTTGGTTAGCCCGACGGATTCCGCAAGTGACGTGACGATTTGTGATTTAGTTAATGCTTTTGCCATATTTGTGTTGAGGGTGGATAGAGGCAGAACCCAATGAATGCAAGGGGAAAGTTGAGTATTCCTCGGCAACAATTGAAGGAGCAGACCAGGCCAATTCAAATGCTCAGTCGTCTCCGGGCTCTTTTTTTACCTGGGCGTGCCGGTGCCGGTGCTGGGCTTGAGAATCTGGTCCAAGTTGCGGAGTCTGGTTCTTCCCGACAGCTTTGAACGCCCTTGAACGCGGATGAAAGTCGTGGCGTGGGGAAATGGTGGCGCGGTCGAAATTCAGAGGCTCGCCGCTTCAAAATCTCTTCCACAATTGACCCAGGACGCGTTTTTCTTGGGCGGGTGGTATGCTGATATCCCCCCCGGAAACACATGCCGGATCTTCAAATGAGCCGGGCGGTTTGAGGTTGGCTTTGACGGCGGTGGGTGGGTGGATGGAGGCGTGGTTTTGGTTTCGCCACGGACCTTGGATTCTGGATTCTGGGTGGTCTCCGACGATTCAAATTCGGGCTGCAACTTCTCCTCCTGTGACACCTTTGAACACCCTCGAACAGCAGTGAAAACGCTTGAACGCGCTAGCAGTACCGCTAGCAGTTGGAGCAATTCTCGGAGAATCAGACATGCAGATCGCCCTTATTTATCAGGTGTTCTGAAGCTAACACCCACACATAGACCTTTATTTACAGCCTCTTTGTGGACCAACACTCTCCAAATGCCTGATTTGATTGATTGAAACAGAGGTTGGAGGCGAGGGTCGGAATCGAACCGACGCATAAGGCTTTTGCAGAGCCCTGCCTTACCACTTGGCTACCCCGCCGTTGAGTTCGCGCGGAACTTAAACCAGCGTAAAAAGCACGCAAGTCTTAATTTCATAAGTCGCCATTTTCCAAGCTGCCAATAGCTCAACTTGAGCATCCCAGTTCCTTCCGCTCGGCCCATAATTCGTGCGGCTTCAATATCCCCACTGGCGTGATAATGCCAGTAATCAACTCCGCCGGAGTGACATCGAATCCGGGATTGGATGCCCCGCTGGTCGGATTGGCGACGCGCACGTACGCGCGCTTTGCTGATTTCGGATTCCGGGTTCCAGATTGCGGATTTGCCGTAATACCCCACGCGCCAAGTACCTCGCTCTCGTGCCGTTCTTCAATTGGAATATCGAAGCCGGATTTCAAGTTCCAATCGATGGTGGAAAGGGGAATCGCGACGTAAAACGGGATTCTATGCCGCCGTGCCAGCACTGCCTTGCTGTAAGTGCCTATCTTGTTGGCGACTTCGCCGGTGCGGCCCAGCGTACGATCGCTGCCTACAATCACCAGATCAATCTTCCCGCGCTGCATCAAGTGGCCGGCAGCGCTGTCGGCGATGACCTGGTGAGAAACTCTCTGCTCCGCTAGCTCCCAAGCCGTGAGGGTCGCGCCCTGACAACGCGGCCGGGTTTCATCGCAATAGACGTGGAACTTCCTCCCTTGCGCCTGTGCGGCGTAAAGGGGCGCCGTGGCGCTGCCGACGTCCACGAAAGCCAGCCAGCCCGCATTACAGTGCGTCAGGATGTTCATTCCGTTGCGGATCAGTTTCGCGCCGTGGCGGCCGATGTCTTCGCAGTGCCGCACGTCCTCATCGGCAAATTCCTCCGCCGCTGCCAGTGCGAGCGCCTGCTGCTCATCGATCGTCTGACCGGCACGCATGGCCTGCCGCACGCGATCAATCGCGTTCAACGGATCAACGGCGGTGGGTCGCGCGGCTTTGAGAGTGGCGCCAACGGCTTCCAGGTGTCGCAGGAATTTTGCCCGGTCGCGTTCACGGAAGGCGCGCGCACCCTGGGCGAGGCCGTAGGCCGCGGTGGCCCCAATCGCGCCGGCGCCACGAACGATCATGTCTTTGATAGCCCGCGCTGTTTGCCGGAAATCGTGCGCCGCGATTACCTTGAATTCGTGCGGCAGGAGCCGCTGCTCGATGAGCAGGACAGCATTTTGCCGGGCGTCAAATGTTACCGTCCGGAAATGACGGGCTCGGCCATGGAGTGTGACGTTCAGGGGATTTCCACCTTGATCTTCCGGATTCTGCTTTCGATTTCACGGTAGAGAGGATGCTGGCGGAGGTGGTTGAGGTCCGGGTCCATGGCCAGCCACTCGAAATCGCGGTAACCGAGGACCAGCGCTCTCTCAAGGGCCTCCGCCGCCCGATCAACTTCACCGTTAAGGGAGTGACTGCACGCCAGGTTGTAAAAGACCAGCGGATTGCGCGGCTGGAGGCGGGACAATTGCTGGTCCACTCTCAGGCTCTCCTCAGGCCTTCCACGCTGCGTGTAGTGGTCTCCCAGCATCTGTAATGCCTCAACGTATTGCGGGTCACGGCGGACGAGCCCCTCCAGAAAGGCGATCTTGACATCGAGCTCGTGCGTCTCTTTCCGGGTCAACGGCTTGTTACTGGCACTAGACTTTTGCGGCATACGACGCCTTGAATTGTTCCAGAGTGCGGAACACAAGTCAAGTGCCCGCCGCAATTTCCAACGGCTTCAAAAGGCGAATTACTGTTAGTGCAAGACCAGCATCGGATTTCTGTTTCTCGGCGCGCGTAAAATTTCCTAAGCTGAGCTCATGAACTGTTTCGTTACCGGGGCTTCGGGTTTCATCGGTGCGAACCTTGTGCACGAGTTGCTGGCGCGTAAACATCGGGTAAAGGCATTGCTGCGACCGGGGAGCGACCTCCTCGGTCTGCGCGGGGCCGAGTTCGAGCGGGTGGAAGGAGACCTGGCAGACGGGGCGAAACTCAAGTCGGCCATGCGCGGGTGCGACTGGTGTTTTCATGTCGCCGCCAGCTATCATCTCTGGCTGCGTGACTACCGCCCGATGTACGTGGCCAACGTAGAAGGCACGCGGAATGTGATCTCAGCCGCCGCGGCAGCCGGCTGCCAGCGCATCGTTTACACTAGCACCGTAGGCTGCATCGGGCTGCCGGAGCCGATCGAGGGCCGGATTATTCCGTCGGACGAGGCAACGCCTGTTTCGGGGGCGCAGATGAAGAATCATTACAAGCGCTCAAAATGGCAGGCGGAGCAGGTGGCCACTCAAATGGTGCGGGAGGGTCTTCCGGTCATTATTGTCAACCCCAGCGCACCGGTTGGCCCGCGCGATATCAAGCCGACCCCAACCGGTCAGGTCATCGTGGATTTCCTGAACGGCAAGATGCCGGCATACCTGGATACTGGGCTTAACTGGGTCCATGTGCGGGACGTAGCCGTCGGCCATATTCTGGCGGCGGAGAAAGGGCGCATCGGCGAGCGTTATATCCTGGGCAACGGGGAGGGCAATTGGACAATGAAACAGGCGTTCACGATCTTGGAGGAGTTGACGGGCGTGCGGGCGCCGAGATTCCGCGTTCCCTATTCACTAGCGCTGATCGCAGCCTATGCCAACGAGGCGCTTTCGCTGTTGACCCGCCGGCCGCCCAAAGCCCCCCTTGCCGGGGTTCGCATGGCCAGGTACAAAATGTACTTTAACCCTTCCAAAGCAATTCGCGAGCTGGGTTTACCTCAAACGCCGCCCAAGCAGGCGCTGGCAGACGCAGCGGAGTGGTTTCGCCGGAATGGATATGTGAAATGAAGGCCGATGGCCAAATGCCCAAGTCCAAAGAAGGCCCCGAGGCACGAAATCCGAATTGGCGCCTGACTCCGGATTACTCGATGGCCACGGCACCATTCACGGGCGCAAGCCGGACGCGTCTCTTATGAAGGCAACGGTGGCGTTCGCAGGCCTTCTTGGTTTTTGTGCCTTGGGATGCGTTAATTTCGCTTCCGCGCTCGTGCAGGCCGCGCCGCCATACTCGGAGATCTATCAGCGCGCGACCAACGAATTCGCTTCCGCTGAATACTACAAGCCGGCGGAGACCAGGACCAACGAGCCAAGTTTCACCATGGCGCCTTTGATCTTGCTGCAAGTAAATGGTGCAACAGAACCTCCTTCATGGCTCGACCGATTTGGCACGTTGAGTGTTTCCAATGGCGCTCCAATCCTCGACCAGTCGCGTCCCGCCATTTACTGGGAAGCCGACACCGTGCAGCTCAACGGAGTGGCGCACGCGCGTTTTTCTTACGTGTGGTGTTACTCCCCCAGTCCCCTCGTATCGGAGCCTGGGCAAGGTACTAACAACGCGTCCCCGCGCCGAACAGAAGCTGGTTTGCCGTTGCAGGGAATCCGGATCACTCTCAGCTCCGCTGGCCAACCGGTGATCTGGGAGGTGCTGGCTGACAACTCCAAGGCGAAATTGTTCTTCGTTTCGCAGAACCTGGAAGCCGCGGCAGTCGCTGAGTTCGGCATGCCGCTTCCCGGACGGCGCTACGCGATCGAACGCAGCCTGGAGGCGGCCCCTGACGTGATCGTCGTTCGGGTGATTGATGACAGCCCAGTGCCCCTGGGGCCCATCATCTATCTTAGCGCCGCGACCCGGCAGGTCAGCACGCTGGTCTGCCGGTGCATGCCGGCGCAGGCCAGGAGACTCCTCGCAACTCGCACCTACGATCTGCTGCCGTTCCAGGAAGCTTCGACGAACTCGCTGATCATACGTGCAAGGCTGATGTTACCTGACCGAGAAGCTTTCTGGCCGGCAGACGACGCGAGCCGAAAGGGGTTGGGGGCATGCTTACGATTGCCCGAATCATTCTCTAGTTCCCAGGGCACAAAAGCGCGGTAGGGCAGCGTCCTGAACGCATTACGGCGCCGGGGCGAACGGCTCCAAGCTTTCGCCGGGCAGGTCCAGTCTAGACCAGTCGCATTCCGAGGGCGGATACTCCTCGCCTTTGTGGTACTCCCCGTGAGCGTGGCTGACCCCAACCGCAGCAGCCTGGCGACTTTCCGCCTTGCACCCCTCCGCTCTTTGCCCATTCTTTAGGCGATGGCTGAACAAAAGATTTCTGAGGTGCTGGCGAAGCCCGACGTCGCTTTGGAAATGACGCTGCGCCCGTCCCTGTTTTCTGAATTCACGGGCCAACTCAAAGTTAAGGAGCGCCTTGAAATCGCGGTTGCCGCGGCGATGCAACGCGGCGAAGCCCTCGACCACACCCTGCTTTCAGGGCCGCCCGGGGTCGGCAAAACCACCCTGGCCCACATCCTTGCCAAGGCCATGCGTGCCAACCTCAAGAGCACCAGCGGCCCCACAATCGAGAAAACCGCAGATCTCATCGGCTTGTTGACCAACCTCGAGGAGGGGGACTTTCTGCTCATCGACGAAGTCCACTTACTAACGAAGACAGTCGTGGAGTATCTGTGCCCAGCAATGACCGATTTTAGACTCGATGTAATCATTGACCAAGGCCCTAACGCCCGTTCTGTTCGTCTTAACCTTCCACGATTCACAGTTATTGGCACGACCACTCGGAAGAAACGCCTAATTCACTCATTTCATTCATGTTTTCCGATTGACGAACAATTGGGCAATTATGCCCCTGAAGAGCTCGCCATCATTGCCATCCGTTTTGCGAAGGTGCTGGACATTGGAATTGACGAAGAAGCGGCTAATCGAATTGCGCGCTCGGCAAGTGGCACACCCTTAGGAGTCTTAAATCGTCTCCGGCGAGTCCGCGATTACGCGCAGATCAAACACGATGGTCAGATCACCGTCGCCGCGCTCGACGAAGCGCTGCAAATGCTCACTTCAGCCGACGAACCCAGCGAGTCCCTTCCGGGACGTGAGAATATCCCCTCAGAAGTAAGAAGGGAAGTCTGGCGCAGAGATGGTGGCAAATGCGTAAAATGCGGGAGCAGAGAAAACCTGGAATATGACCATATTATTCCAGTCTCGATGGGTGGGAGTAACACAGCGCGGAATGTCGAGCTTCTTTGTGAGAGGTGCAATCGTTCGAAGGGAGCAACGATCGATTAGCTAGAGACAATGACTACACCACCAAAATCCGCGAAGACGCCCACACAGGCTCTTACCACGAAGCAATTAGCAAAAGAAGAAAGGCCTGTTTCCATACTGAACAAGCCTGATGCTGCACTCGAGTTAACGCTGCGCCCATCGCTCTTCTCCCAATTCACTGGACAACTCAAAGTCAAAGAGCGACTCGAAATTGCCGTCGAGGCTGCCAAGAAGCGCGAAGAAGCCCTCGACCACATCTTGTTGAGCGGACCGCCTGGTCTCGGGAAAACCACGCTCGCCCACATCCTTGCCAAGGCCATGGGAAGCAATCTCAAGAGCACCAGCGGCCCAGCCCTCGAAAAAGCCTCCGATCTTGTTGGGCTGCTGTCCAACCTCGAAAAGGGCGACGTTCTGTTCATTGACGAAATCCACCGCCTCCAGAAGATCATCGAGGAATACCTCTACCAGGCCATGGAGGACTTCAAGCTGGATATTATTATCGACCAGGGACCTAACGCCCGCAGCGTCTCGCTACCGTTGCACCGCTTCACGCTTATAGGCGCAACCACCCGCAGCGGCTTGCTGAGCGCGCCACTACTCACCCGCTTTCCCATACGCGAACGCCTCGATTATTATCAGGCCGACCAACTCCAACAGATCGTCACCCGCTCAGCCCGGATCTTAGAGGTCGAAACGGAGGAACAAGGCGCCCGGGAAATCGCCCGCCGCAGCCGCGGGACCCCGCGCATCGCCAACAACCTCCTCCGCCGCGTCCGCGATTATGCCCAGGTCAGGCACACCGGCGTCATCACGCACGAGGTCGCCGACAAAGCCCTCGCCATGCTGGAGATTGACGAGAACGGCCTGGACGAAATGGACAAGCGCATCCTCGAAACCGTGATCGTAAAATTCGGCGGCGGCCCCGTTGGCATCAGCTCGATGGCGGTGGCGGTTGGCGAGGAACCGGACACCCTCGAAGAAGTTTATGAGCCTTACCTCATCATGGAAGGCTACCTCAAGCGCACCCCGCAGGGGCGTGTCGCGACCGAATTAAGCTATAAAAAGCTCGGATTGAAGCTGGAGAGCGCGAAACAGCCGCGGCTTTTCTAGCCTCAGACCTTTGCTGGGACTACGAAGGGCTTCCGGTAATCGCGAGTCAGCAGTTGGTCCGCCTGCGAATTGCCCACGAACCGCTCGGTCTGCGGGTCCATCTTCAGCGCCGCGCCCAGTGTGGCGGGCGTCTTCTTCAGATCTACGTTGTTGGCACCCAGGTGCTCTTCCATGCGGCCCAGCGCCTCAGCCAGGTCCTTGTTGCCCTTGACGGCCTCCCGCATCTCGTCGGGAGATAGGGTCTTGCCCAGCCGATAAGAGATGTTGCCGGTGTGGCACAGCGCGCTGGAAAGGTGGCCCTCCAGAATAGGGCCGTGCAAGTCTCCCGCCTTGCGGCTGCGCACCGCGTCAATGAAGTTCGCGAAATGGCTGGTGCTGCCCGAGAACTTCTTAAGTTCCGTGCCATCTTTGTCCAGTATAGTTGCGCTGCTGTAGTTGGGGATGATCATGGTGCCACCCTCGCAATCCACCACCACGCCGATGCTCACGCCGCGATACTTGTCCATCTCCTTCGAATCCGTGCCTGACGGTAGACCGCGGACCTCAAAGATCAGTGGCGCGGTCGGATAGTCATGGAACACAATGAACGTGTTGGGCGTGGTCCCGTCATCAACGTAGCCCAATCTGCCGCCAACGCTCACGACCCGTGGCGAAAGCGCGCTCTCGCCCAGGGCCCAGCGCGCCAGGTCCATTTGGTGGATGCCTTGATTCCCCAGGTCGCCGTTGCCCGTGGGCCATACCCAGTGCCAATCGTAGTGCAGCTTCTTGCGCATCAGCGGTTCCTTGAGCGCCGGGCCGCACCACAGGTCGTAATCAATGCCGGCAGGAATCGGTTGCGGGCCATCCACTTTGCCGATGCTCGGACGCGGTTTGTAACACAGCCCGCGCGCGCGCAGTATCTTGCCGATGTGCCCCTCGCGCACCCACTGAATGCCCTCCAGAATACCGCTGCTCGACCGCGACTGCGTGCCGGCCTGAATGATGCGGTTGAGTTGGCTCGCTACCTCCACAACCCGCCGCCCCTCCCACACGTTGTGGGAAATCGGCTTTTCGACATACACATCCTTGCCGGCCTGCATCGCCCAGATGGCCCCGAGCGAGTGCCAATGGTTCGGTGTGGCGATGCTGACCACGTCAATATCCTTGTTCTCCAACAGCTTGCGCACGTCGGTGTAACCCTCGATCTGCTCGCCTAAGTCCCGGTATTTCTTCACTTCCCGGTCGAGAATGTTCTGGTCCACATCGCACAGCGCGACCATTCGGGCGCCATTAACCTTCCGCAGTTCATCTATGTGGTCCTTGCCGCGCCCGCCAAAACCGACGACCGCAAACCGGATATCCCCATTGGCCCCCGTTGCGCGTGAGACGACCGGAACTCGCGTCTTAGGCTTCGCGCTTGGGTCAGCCCCAAAGGCCGGCAACAGGCCCATCGAGGCGGTGGTGAGGAGAGAGGATTTGAGGAAGCTGCGGCGGTCGAGTTTATTCATAGGCATGTGCAACTGCTCATTGGACGCAGCGGAGCAGGCGCTGGGTTACAGGTTTAGGACGATTCACTTCACGTATTCTTTATACCTCTCGGCGACTTTCGCCTGCTTCTCATCGCCTTCGTGCAGGTAAAAGCGATAACGAAATGTCATACTCTTGTCGGCGGGCACCGTGAGGTTGCCGGCGGTCTTATCCGCAAGGCTCTCGAAATCATGCTGACCAAACGGATTGGCCGCGAACAGCCCATAATCGCGCACATGCCACCAGGTCGGGTGACGCGGGTTTTGGGGATGATCGAAAATGGCGACGCCGACCGTCTTCCCCTCGACCGGCCCGTAATAGTCGCACCAGTCCGCGCGTTTGCCCCAGGTCTGGCCGTCGCGCACGCCGGCGCTATTGACGATATGGCCCTGGCCCACCTTCCCCTTGAGCCGCATCGTCTCAGCGAGCCGCACCGCCATGGTGCCTTCCTTCGTGTCGCCCAAGGTCAGTTCCCCATTCGACGCAAAGAGCGTGATGTCGAAGTCCAACACCCGCTCATTCGCGCGCCCCGGGTTGTAGATGCGCAACGTCCGATCGTCGGTGCATACCACCGTGCCGTCCGATGCCACCCATTTGTTCCGCGACTTGATTACACCCACGTCCTTGCCCGACTTCACTTCCAGGAACTCCTCGTGCACCGTCTTGCCAAAAGCCTTCTCCTCCGACCAAAAATCCTGCCCGTTCATCGCGCCGTGAGCAAACCAAAGCGAGCGGTGATGCGGATGGTCATGTTCCTCGCCCGGGCTGTCTTTCATAGGCCAATCGCGGGTCATCGCCGCCTTGCCAGGGCCGATGAGAGGGTAGCAGTATGGGCGAGGCACATCTTTGAAGAAGTACTCCGTAAAAAGCTCGCCGTTGACTTCCACGCGCAGCCGATCCTCAAGCCGGGTGATTTGAACACCCGCCTTCGAGGACACAGAAGAGACTGAGTCGGCTGCAACCACAGTGGAGGTAGTGACCGAGAGCGCAAAGACGGTTCCGAGTCTCGCGATGTGATGGCAAAGCATGACTCGCCGACTCTGCGCTCATGACCGATCCAGGTCAACCAAAAGCAGGAGTTCAACGCTTTCATGGCCCTTCACCCGCCCGACAGGACCTGCGCCGTGAGCAGGCATCAGTTCCGGCCTTGCTGGAGCGACTTCAGGCGTGCGGCGGCATTCCTGACCTGTTCCGTGTAGCTCACGGCGTTCGTCAGGAACTGCTGGTAATACCGGATCGCCGCGTTGGTGTCCTTTTTCTCCCACGCGATTTCACCCAGCCAGTAGTAGGTGCCGTAGGCAGTGGGAAACGCGCGGAGGACCTCCTGGTAGTCGGCCTCTGCCGCATCTAGGCGGCCGCTTTGCCTATACGCGTTTGCGCGCTGGAGCCGGGCCACGCCCGTATTCGTCACGGCCAGTGACCGCGTGAGCGGCGGTATGGAGTTCGAGAAATCGCCGGTCAGGAGGAGAAGCTGGCCCTTATTGATCAAGGCGGTGGGGTCGTCGGGAGTAGACTGCAAGTGCCGGTCGGCAATTTGGAGCGCGTTGGAGAAGCTCCCGTACCTTGCTAAGAGGGACTCGGCGCGCTCTAGCAGGCCTGCGTCGTCGGGATGTGAGGCCAACAGCGAGTTGACTATGCCTTCCGCTTTGAGGCGGTTGGTCTTGGCAAACCACGCCCTGGCCTCCAACAGCGCGACCCACACCTCATTCGTCGTGCCGAGTGGTTGTAGGTCAGGGGCGGCCCGCATCTCGGCGGCGATCTGGAGGGCTTGGTCGGGCGCATTACCAAGGCAAAACACCTCGCCGAGCATCAATCGCGCGGGAATGTCCCCGGGCGCCAATGCCCTGACCCGCTCAAACTGCTGACCCGCCTGCCGCAACATCCTTTCTTGAGCCAGGTGCAGGCCAAGCTGAAAGCAGTAGCTCGGTTCGTCGAACGGGCCGTTCTCGGCCAGGGTTTGAGTCCGAGCAAGGTAGCCGTTAAACTGCTCCTGGAAGGATCGGTCCCGTACCACGGTCATCTTCTGATGCGCCAGGAGATTGCTGTTGCATTGCAGATTAACCCGGGCTTGGAGGTTGTCCGCGTTCAATTCCTGTGCCAATGCGAAGCAGGGGGCCGCCTCGCTCGGCCGGCCATTTCGCTGAAGCGTGACGCCCCAGCGGTTGAGCGCGCCCGAGTACCACCGCGCCAGCACCTTGGCTTGGGCTGGAAGGGGCGTTTGGAGGCGCCCCAACTTCATTATCCGCTTCTCAAAGTCCGGCCGGGGGACTTGCGGTTCGGCCACGAGCCGCAAGAGCGGTTGGACGCCCGATTCGATGGCGCGCTTCCAGAAGGCCTCGTTTTCCGCCAATTCCGTAGGACTGAGCAGCCGACCGCTGAGGGAGTTGGTGGGATAGAGCTTCATTTCGTGGAGCAGACCGTGGGGCTGTAAATAGAACTGCTCCAGCACGAACCCGACGCTTGCCTCTACACAGTAAACGTGGTTACTCTGTGCTAGGCGCGATAGCACTCGCATGATGCCCAACTCATCCGGAGGTGCGTTGGTAACGGAGGCTCCGGGCCTGCCGGCGTTGGGATTCACCTCGGCTTTCGGCTCCAGCCACAGCCCCGGGTATTTCCGCCTCAGCCAGGCGCGATACGTCGCGCTACGCAGGGACTGCGTGTACACGGGTAGGTAGCGTCCTGACTTGCCTTCCCGAGCCATTGCCGCCTGGAAAACCGCTAGCCGTATCGCGTCGTCACTGAGTACCACCTCTCCTTCCGGTGGCAGTGAACCGGCGGCGAGCCTGGCATACTCTTCAAGGTATCGCGCGCTGGCTGCACGGATGACCGGAGCGTTCTTCATGACCAAACCGGCCACTGTCATGCCGGCCAGAACATAAACCAGTTTGGGCACAACCCGGCACATCGCGCGGAGGATCGTCTCATCCGGGCGGAGGCGTTGCTGGGCATCGGCGCCGAACAGCAGAAGCAGGAAGCCGCTGTAGTACCCGATGCTCAAGGCCGTGAGGTAGTAGAGCGGCAGAAAGGTCATCGGAAGGCCGAACCGAAGACTCGCTTGACGCGGGCTGAATGGTGGGTCGAACACCGTCCAGACACAGATCAGCAACAGGAAGGCATGAATGAGCTGGAAGATGAGAGGGGCGAAGTCCGACCGGGCATGGCTCGCCGTGAAGCCCGAGCCGCTCCAGCGGATGCTCAGCAGCAGCACGGGCAAGAGGGAAACAGCGGCCAGCAGCAGCGCGATGTCGCGGTTGTGGCGCAGGAACCGTCCAAAGAACAACTGCAAGGGGGTCTTGTAAGAAGCCGCCGCCGCGTGTAGCGCTTGCCAGAAGCTGAGTCCTGAATCCGGCGAGAACCTCTGCGCCAGCGGCAGCACCAGAAAGAGCGATAGCCCCGCCAGCCCGAGCAGCGTCATGCGCAGCAGGAAGCGAGACTCCGCCTTAACCCGAATGACATCAACTTTAATTCCATTGCCGCTCTCGGTCGGGTAGAAAAGGGGGCGAAACTCTGCCGGCAGACCAGGCGCGGCGCTTTGCTCCGCGTCTTGGTCTCTAATCGGGAGAGAGTGGAAATCGAACAAGCTCACCCGCCTGAGCCGGAAGAGCGCCACCAGGAAGAGTGGCAGGAACCCGGCCATCCCCCAATTGTTGGCTATGGCGGCCCCGAACACCAAAGTCGCCCGACCCAGCCACGACTGCCGCCGGTCAATCCGGTATTCCAGCAGGCACCGGATGACATACGCAAACAACAGCAGGTCCAGCATCTCGCCGGTGCCAGCGATGGCGTTCTCCCAAAAGGTCAATTGCAGCCCCAAGGCGACGCTAGCCAGGACTACCGGCACCCAGGCATTGGGCAAGGGCAGCAGCCCGTCTTGGTTCTGGACCAGCAGCCGCTGCTGTTCCACCCGGTCGTGCGGCAACAGCGCCACCGAGCGCGCCAGCATCACCAGCGTCAAGCAAGCGCATAGAGCCGCAAAGCCATTCAGCGCTACCGGCACCCAACTTTCCGGCAACCAGCCGAACGGGCTGGTAAGCAGGAACAACAGTGGCCGGGACAGCGTCGGCTGCCAGTCCCAGCCGTTTACCATGGCCACCTGGGCGAGGCTGTTGAACGTCATCCAGTGGTTGAGCGTGGCCAGATAAACCGCCAAGGCTGCAGCCCCGACGACCCAAGGCAAGCCGTCCCGGACGAATCTGCGTTCGGGTTTGACCGAGGTTTCTACGATCATGCGACAGCCAGCGGCTTCATTGGAGGTCTTTGATTCTGGTATGACCGAGGCTGCGGCGAGGAAGCTGAAATGTCAATCCGCCAAACGTCCTTTTCTCGAATTCTACTATCGAAAGTATCTTGGTCCGTGTTAAGATTGACAGGCCGTTTATCGGCATGTCCAACGAAGAGCGTCAAACTGAGAAAGCAAATACATCTATGCAAGAACAGAAGCGAGTCGTGGAGAAAAGCCCACCGCTGAAGAAGGATGACTTGATCGTCATTACCGGCGCCGGAGGCTTCATCGCCGGCAACCTGGCCCTTTATTTTAAGAAAAAGGGGTTCACCAACATCCGCGCGGTGGACAAAAAACCCCTCTACGAATGGTATCTGCACGTGCCGGGCGTCCAGAACCTCTGCCTCGACGTGAGCCAGGAAGCCAACTGCCATCACGTGTGCGAAGGCGCTGTCGAAGTCTATAACCTCGCCGCTGACATGGGCGGTATGGGCTTCATCGAACGCTTCCGGGTCGAATGCCTGCGCTCCATTCTCATCAACACCCACATGGTCGAGGCCGCTTACCGCGCCGGCGCGCACCGCTACTTCTATTCCAGCTCGGCGTGCGCCTATAACACGCTGTTGCAGCAGGACCCGAACGTCCGCGCCCTCAAGGAATCCGACGCCTATCCCGCGATGGCCGAACGCGGCTACGGCTGGGAGAAACTAATCTCCGAACAGTTTTGCCAGGAATACTGGCATGAGCGCGGCCTCAAGACCGCCATTGCGCGCTTCCACAATGTTTATGGCCCGCACGGCACCTGGGACGGCGGCCGTGAAAAGGCGCCCGCCGCCTTGTGCCGCAAAGTCATTGAGGCGATTGACACCGGCAAGAAGGACATCACCATCTGGGGCAACGGTCACCAGACGCGCAGTTTCATGTACATTGACGACTGCGTGCAAGGCATTGACAAGATCATGCACTGCGATGCCTTGATCGCCACGCCCATCAACCTCGGCTCCAGCGAGATGGTGTCCATCAGCGATCTTCTCACCAAGATCGAACACATCGCCGGCGTGAAGATGAACCGCAAGTATGACCTCCATGCCCCGCTGGGCGTGGCCGGTCGCAATTCCGACAACACCTTCATCCAGAAAGTCCTTAAGTGGGAGCCGAACACGAGACTGAACAAAGGCCTCGCTGCCACTTACGCGTGGATCGAGGAACAGTATCATGCCCGCAAGGCCGGCAAGCGCGTGGGCATCGGCTAGAATCGTAAGCCAACTGGATGCAAAAGAAGACTGCTGCCCTTGCCCGGCTGCTGGGGTCCATTCCCAACCGCCTGCAACTCGCGGGCGGATGGATTGACCAGCCGTTCGTTTCCCGCCACAACCCGGAGCCGCCCGGCTCAATGGTCGTGGTGCAGATCGAACCCAATTTCCGTCCCATGGACCGTTCCGGCTTTGCCAGTGGCACGCGCGTGATTGCCGCCAGGTTGTGGCGCGGCAAACTGCCAAACCGTCCGCCCGCGGAACTTGTCCGTGAACTATACGAAGCCGAGAACAAGGGCAAGGCTGAGCCAAGCGGCTCGCAGGACATGATTGGGTTGATTTATCCTGGCATCAACCGACTTGACTACGACTTTTCCGCCAATGGTGGCGTGTTCCCCTCGCATATCGAATCGCTGAACAGCACCCGTGTCGCTCGTTGGCTGGAAACGGTTCTGCACATCCTGCCCGTCGAACCGCGTCCCGCCGGCTACTCGCCGCTCGGCCAAAAGAATCTCGATCCCAAATGGGTCGCGCGACTCGGTCAGTCGGGCCGTGACTGCTTTAACTCTATCCGGCGTATGGACGTGAAGGCGCTCGGCAAATCCCTCAACCTGAACATGCAGTGCTGGGCGACACTCCTGCCCCACGTCGTCCGGCATCCCCTGATCCAGGTGGACTTGGTGGCACTGCTGGATGCCTACCAGCGTTGCTATGCAGGTGCCATGTACTCCGGCTGCGGCGGCGGCTATCTGATCGTAGCTTCCGATGACCCTGTGCCCGGCGCATTCAGGGTCAGTATTCGCACCGCCGAACCGTGAGCCCTCCTAACCAAGTCATTGTCTCCGGCGGTTTCGACTACATCCGCTCACCTCATCTGCGCTTTCTGGAAGAAGCCGCAAAGTTCGGCGAGTTGACTGTGCTCCTCTGGCCGGACGAAACGCTGCACGAGCATACCGGCAAAGCCCCGAAATTCCCGCTGGCCGAACGGCTCTACTTCCTCAACGCCGTGCGTTACGTGGCTCGCGTGATTCCACTGACTGCTCCGATAGAGGTCAACTCTCTGCCAAAGATCGAAGGCGTCAGACCGCAGGTCTGGGTGGATGAGGAGGGGCCGGCGAACGGGCCCCGCGGCGCTTTCTGCCGGCAGCAGGGGCTCGAGTACTGCGTATTGCCCGCTTCTCAGATGAGCGGTTTCCCGGAGCCCCTGCCGATGCCTTCCGCGCCGGGCCGGAAGAAGGTCGTGGTCACCGGTTGTTATGATTGGTTTCACACGGGCCACGTGCGATTCACCGAAGAAGTCAGCGCGTACGGCGACCTCTACGTCATCATCGGACACGACGCGAACATCCGGTTGCTGAAGGGGCAGGGGCATCCGCTCTTTCCGGAGGCTGAGCGGCGCTACGTGGTGGGCTCGATCAAATATGTCAAACAGGCACTCATTGCCACCGGCAATGGTTGGGTGGATGCCGATCCGGAAATCCGACGCCTCAAGCCGGACATCTACGCCGTGAACGAAGACGGCGATAGGGGCGGCAAGCGCGAATACTGCGAAAAGCTGGGCATCGAATACCTCGTGCTCAAGCGGACCCCCGCGCCGGGGTTGCAGGGTCGCCGCAGCACCGACCTGCGTGGCTTCTAGAGGCACATTTACTAATTCCCGACCTCTCCCCGTCCTTCGCCATTTCGGCGACCCATTGCCGCTCCTGCGCCCATAGACGAGCCGGGGCCTCCCGGGAGCCTCGCCGGAGCCTCCCCGTAGCACCTCTAACGAACAAAGATAGCATTGAGCGGAGCGCGCCACAGATGAACGGATACAACCAAGCCGTAATTGCGCGGAGCCTCGATGCTATCTGGGGTTGGACGAGCCCGGGGGCCTCCGTTGCCTTTTGCTTTTTATCCCGCGTGGCAGCAATAGGTTACGAAGAATGACCGTGAGGCCAAATCCCGGAACCGAGCCAAGTATGGCCAAAGTGAACTGGACAGTCCAGAGCGCGTTCGATGGCCGAAACAGCCACACTACCAAGGAGAGCAGCCCAACCCCCTGCCGCGAAGCGGCTCAGTCCAACCCGGGGGGCGTTCGACGGGCTCGTTCAACCCCAGATAGCATTGACGCTCCGCACGCGCGATTCCGCCTCACTTCCATTCCGACGCCCTAGACGCGCGCGCTCCGGTCAATGCTATCTTTGTTCGTTAGAGGTGCTACGGGGAGGTAACGGCGAGGTGACGGCGAGGTAACGGTGAGGACATGGGGCGGATATGGGGCTGTGAGCGGGAATGGGACCTCGGAATGGGCAGGGTTGAGAATGACGTAAACCACTGTCCAACCGCGACTTCTGCGCATTGGTCCATTCGGAATCCGGATTTGTCTCGGGTTTCGGGTTTCGGGTTTCGGATTTCCGCTCCCCGTATGGCTGGAGTTCTCCGTTACGCCCCTTCCCTGGTCGGTGGGGCCACTACTGCGCGGCGGGGGCAGCGATCGGGGCGAGGAAGCGGGCGCGGGAAACTTCGGGGATATCAATCCAGCCGTCAATGTGCTGGCAAGTGCGAATCCAGATGGCTTGGTTCGCCTTCGGCACGCCATAACGGGCGACGTAAAGCTCGGTGATGTCGCTCCAGCCGTCTTTCGGGGGCGGCAGCAACCCCAGGAATGGGAAATGGTGAACATAGCGAACAGCACTTCTGACCGGCGCGGCACCCTGCACCAGGGTGTACTGGGCCGTCGGGCCTGGGACGCGGAGCTTGAGGGTGAACTTGCCTCCCGTGAAGGTAGCGACCAATTCGTCCACGGGGTTTTGGCTGAAGACGGGCTCGGCTGGTGGGAGATCGAACTGCGGCAGGTCGAGGTCGGCGCGCCGGGTGTTCAAGCTCACAAAGTGCTGGTAGCCGTGGAGGCGCACTCGGCGGCCCGTTCCGGTTACGAAGTACCTGTTGGCCGCAGCGGCGCACCACGCGGCCCGGTGTTCGGGGGTTAGAGTGCGCCAGCGGCCGGTGACGGCGCGGACGTTGTTGCGGTGGGCCTGTTGGTCGGCGGTGCGGGGATTGCGGGGCGTAACGTACTCGCGCGCGACTTTGCCGTGACGCGTCTCGGAATAGATCACGGAGCCCTCCGGCCCCGCTTTGGAATAGACTGCATCTTCATGTCATCTCAGGTAGCTGGTCATGCTCCCACAGGCACGATGATGTTGCAGCGGGCAGCAATCCGCCTGGCCAAGTGTTCGTAGTCTTTGTAAACTTCAAGGGCGGCGGTAGCGTGGCTTCCCATCGCGCCGTCCGCCGTTTTGAGGTGAAACATGGGTTTGCGTGCTTCCTGCGCTAATGGCATGAGACTGCGATAGTTCCTGAGCATGGCGAGGCACTGGGGGTCATTATCGACACGCACGCCCGGTTCCTGCGGGGTATTTAATACCGATTCGCGATATTGCCCCGGAATGCGGTCCATCCAGCGGGCGTAAGCCTTGACGGGCCGGTCCAAGCGGACGGCATGCTGCTGAACGATGTACCCGACCGGCTTAGTGTGAGCAGGCGGGAGTGTAAAGTTACCGCCGGGGAATTTGGTGAGCTTTTCCTGCCAGTCCTGCCGCCAGGAGCGCAAGCGCGGCCCGAGGTTTCTCAAGCCTTGAAGGGAGAACAGGTCAGGTGCCAATGGAATGACGACATAGTCCGAAGCAATTAGCGCCGCCCGGTTGATGGCCCCTAAGTTGGGGCCTACATCGACCAGGATAATCCCAGCGTTGATTTGGGCTGCGGCCATTTGCATCACACGCCAGAAGGCGCTGGTGACGCGGAAGGCCCGGATGTCGCCATTCGAGCATTTCGGCCATGTCTCGGAGAGTTGATCTTCAAATGTCGAGAGTAGAAGATCTCCAGGAATGAGCCAAAGGGTCTCACCCGCGCGGAAGAGCTCCGGAGCTTGGACATCTGCGATTGGCAATTGTGGCTGGGCCTCGTGGAAGGCATCACTCGCGTGATAAAGCTCCGGGAGTTGGACATCACCGTAGCCTTCAATGAGGGGCCGTAGTGCTTCATGGATCGTGGCAGGCGGAGCCCCGGACTGGCGCTCAAAGAGGGCTTCGAAGTCGTCTTCTGTCAAAAAGGCCGAACTGAGGTTGGCTTGTGGGTCCAGGTCCACCGCCAGAATGCACATGCCGAGGTCGGAGAACATCCAGGACAGGTGATAAACAAGGGAAGTCTTCCCGACACCGCCCTTGTTATTAAAGAAAGTGAGGACCGGAACGCTCATAGAGTCTTCTTGATTTCAACGTGAACAAACGTGTCCTCGACGGTGAACTTAGCCGGAGGATTTCCATTCTTCCGCAGCGACTCCTGGGCGAGTTGGATGCCCACCCCAAAGCGCTGAACGTAACCTAGCACTTTCATGGCCTCGGCCAGATGGGGGTTGCGATAGTCAACCACGCCCGGTCTGCCGAAATTCTCCTTAGTGACCTGCCCGAACGGCCCGCCTGGGTTTTGAATCTCAATGCGGTCGTTGAACCAGGTGATGCGGACCGGTGCATTGGTTGACTCATACGTACGGTGCATTATGGCGTTTCGGGCAAGCTGGTGGAGCGCTGCGAGAGGATAGTCAGGCTTGCGGATCTCCACTGGACCAGACGTCAGGTCAACGGCTGTTTGAATGTGGCCCTCGAGCTTTTGATCCAGGCGGCTGATAATCTGGCCGAGCGGGCCATCAACGTCCTCCGCGTCCTTGATCGGGCCACTCAAGGTCGTTCCATCAATTCGCAAGAACTGAATGTAGGCGTTCGGGATGAGGTCGCGGGTCAGTTTGCCCAGAACGAGGCAACCCGTGACCGTGGGAATGGGCTGGTCAACACCCTGGATCATTCGGCACGTGGCCAACCGCTGCTCGTAGGAGCGGTCGTTCTTCTCCAGTATATCGGCGGCGAAGGCGCTCGGGAGGTAATCCTCTTCAAACAGCCGCCGGTTCAAATCTTCCAGCTTAGCGTGTTGAATAGGATGAAGATCAAAAGGCAAATCCCGATACCGCCGCTTCTCGTTCAGAATACGCTCGTCTTGCGCGGACGCGATGCCGCGGCGAGGGCCGGTTCGCACCCAAATGCGACCTTTGTATTGTACCGGCGGGGCGTCGGACGGCTGGACAGTTACCACGGCGACTTCGCAGCCAGTCAGCTTCTTCCTTTCGACCGACATGCTGGGTATGGGCAGGATATTGCCGTCGGTTTTCATGTCGGCCAGCGTGCGCAGGAGTTCATCAGTGATAGGCAACCCCGTGCAGGAGCCGTTGTCCCTGGCACCCACGAAAACGACACCGGGTTTTCGATGATCAGGCAAGTCGTTGGCAAAGGCGCAAATGGCCTGGCGAACTGTGTCCCTCGTGTCTCCGGCGAGCGATTCCTTCCGCTCAACTGCGTCGGACTCAATGTCCTTCAACAGCATTTCAAGTTCCTGGTCAGTCATAAATGTGGCCGCTGCGATAATCTGCCGGTCTCTCGCCCAATTCAACCGAATTGGGTTTTAGAGTGTGGTTATTCGGCGCCTCCAGTCCTGTAAGGCGTCGGGTCTTCCTTTAACTCGACCGGGTGCATTATGGAAGCGGAACATCTTCGAGTCGCCGTCAAAGGGCTCGGCGTCGGGGGTGGTCTCGAGCAGCGCCAGCTTTTCCTGGGTGAGGACGACCTCGAAAACCTTGTTGGTCTGGAGGCCCTTGCCGATCAGCTTGACCGCGGGGCCCATTGGGGCGGCGACAAGCACCTGGACGGGCTTGGGAAACAACGGGCCTCGGAGAATCTTATTAGCCTTTGGTTCGTCAGGTCTCACGTTGAATCTTCTGCTACCAAAACCTGAGAGCCCAGTTTACATCCGTTGCGGCTAGACTGCACGTAAAATCGTCTTGCCAACCGTCGGTCTCGGTCACGCGTTTCGTATGACGGAAGGGTAGGCGAGGTAGATCCCCCGTGCGTTTCTCCGTTGCCTTCTGTGCGTCCTCTGCGAAACGACTAAATTGGCCTCGAGGGTTGGGCAACCTCATTCGGGAGAACTTCCTGCCCGGGCTTGGGGAGCGGTTTTGGCAAATCAAAATGGCGCACCTCAAAATACACCACCCGTAGGGTCGGACTGCGCCGGCGAGATACCAGGTATAGTGCTTTTCCTCGGGTTTTCGGCGTTCCGGCCTTCAGTTCGCAACGGCTGTGCCCGTCTGCGGGAATCGGCTCAGGGATGAGAATGGCACCGCGGGAAAGCCGGGACGCTGCGGTCCTCACTGTTGTTGCTCCCATTTTGGGCTTGCCCACTTCCCTCGGGTCGGTAGCGTCTGCGACCAACTTTTGAGCTCAGCCCCTACATTGGTTATTCTGGCCGCCGGAATCGGCGCCCGCTTCGGCGGATTGAAACAGATGGCGCCCGTCGGACCTGGCGGTGAGGCGGTCCTTGACTACGCGGTCTTCGACGCTAAGCGGGCCGGCTTTGAGAAGTTCGTTTTCGTCATTCGCCGGAGCATTGAGCAGGACTTTCGGAACTTCTTTGGGCGCCGTTTCGCGAAGCACGTCAACGTTGATTACGCCTACCAGGAACTCGACATGGTGCCATCGGGGCGCCACGTCCCGCCTGGCCGCGAGAAACCCTGGGGCACAGGTCATACCGTCTTGTGCGCTGCCCCCTCTCTCGACCGCCCGTTCGCGGTCATCAACGCGGATGACTTTTACGGGGCCGAATCCTTCCGCGTGCTCGCCCGATTCCTGGTGCAGTCCGCCCCCGCCAACCCCAACCTCTTCGCTATGGTGGGTTTCCAATTGGACCGCACGCTCTCCGAGCATGGCACCGTGGCGCGCGGCCTGTGCCAGATGGATGGTGAGGGGTATCTCACCTCAGTCGAGGAACTCACCGCCATTGACAATCAACCCGGCGGGGTCCGGAACAAGGAGGCCGATGGCAGCTTTCGCAACCTGACCGGCCGGGAGATTGTCTCCCTGAACTGCTGGGGCTTTTCGCCGTGGCTCCTGGAGGGGCTGCGCCGCCTCTTCGGCGAATTCCTCGACCGTAATCCGACGAACCCCAAAGCGGAGTTCTACCTTCCCACCGCGGTCAACGTCCTTATCCAGGAAAGCCAGGCACGGGTGAAAGTGCTGCCGACGCCATGCCATTGGTTTGGCGTAACCTATCGCGAGGACCGCACCGCCGTGACGGAGAGCATCCGGGCTCTGGTCCGGGCTGGCGAATATCCTGAACGGCTTTGGCCCTGAGCCAACCCTTACCACACCCGTCCCGGCGTCGCAGGCGAATTCCTCCCATGCAGGATGGACAACGGCTACAGCATTCTGCGCATCACCAGGTCGCAATTGCCGCACTTCTCTGCTCCGTCCACCAGCCTGAACCCCGCTCCCTTATAGAGAGCGATTGCCTCGACTAGTACCGATGCGGTTTTCAAGCACATTTCCTTAAACCCGCGTTCTCTGGCCTCGCGTACCGCATGCTCAAGCAGCTTGCGTCCCAGTCCTTGGCCACGGTATTGCGGAGCCAAGTACATGCGGCAAAGCTCGCAGATCGCTTCCGCCTCATGATGCAACGCCACGGTCCCAACGACCGCCTCCCCCTTGAGCAGCACGAAGAACGCACCCTTACTGTTCAAATAATTTGCCTCCAGATCGGTCAGGTCTCGGTCCGTCGTCTGCCGATTCGAGGTGATGCCGTAGCTGCGCAAGACGCTTGAAATCAATGACCACACCGCAGGCATATCCGCGTTGGTCGCCTCGCGTAAGGTGAATTCGCCAACCGCTTGCATATCACGCTTCAGCACCGTTCGTGTCTTCTCTATTCATCCAGCAGGAATGGGCGATAACGGTTCGCCACACGACCGGGCGAAGGTGGGGCCAGATTCAAGCCACCTCGGTCCTTTCGAGCAACCGCCTGCGCGTGTAGGCAATCAGGCCGCCGGCGTCAATAATCACCTGCCGGGACTTCGGCATCGGCTCAACCTTAAATTGCTTGCCGCTCGTCTTGTTCACCACCGCCTCCGGGGTTAGTTGCAGCTCGTCGCCTTCGGCGGCTTCGATGCCGGGGCAGACGATCATCCGCAAGCCGAGATTGATGCCGTTTTGCAGGAAGATGCGCGCGAAATCCCGGGCCACGATGATTAATTCGTGCCCCTTCAAGCACGACACGGCCTGTTCGCGTGAGGAGCCGCAGCCGAAGTTCTTTCCGCCGACCACTACGCTCCCAGGCGGAACTTGCTTCGCCTTCAGCTTCGCGTTGAACGCGGTCTCGTCCGCGAACGCGAACTGCGGCGTTTCGGTGGGCAGCACGGTAGCCATGTAACGGCCAGGATAGATGACGTCAGTCGAAACATCATCGCCGACTTTGAACACAACGTTGGGCATAGGAGTGAAATGTGATACGTGATGCGTGACACGTGATGTATGGGTGGCTTATTTCTTCCGGGGATCGGTGATGACGCCGGTGAGGGCCGAGGCGGCAGCGACGGCCGGCGAGCAGAGATAGACTTCGGAATTGGGATTGCCCATGCGGCCCTTGAAGTTCCGGTTGGTGGTGGAGAGGGCCACTTCGCCATCACCGAGCGCGCCTTCGTGGACGCCCAGGCAGGGGCCGCAGCCGGAGTTCATCACCACCGCGCCCGCCTGCATGAACACCCCGACGTAGCCTTTGCCGAGCGCCTGCCGGTAAATCTTGGCCGAGGCCGGGAAGATCAACATCCGCGTCTGCGGCGCCACTTTATGGCCCTTCATGATCCTGGCCGCGATGGCCAGGTCATCGAGCCGCCCATTGGTACAAGAGCCAATGACCACCTGGTTTATTCTCCTGCCGGCCACCTGGTCAATCGGCTTCACGTTATCCACCGTGTGCGGGCAGGCGATCTGCGGTTGTAATTTGGAGACCTTGATTTCGATTACCCTCTCATAGGCTGCGTCCGGGTCGGGTAACACCGGTTCAAATGGGTCCTTCACGCCCGCTTCCTCGCGCAAATACCGCCCCGTCTCTTCATCCGCCGGCACGATGCCCGCCGTGGCCCCAGCCTCGACCGCCATATTGCACAGTACTAGCCGGCCTGAGGTGGACATCTTGCGGATTGTCTCACCGTGGAATTCCAGCACCTTGAAGTTCGCCCCCTGGGCGCTGATCTTGCCGATCAAGTGCAGGATGAGGTCTTTCGGCCCAACGAACTTCTTGAATCGGCCTTCGACAACCACCTTTGTTGTCTGCGGCACCTCGACATTCAGGACGCTGCCCAGGGCCCAGACGCTCGCCATCTCGGTCGCGCCGATGCCGAACGCGAACGCGCCCAGCGCCCCGTGGCTCGTAGTATGCGAGTCGGTCCCCACCACCACATAGCCCGGGCGCACATAGCCGTTCTCCGGCAGAATCTGATGGCAGATGCCACCCACGTCGCCGCGGATGTCGTGGAACTTGCCGATCCCCTGCGCGCCGACGAACTCGCGCACCTTCTTCTGGTTCGAGGCCGTCTTAGGCGATTCCGCCGGCACACGATGGTCGAAGATCACTGCCACCCTGCTCGGATCCCAGATCTTGGGCTGCAGCGGCGTCCCCTTGTAGATTTCGCAGAATTGGTTGATGACCAGCGCCGCATTCTCATGCGACATGGCAAGCTCCACCTTCGGCTCCACTACGTCCCCGGCCTTCACCGAAGGCAGGCCGGAGGCGCGGGCGAGAATCTTCTCAACAACGGTCATGCTCATAGTCAGGTTAGCCCACGATCTTGGATGTGCCTTTGTACTTGGTTTCGATCCTGTCCTTGGGCAGGTATTGGTCTTCGAGCTTGCGATAGGCCTTGAGGCCGACGAAATCGGTGTAGTCTTCAAAAGACGAAACCCATTGCGTCTGCCCGGCGAGAATGCCGGTGGGCGACTGCTTCAGGGCGGTAAAGAAGCTGGTCAGCGCCTTGTGCGCGACCATGATCGAGGTCACGGGGATCGAGACGCGGCCCACGCCCATCTCGGCCAATTCGGGGATAGGCACCAGCTCCGTCTTCATCCCGGATATTGCGTCCATGAGATTGACCGAGAGCGGGCCAGTTAGCTCCTTGAGGGCCGTCTTGATGTCGGCCTTGGTCTTGATGCCGTCAATGAACGCCAGGTCAGCCCCGGCCTCGAGATACAGGTTGCAGCGGCGGATGGCCTCCTTAAGTCCGTGGACAGAGAAGACATCCGTGCGGGCGTTGATAATGAAGTCTTTGTCCAGCCGCTTGCGAGTGTCGGCACAAGCCTGCACTTTGCCGGCCATTTCCTCGGCGGCGATGACTTCCTTGCCCGCCATATGCCCGCAGCGCTTGGGGAAGACCTGGTCTTCGATGTTCATGCCGGCCACACCCATCGCGATGAGGCGCTCGGTGATCCAGGCCGCGTTGACAGCATTGCCGCCGCCGGTATCCACGTCCGCCATCACGGGAATGTTGGTGGCCTGGGCAATGTTCCAGGTGGTATCGAGCACGTCTTTCATCTGGACCAGCCCGACGTCCGGTTTGCCAAGGATCGAGGCGGCCAGGCCGTAACCCGAAATCTGGATGGCCTCGAACCCGCAAGCTTCGATGACTTTGGCGCTCAAGGCGTCGTGACAGCCTGGCACGACGACCGCGCGCCGGTCCATGATGGCTTTACGTAGAACAGTGGTTTTCTTCATATGCGGTATTCGATATCGGTAGGGCTCGCGCCCCTTTCTAAAGCTTATGGGCAATGGCTTCCGCCATCTGCAACGTCGTGCTCGTCCCTCCCATGTCATACGTGCGAACCTTCCCTTCCTTGATGACTTGGGCCACCGCACTCTCTAACGCTACGGCCTTGCTCGCCTCGCCCAGCCAATCGAGCATCATCTTCGCCGCCAGGATCGTGGCGATGGGATTGACTTTATACTGCCCGGCGTATTTCGGCGCGGAGCCGTGCGTCGGTTCGAACACCGCCAGCTTCGCGCCGATATTGCCCGAGCAGCCGAAACCGAGCCCGCCTACCATTTGGGCGCACAGGTCCGAAATGATGTCCCCGTAGAGATTAGGCGCTACCAGTACGTCGTAGTTGAACGGGTTCTTCAACAGCCACATCGTCATGGCGTCAATGTTGGCGTCGTCCATCTTGATCTCGGGGAAGTCCTTGGCCACCGCTTTGGCGGCTTCCAGGAATAGGCCATCGGTCGCGCGAACCACGTTGGCCTTATGCACGACCGTGACCTTCTTGCGCTTGTGCTTGCGGGCGAACTCAAAGGCCGCCCAGGCAATCCGTTCCGAGCCCGCGCGCGTGTTGATCTTGCAGGAGACGGCGTATTGGTCCAACGGCAGTTTGGCAAATGGCGCAAAAGGCTTGGCCAGCTTCCCGAGCGTCTCGGCCAGCTCTCGCGGCACGGGCGCGAACTCCACCCCGGAGTACAGGTCCTCCGTATTCTCCCGGTAAACCACCAGGTCAATGCCTTCTTTGAAATTAAGCGCGTTGCCGGTATAGGCCTTGCAGGGCCGCAGGCAGATGTACAGATCGAACAACTGCCTCATGCGCACAATCGGTGAGCGGTAGCTCAACCCCTTGTCCCGCAGCGAGGGCGCAAGTTCAGCAGCCGCGGTCTTTGCCGGCTTGGAGGTAATCGCGCCGAACAGCGCGGCATCCACCATCCTCAGCAGCTCAATCGTTCGAGGCGGGAACGCGTCACCTTCCCGGCACCAGAAGTCCCAGCCGATATCGCCAGGGATGTACTCAGCATCGAGCCCGACCTTATCGAGCACAATCTTCGCCGCCTCAAGGACATCCACTCCGATGCCGTCGCCCGGCAACCACGCAATCCTGTATTTCGCCATAGCGCCAAAATCAGCGCCTGATGAAACCGCTTTACCGTCCAGCCGTCAAGACTGTCGCCGGCCCGCTCAACGGCCAGCACTATTCGATCCGGCGTGGCTGCTCAACACCCGCAGCCCAAGACCGCCGGAGGCGAAAAGTAGTAGAAACCCCCTGCAAACAAAGGGCCTTTCGCGATCCACCTCGGATCCCTGCCGGACCACTGCCGGACCCCTTCCCAAGCAACACGCCTGCAACACGGCCCGCGCCGGCGCTTCCTCCTCAGGGGAAACGGTCCTAGTACAGTTACAAAGGTAAATCGTTACATGAGTTACATGAGCGACCAGCGCCACCGGCTTTTGTAACGATGTAAATCATGTAACTTATTTAACCTGTCACGGTACTAGCTATGGTCAGAACCCCTATTCCGAAGGGACCGTCCTGCTGGCAGCCGCCGACACTCGCTGAAGTTCCGCATGGGTGGCCGAGCTCGGATCAAGATCCAACGGGCTCTTTGCTTCCTTAAGCGTCAGGCTCGGCACGGTCTGCAAGTAAATCATCGTCGTCTTGATGTCGCTGTGTCCCAGCAGCTTTTGGATGGTTTGAAGGTCCGACCTCGGGGTGGGGAGTGCAGCCGGGGCGACTCGCGTCCCCGGGCGCAATGCGGTACTGCCGTGGCCACATGGGGCAGCCGGTTGGGAGTTGAGGGGCGCGGGCGGGCTGGTAATGGCGGTCGCCGCAGGCGAAAGGGGTTTGGCGCCCGCTTCCGGGGCTGATTGGAAGAGCAGCCCGACAGCAGCGCAAGCTTGGCTTCGTTGGGCCACGGACTGGTTCTTGGAGGTGAGCTTGGCCAGGAAAGGACCGCGGCTTGCGAGTGCCCCTACGGAGTGGCCATACTTGTAGCAAAAATCAAAATAAAAGCGCACCCACTTACGGTAGTCGGAACGTTGCGGTGTCGGCACCCGCATTTCGTCCAACCGCCCCTCAAAGCCAGCCCATACCTCTAGGGGAACCGCCCGCATGGCAACGCTTCAGGTTCAGAGCGCCCACCCTTGGGCACATGCTCACAAAAGTGCTGCAACTCGCTGCGGCACGCAAGCCCAAAACCCGTGAACACAGTCCTTTACAATCGAAGTCGGGTGGAGTAAAACTGGCCGTGATGAAGCGAACGGATTCATCGCCTGCAGGAAACCGTTGGCCTATTATCCCAAAACGGGATGATAGACAGGTCTGTCTAATTACTTGTCAGGCTATGGCCATGAACACGACTATGCAACGGGGCTCGCGCCCATTGGCGGTCAACGTAGCACTGGTCCTCCTGCTCCTTAGCTTTGGCGAGTCCCTTACACCGCGGCTTGTTCGTGCTGAATGGAGCAACGTCCTTGTTTGCATCAAATATGGGTCTATGCTGGCCATGCTATTTGTTCCCCTTTGGTTCATCTTCCGAGGGAAGAATTGGGCGCGTTGGCTGCTCGTGGCATTTGCCCTTGCAGGATTCTGTTTTTCCCTCCCGTTCCGCATTCGGCTCTTTCAGGATGGTCCGGTCTCGTCGGTTGTCGTGTATTGCGTGCGCAACATCATAATCTGGGTCGCGCTGGGCGCATTATTTCTGCCCTCGTCGAGCCAGTGGTTTAGAGGAAACAGAAATGCAATTCTCGCCTAACTATCGTGCTGGAGTGGATGCCGGGTTCGCGCTTCTGTTTGCGTTTGTGAGTCGTTGGCCCGGCACCACTCAGCACGGGCGTTGGGGAGCATTGCGCATTCATTGCAATGAACAAGCGTAAGGAAAAGCTTCGAGCCAAGATTGGTGCTTTCATGCGACAGTATGCTCGCAAGGCGCAACGCGGTCAGGAACCGAACGACCGCGGTTACAGCCGAGCGCTTGAGGCAAAGCTCAAACGGATGAGACCCGAAGAGCTTGATGAGCTGCTCAATGGAGAGCAGGATGACCCAGCAGCGCAGCCTCGACCTGGTCCTGATACTGGTCAAGGACCGCTCAGGCGAGCGGATGTAGTTGCTTATGAGAGATTTGCCGTCCAACCAGCGGGCTTCACTGGAAGCGGCGGTCGCGTTCAGTTTGCTTTTCGAGCGCCACCGGCGACGCGCCAGTAAGCCCGAGCGTTCGGCGTAAAATCGTGCCTCGATACCGCGGGGAAAAGGGTCAAGCCTCCACGCTGCGCATTCCCCCTCATATTCCACGGGTGTGCTGGGCTGGGTCAGCAGGCGCTTTCTGCCTCGTGGCCGTGGGCAGGCGGACACTTGAACTTTCTGACATAAGTGGATTGAGCCTCACTTTTCAATCTGCCAGGATGCGGCCAGCATGAGCAGGACAGAAAGCCAACTCTCCCTTGCCGGTGCTGCTTTGAATATGGCCGGGGCGGCGGCTACCCAGTTCCTTTGCGCTTATCTCGGGCTGTTGCCCCCAACGGCTCTGGCCGGGCCGGCAGGCAGCGGGAGTGAGTTCATCAACCTGGAGCGGCTGTCGGACCGCGTGGTGCTGGCCTACTGGGTGGGCTTGGATCGGCGATGCAACCTGACAGCGATCCGCGGCAGCAAGGGCTTGGTGATCATTGATACGGAAATGTCGCCGCGCATCATGGCCCCCATCAAGGAGAAGCTGGAGCTGGTGTTCGGGCGCAGCGATTGGGCTTACGTGATCAACACGCACGCCCACGATAATCATCCCGGCGGCAACAGCCTTTTCAACGGTGCCGTGATCGTAGGGCACGCAAATCTGGCGGAGGACATGCAATGGATGGTTCGCAGGCAAACCGAGCCGGACTGGAAGAACCGGGACCTCGACCGAGCGGACCGCTACATTCAGGACCTGAGAGCTGGGTTGCCCCAGGCGGCCGCCCGTAGCGCTGTCGAGGCGAGAATGGTCCGCGGGGAAATTAAGTTCTGGGAACTCCACAGTCAGGATCTGCGAGAGGGGTATGATTTGGTCAAGCCGTCGCAGACCTTCCGTGATAAACTCACGCTGGACCTGGGAGATTTACAGCTTGAGCTGGTGTTCTTCGGCAGGGGCCACAGCTTATCTGACACGCTGATTTATGTGCCGCAGGAGAAACTGCTGATCTCGGGAGGCATTGCTTACCAGCGGGCCCATTTCCCCGAGATCGGCGAGCAATCCAAGATGGAGGACGTGCTGCGGTTTCTGACGGTGCTGGATCGGTTTCTCGCGGCGGACGTGAGGATCGATCGCGTGGTCCCTGCGCACAGCCCCCCTTTGTTGAAGCGGGACCTGGCCCCCGTGCGGGATTACTATCAAAAAATGCTCCTGGGGGTCCGCGCGTCCCAGCGGGAGGGTCTGACGCTAGACCAGACCAAAGTGCAGCTCGCCGCGAGCAAGTTTCCCGGCCTCCAGGACACGCCGCCCGGCACTTGGTCTCACGGCATGCACGAGCGCAACCTCCGTAATCTCTGGCGCATTGTGCAGGAGAAGGACTAAGTCACAACTCTAGGTTCCGGGCGTGACCGACGCGACTATACTGCCAAACAGGCAATTTCAGTTTGAATTGACACCGCCCCGACCGTCCGCGGCGGGAACGCGTCACCTTCCCGGCACCAGAAATCCCAGCCGATATCGCCAGGGATGTACTCGGCATCGAGCCGGACCTTAGCGAGAACTATCTTCGCCGCCCCAAGGTCGTCCACGCCGATACCATCGCCCGGC
>Ga0224558_1000955_pt1 | contig 32392 bp, 33 predicted proteins | sample 714S32024metaG_FD_180682 | JGI IMG/M metagenome (GOLD analysis project Ga0224558, IMG submission 180682) | Peat soil microbial communities from Stordalen Mire, Sweden - 717 S3 20-24 | ecosystem: Environmental > Terrestrial > Soil > Wetlands > Peat | place: Sweden: Norrbotten County, Stordalen... | reverse complement strand
GACCGCCGGCGTGCCCACGTACGGCAGCCTCGGCAGGGAGGAATAGGACCCACAACTCCTCCTCGGCGGTTCACAAGTCTCCCACCGGACTGCAACGTCCATGCCCACGCTTATCCCCGGGGTGCCGCAGTGGGTCACCGAGCCGGCATCGATCGGGGACACCCGTCGATGGACGACGCCTTCGCTACAAGGTGGCCAGGTAGGCATCCATCTTGACGAAGCTGGTCTCGAGCCCGGCCTGGGCCTCTGGGCTCATGAACATCGGCGGCACATTGGTCTGATGGGTGACTGTTTCCGTGCGCCCGTCACCGAGGTCGTTGAAGACGATCGCGGTCGTCATGCCACCTGCGACATCAGCTTCGGTGAATGAGAACGTACGGGGCGGATCGAACTCCACGAATACGCCATTCGTCGGGTACTCCTCTCCCGTTTCGTCGTTGACCATCACCGTCTCGAAGCGTCCGCCAGGACGGGGTTCGACCGTGATCCCCTCAAGTGGCGTACTCATGCCGATTGGCCCCCAGAAGTGGGTCAGGTGGGAGGGTCTGGTCATGCACTCGAAGACGACTTCGGGCCGGGCCTCGAAGATCCGAGTGATGGTCAGTTCGCCCAGTTCGGTCGGTGCGTCGCTCATGGTTTCTTCTCCTTCTCCTTGTCGTGTGTCATGCGCTTCAGGTGCTGCTCGAGCTGGTCGAATCGCTCCGTCCAGATCTGTCGGTTCCTCGCTATCCAGTCAGTTGCAGCTTCCAAAGGTGCCGGTTCGAAATGACAGGGCCGGTACTGCGCATCCCGTCCCCGTGAGATCAAACCGGCCGCTTCGAGCACCTTGAGGTGCTTGGACACCGCCTGCAGGCTGATGTCGAAAGGCTCAGCGAGCTCATTTACCGTCGCTTCACCCTCCGCCAGGCGGACCAGGATTGCCCGTCGGGTCGGATCGGCTAACGCGGCGAAAGTCTGACTCAGCGGATCGTTTGCCATGTGTATTCAACTGATGAGGTAATCAACTCACTGGTTGATTATGTGCCAGGACCAAACGCATGTTAACTGGGGAAGGCGTTCGGGATCGAACGGACCGCCAGTTCAACAGGCGACTGCCGGGGTGCCCCACTCGTGCCGGTCGGTGGCGGTTAGTCGATGGCAAGCGGGCTCCGGTCGATAATGCGCCCAGAGCGGCGTTCGGGGACAGGTTGTCTGCGGGGGCTGGAGCAAAGAAGCAACGGAATCTCCGGGTTGCTTTCCCCCGGCGTCTGAGTCGACCTTCTGTCATGATGTGCAGAACTACGACAAAGGAGTATCGGTCATGGCGGTTCTGATTGAGAATGTCTTTCCGGTCGGGGTAACAAACGAGTTGCTCGATGCTGTCACCGACGAAATGGGCGTCGACACCGAACTCCCGCCCGGTGGGATCCTGCATGTGCACTTCGAGAAGGGCGGCCGTGCTCACGGCGTCGACGTGTTCGACTCGGTCGAGGCCTATCAGCAGTTCGTCCAGTCAACGCTTGTGCCAGCCATGGGCAAGGTCGCCTCGGCAAGAGGCCTCGATCCGTCCAAGATGGGCGAGCCTGAAGAGACGATCACTGAGGTCCATCGCCTCGTTCGCTAAGCGACGACCGCTGGACGACCCACAGTCCCAGGACACGCATATCCGGCGTTATGGGTCCCCTTGGGGCGACACTCGAAACATGCCCACGCGCGTGGCCAGCTCCGCCGCTTCCAGCATCGGTTGTTCGTCGCCTCAGACGCTGCCCCAGTTTGGATCGTCGAAGCGATGGCGACCGGTGCGCCTCCGACTGGAGGGTCAGCTCAGGATGCGGTAGCGGAGGTTCACGACACCGTTGCCGAACCGGTGTTCCTCCAGCAGGCCCAACTGGACGCGGGCGTCGCTGGGGAATGCGGGCTTTCCTTCACCGACGAGCACCGGATAAATGAAGAGCTGGCACTCATCGACCAGCCCGGCGTTGAACGCGTGCGCCGCGAGGGTCGGCCCGCCGACGGTCAAATCGCTCGCGGCGGATGCCTTCATCTCGCGGACCGAATCGGGGTCGAAGCGGCGCTCGAGCCGCGTGTTGGTGGTCGAGACTACGTGCAGCGTCGTGGAGTAGACGATCTTGTCGGCCGCTTGCCAGACGTTCGCGAAGTCGGCCATGAGCTCCGACTGGGCGGCCAGGGTGGGGTCGGCCTCCCAAGGGGCCATCGTCTCGTACATGCGCCGTCCATAGAGGTAGGTACCAACGGGTCGCACAAGGTCAGTGATGAAGGTGAAGACCTCGTCTGTGGGCGATCAACGAAACTCGCGAGCGGCGATCACTGAAATTCGCGGTTGATTAGAACAGGTTGCACTTCTCCAACGGTATCCACCACGGCAGTGGTGGCCTCCTCCAGCGTCTCGGGTGACGAAACACCGAGCACTGGAGGAAGCCACTGTCATGTTTACCCAGGAGGAGTACATGGACGTACTTGGCATGAGAAGCCAAGGCTGGACGATCGCCGAGATCGCCCGCGAGACCAACTACCACCCGGCCACGGTGTCCAAGTGGCTGAAGAACGGCGGTCCGCCCCCGGCACGAACAACGGATCCAGAGCTGCTGGTGGTCGATCAGCGTTGGGGATCCCGGATCGCCGAGCTGGTCGAGCCACCCTCTCGGCTGCTCTCGACCAGCATCTTCGAGATCATCGCCGCTGAAGGGTTCTCCGGCTCCTACCCGTCGGTGGTCCGGACGGTCCGTGCCCTCCGGGGTCCCCGGTTCCGGCCCGCACCCCAGGTCTCGGTGCCCATCGAGACCGCCCCTGGCGAGGAGTCCCAGTTCGACTTCTCGGACTGTTCTGCCCGTGGACAGGCCTGGGACCTGGGCGACACGTTGTGGTGCTTCGGGGCCGTCGCCTGCTGGTCGAGATACCTGACGTGGTGGTTCACCACCTCGGTCGACCGCCAGCACACCTTCGAGGGCCTCACCCGCCACTTCGAGGAGCTCGGCGGGGTGCCTCACCGGTCACGCACCGACCGGATGGGAGCCATCGGCACCTCCCAGGGGAAGCGATTCAGCCTGCATCCTCCGACCATCGAGTACGCGGTCCACCACGGCACCGAGATCAAGGCGTGCCAGGCGAGAGACGCCAAACGCAAAGGCAAGATCGAACGGCCCTTCCGAGAGCTCGAAGACTCGTTCCTGGAGGAGTTGGCCGTCCTCGGCCCGCCGTCGTCCATCGCCGAGCTGAACGCGACCGCCGGCGTGTGGTTGGCCAAGCGGGTCAACGGCCGGGTGCACTCGGTCACCGGGGACCGGCCCGTCGACCGCCTCGATACCGAGCGCCCGTTCTTGGCGCCGCTCCCGCCGCACAGGTTCGACACCGCCTACCGCCAACCCCGCCGGGTGCACGTGGCCCTGCCGCTCATCGAGTGGGACGCGGTGCGCTACTCGGTCCCACCCGAGTGCCTCGGCCAGATGGTGGGCTGTCGGGTCGAGGTGGACTCCGGCGTGCTCCAGGTCACCTGGGGCGGACGGACTGTCGCCACTCACGACCTCGTCGAGTCCCCCCACGACGACGTGTGGGATCCCGCCCATCGCCAAGCTGCCGAAGCAGCGGCCCTCGGTCGCACCACCGTGCCGCTGCGATTGATCACTGGACCCCTGGTGCCCCGACCGGCCACGCCCTACGCGAACTTCGACGTGGATGCCCCCGATCTTTCCGCCCGCTACGGAGCTGTCGGGGGGAAGCCATGACCACCCCCTCCCCTTACGAGCAGCTGAAGAACGACCTCGGCTACCTCCAGCTCGGGCGGGCGACAGAGTGCTTCGCCACCGTCGCCGATCGGGCCAAGGAGGAGAACTGGAGCCACGTCGAGTACCTGGCCGCAGTCATGGCCGAGCAGGTGGCCGCCACCACCAACCGTCGTCTGGCCGCTCGGCTGCGTTACGCACGCTTCCCCTACGTGCGCAGCGTGGCCGACTTCGACTTCTCCTTCCAACCGTCGGTCGATCGCAAACTGGTCGAGGACCTGGCCAGCTTGCGCTTCATCGAAGAGAACCGGCCCATCGTGTTCTTGGGTCAGCCCGGGTGCGGCAAGACCCACCTGGCCGTGGCGCTCGCCACCAAGGCGGTCGAGGCCGGCTACCGGGGCTACTTCTCGACGGCGGACGCCATGGTGCGGACCCTCCTCCAGGCCCGCCGGGAAGGGAACTTTGCCACCAAGCTCCGGGGATTCACCGCACCGTCGGTCCTGGTCGTCGACGACGTGGGGCTACTCCCCATCGACACCGAGGGGGCCGGGGTGTTCTTCCACGTGGTCAACGCCCGCTACGAGAACGGCCATCCCACCCTGGTGACAACCAACCGGGTCTGCCCGCCTGGGGCGACGTGTTCGGTGACCCGGTGGTGGCCGGTGCCATCCTCGACCGGCTCATGCACAAAGCGGTGGTATTCAACATCAAAGGGCCCTCGTGGCGCATGCGTGAGCACTCCGCCCTGGCCGAGGCATCCAAGGCATGATCGCCATCTGGATCCTCGCCCTCGCCCTCGCCGTGACCGTGCTCAGTGGCTCGCGTAATCTGCCGGCATGCCCAAGCCCAAGCTCACGTACAAGCCCACGCCCAAGCCCAAGCCCACAGCCCCCACGGTGCTCCAGCTGCGGATCGATCTGGAAGAGGTGGATCCTGCGATCTGGCGGCGGTTGCTCGTCCCGTCGGGGATCCACCTCGACAAGCTGCACGACATCATCCAGGTGGCCATGGGGTGGACCGACTCCCACCTCCACGCCTTCACCATCGGCGCCAAGCGCTACGGGATGCACCTCGACGACTTTGCCGAGGGCGAGTTGGACGAGAAGAAGTTCACAGTCCTCAAGGCAGTCGGGAACGAACGGCGATTCCGCTACGAGTACGACTTCGGCGACGACTGGCAGCACCAGGTGGTCGTGGAAGAAGTCATCAAGGTTCCTGCCGAGCTCCCATTCGCGGTGTGTCTGGAAGGAGAGCGTTCGTGTCCTCCCGAGGACAGCCACGGTCCCTACGGATATGCGAACCTGCTCAACGCGATCGAGGACCCCGGACACGAGGAGCACGACGAGTACATCGAGTGGGTCGGCAACGACTTCGACCCTGAAGAGTTCAACCTGGCCACCACCAACGTCATCCTCCAACATCTGGGCTGAGCAGCCGGGAGACACCACCTCAGGCTTCGGCCCGAGGACCGGCCAACAGGCCCGGGCACCGCCACGGACCACCCGGTGCATCATGTCCGGCCGACGGCTGCAGATCCCGTCCCATCCGCACGATCACCGCAGTGAACGACACATCTGAAGCACCGCTGTTCCGCCGTCGGCCGGGTCGCACCGGATCGATGCTTGACCTACGAATTCCGATCAGTTACAACTATCGAGGAGAGCGCAACAGGTTCTACTTGACCGCGACTTTCGCTGATCGCGAAACGCGAGAATCAGTGAGCGCCCACATCGTCGATGGGCGCGGTCCATTCGAACCTGCCGTGCGCGTCCTCGATGTAGCCGTCAAGGGACACATTCGCCACGTAGATCAGCTTGGCCATGCCGCTCCTCAGTCGCCCGCGTGACGGTGCCTGGGAGCAAGTGTAAATGAGACGCCTCGGGGGTCGCCATGCCCGAGCGGCGCTGCCTTCGGGATCGCGCTCCGTGGGCCTTGGAAGCTCGGCGCATGGTCTCTGGGAGCAGCGCACGGCTGCGGAGTCCGCGACCCCCATCCAGGTGTCGCTTCCACGACGCCTGCCGTCGGACTCGATCCGAAAGCGGGATCGACCCGGTTAGCTCTCGGACACCGCGACTGGACCGCTCGCTGCTCCTCGCGAAGGACACTCGCCCCCAAGTGCCTGGTTGTGGGGCATGCAAAATCCGCGATCACAGGTGCCCACAAGCCTTGAGAATCCGGCGTGCCGAGATTCTCAGCTGTACCAGCTGAGGACGTCGCGAATGTCCTCAGCTGCTTGAGCTGAGGACATAGCCGGCAGCTAGGGGATACCCTTCGATCACTTGGGGCGAGGTGGCAACGCCGCTTCAACACGACCGGGACAGCACCCCAAACGAGCCTTGCACCAGATGTTCAAGTCAGCCGTAAGATACCGTGGATGGCGCCGGCACAGGTGCCCGCACGGTGGGGGGATCACCTTGTCGAAGAAGGCACTCCGTGTCGCCCAGTTCGCCACGGGCAACGTCGGCTCCGAGATGATCGGCCGCATCGTCGACCACCCGGACCTTGAGCTGGTCAGCCTGTACTGCTACTCGCCCGAGAAGATCGGACGGGACGCCGGGGACATCGTCGGAATGGCACCCCTCGGGGTCATCGCTACCGGCGACCTCGAAGACGTGTTCCGGGCCGAGCCGGACGTCGTGAACTTCAACGGTGTCTGGCCCGACGTTGACCTGTTCTGCACGCTGCTCGAGCGCGGCATCAACGTCGTCACGACGTCCGACTGGATCACCGGTCACCATCGCGACCGCAACCACCCGCATCCGTCCGGCAGGAAGCCGACCGAGATGGTGGAGGAGGCCTGTCTGCGCGGGGGAGCATCCTTCTACGGGACCGGGATGAACCCCGGGCTCGCCCAGATACTGAGCGTAGTGGCAACTGCAGGCATGGGGTATGTCGAGCACCTGACCGTGCTGGAGACCGTCGATGTCTCCTGTCACCACTCGGTCGACACCTGGAAGAACGTCGGGTACGGTCGGCCCGTGGACGACCCCGAGGTCCCTGTCTTGCTCGAGAAGGGCTGCACGGTGTTCGCCGACTCCATCTACTTGATGGCGGACTGCCTCGACATCCCCATCGACGACGTGGTCTTCGAGTGCGAGCTCGGTGCCTGCACAGAAGACGTCGACCTCGGCTGGTGGACGCTGCCCAAGGGCTCGGTCGGCGGCAGTCTGGCCAAGTTCAAGGGGATGTCCGTCGGCGAGCCGAAGATCGAGGTCCACCTCGAGTGGCAGATGACGCCCCTGACCCAGCCCCGTTGGAACGTCCGGGGGTGCTACATCACCACCATCGAGGGCGATCCGGTGATCATCAACAAGCACATGATCCTGCCCACCTCAGGCAAGCCGCACAGCCTGATGGACGCCGAGTACTTCGCCTCGCTGGGCATGACCATCACCGGTATGCCGGCGCTCAACGCCATGCGAGCCGTGTGCGAGGCGCCTCCGGGGATGCTCACCAGCGCCGACCTTCCCCTGCGGGCCTTCGCCAGCCGGTTCCGTGGGTCCGCAGCAGGCCCGACCAACTGATTCCCGTGGCGAGCCGCTACCCGTTCCCAGCGTCGCCCAACGGCTGGTTCGGTATCGGCGCCTGCGAGGACCTTGCTGTGGGCGACGTGCAGGCGGTCCGGTACCTGGGGCGCGACCTCGCCCTCTTCCGCGGTGGCGACGGAACGGCCCGCGTGTTCGACGCCCACTGCCCGCATTTCGGGGCCCACCTGGGCGTCGGCGGCCGCGTGTGCGGCGATGGCATCGCCTGCCCGTTTCACGGCTGGCGCTTCGACGGCGACGGTGCGCTGGTCGAAGTGCCGGGTCTCGACCGCCCGCCCCGGGCCGGGGCAAAGGCCTGGCAGGTGTGCGAGTGCAACGGTCGGATCTTCGTCTGGCACCACGCCGACGACGTGCCTCCGTCATTCGACGTGATCGGGTACCGGCAGGACGAGTCCGCGTGGACCCCGTGGAGGAGCAACAGCTACCGAGTGCGCGTCCACGTCCAAGACCTGACCGAGAACATCATCGACCGGTCGCACTTCTCGACGGTGCACGATATGAAGCCACCCGTGCTCGAGCACTTCGAGGTCCGCTTCTCCGGCACCTCCATGGTCGTCGACCAACGTCTGAGCGTGACGGCCGTGTCGGAGGTGGGCTTCGAGGTCAGCACCACCACGACCACCTGCGGGCCCGGCATCGTGGCCGTCGAGGTGAGCCAGGACCCGATCGAGATGCTCACCTACATCACCCAGACGCCGATCGACGACGAGTTGACCGAGGTGACCCTGTGCTTCTCGATGAAGCGCCTCGAGGACGAGGCGGCGACCGAGTCGATCTCGGAGCTCAACGACAAGGTCACCAATCTGCAGTTCAGCCAGGACGTGCCCATCTGGGAGAACAAGATCTACCGTGAGCGCCCGATCATCACGAAGGTCGACGGACCGGTGGCGCAGTACCGACGATGGTTCCGCCAGTTCTACTCGAACGGAAATGAGCTGCTCGAGAGCTGACGGCATCGTCAGCACGTGCGTCTGGGGCAGTCGACAACCGCCTCCGGCTGGGCATCGATGGGCCCGTGCTGATCGACAGGAACGGGGTTGTGCCCCGGTCCGAGGGCTACGGCGTCGGGAGGTGTCCACCGGCTTGGAGGTAGGCGACCGTGTCCCGGAAGGTGTCGAGCAGCGGACGGTAGGCCATGCCCAGATCGGCCAGGGTGGCCGAGTCGTCGGTCGGGACGCCGCTGGTCATGATGATCGCCGCCTCCTCCGACAGCGGGATGTCGACCGGTCCGAACTCACGTTGGGCGTCGAACTGGCGGCCCATCTCGATCATGTCCTCGGCGCTGACGACATGGCCGTGGAGGTCGACCCCGGCGGCCTCGCCGAGCAGTTCGGTCCATTCGGCCCAGGTGACGTACTGTCCTCCCGCCAGGTAGTGCCTTGGCCCCTTGCCCGGCTCGACGGCACGAGCGAGCAGCTCGGCTGCGTCGCGGACATCCACGACCCCGAGGCCGCCCGGTGGCACGAGCATCATCGAACCCAGCGCGCCGAGGATGGCCTGGAAGCTGCCGTCCAAGTGTGGCGATGTGGGTCCGTAGATCCCGCCCAAAGTGAAGCTGGTGATCGGGTGACCGTGCCCCTGGTGCTCCCGGACCAGCAGCTCCGCATCGCGCTTCGACGCGCCGTAGGCGGAGAGCGGTTCGGCTAGTGCCGACGACGGCGTCACGACGGCATCCTGGCTGGGGAGGTACACGGTGACGGTGGACGTGTACACGATCGGATCCATGCCGGCGGCCAGCGCCTCGGTGAGAACCGTCCGCGTCCCGACCACGTTGACATCCGTTGTCTGCCCTCCGGCGCCGCCCACACCAATCTCTGCGGCAGCGTGGACGACGGCGTCGCAACCGTGGAGCGCCGATGCCACGGCAAGTGGATCGGTGACATCCCCTCGGACCGACTCTGCATCGATACCGAAAGATTCGAGCACCACCGGGACCCGCTCTGGGTTGCGTGCGAGGACGCGGACGTCGTGCCCCCGGACGATCAAGGCAGCGACCGTGTGCGATCCGACGAACCCCGTTCCTCCCGTGACCAGCACCTTCACCGGGCCCCTCCCATCGGTACGCACGGATGATTTTCGATGATCAAGCGGAACCTGCAGCATGGCTCGCAACAGACGACCCGTCCAGCGGTTGATCTCGGCTCGACTGGCTGAGCACCGATTGGAAGTTCTCAGCCTCTGGGGCTGAGTCGACCGCAACTGTTCTCAGCTGAACAGGCAGAGGACATCAACCAGCTGGCATTGACGACGTCCAGCGCTCTCGAGGTGGTCAGCTGATTGGGCTGAGGACATATCCTGCGTTCGGGGACAGGGTGGTTCCGACTCCGCAGCGACTTCGAGCAGAGCTTCCAGAGGATCACTCGGCTGAACGAATCCCATTCACCCATCGTCGTCAGGGGCCTTGGCGGCCGCCGAGACCTGGGAAGGGGCGGGTGTCCCGGCGAGCGTCGTCTTCGGATGCACCGGCAGGATGACTGGCGACCGGAGTGTCTGGTCGAAGTCGAAGTCGTTGGCGAGGTTCCCGAGGATCTTCTCGTTCTCCCGCACGTCCGGTCGGGGGTCGGGGCGGCCGTCAGTCGCCGGGTTGATCCGTTGGCCACCGAGGAAGTCGTCCTCAATGAACTTGTCGTATGCATCGAAGCTGAGAGTCTGGTGGTCGACGTAGCCCTTCTTCGCGTATGGGCTGATGACGATCCCAGGGACCCGCAGGCCGTAGCCATTCTCGTCGACGGTTGGCGGCACCACGTGGTCGTAGAACCCTCCCCAGTCGTCCCAAGCCAGGAAGATGGCGGTCGAGTCCCAGTCCGGGCTCCGCATGACCGCATTGATCAGACTGGTGACGTAGGACTGCCCGAAGCTGACTGGGGCCGGGGGATGCTCGCTCACCTCGCCTGACGGCACCACCCATGAGACTGCAGGTAGCGTGCCAGCCTTGGCGGCGGCATAGAACTTGTCGACGTCCTGGATGTTCCCGAGCTGGTGGTCGTTCTGGACCGTGTTGAACCAGGGCAGTGGGTTCCAGATGCCTGGAGTGTTGGCGTTCTGGACGACCGGCGCGCAGGTCTCCGCCGCGTCGTTCTCGCAGTCGGGCTCGGTACCGCTGACGACGTAGTACCCCCAGCTAACGTGGTCCTTGTGGAGGAGGTAGGTCAGGTCCGTCCAGGCGTAGATGGGCTGCCCGGCCTTCTTCCCGGCGTTCTTCGGTCCGGCCCGGCCGCCGTAGACGGCCGGGGAGTTCTGTGGCCGCTCAGCAGGCTTTGTCTGGAGGGCATTGATGCAGCTCGACGGGTTGTCCTCTTCGGTGCAGTAGGCGGACCACTCGGACACCAGGAAGAGGTGTGACGGCAGGCTCCACGAGGCGTTCGGCTCGAACATGTGGTCCTGGAGGACGAAGTCTTTGGCGTAGGTCCAGTAGTTCGGGATGTCGCTCTGGGTGTGGTAGCCCATGACGTCCGGGGTGGCCGAGTTGGTGCATGCGGGGTCAGTCGGGTCGAGGCAGCCCTTGCGCCCGGACTCGGCCTGCCCGATGAACCCGTTCATCTGTCCCCCGTTGATGTCGTCGGTGGCGTTCGGTGCAGAGTGGGGGCCGCCGCCATTGACATCTGCGTGGTCGACGTACGGGGCTACGCACTGCCCGGTCTGGGGGTCCGGCACGCAGACCGTCGGGACGCCGTTCTTCATCGGGATCCCGTCGGCGCCCGGATAGGTGCCGAAGTAGGAGTCGAAGGAGCGGTTCTCCTGCTGGATGACGATGACGTGCTTGATCTTGTGGATTCCTGCGGGGACGACGTAGCTCCCGGTCGGACCACCCACGACGCGCTCGACCGCCGTCGGGGACGCCGACCCACTACCGCACGAGGCCGCCACCAGAACGATGAACAGCAGGAACGATCCGCTGAGGATGCAGGAGGGCCGCCTCACCCCGCTTCTCCCCCTGGTCGAATCAAGGCCGGTGCCGTAAGGTGTCCAGTTTTAGCGATCATGCGGAAAGCCATGCGACCCCCTCACTCCCCCAGCACCGACTCTTCGAAGATAGCTTGCAAGTGGCGGCCGATGCAGCCTGGGTACCCCACCGGTCCGGCGATCTGGGATACATGGACCAAGGGGCGGCCGTCCTCGTTTCGGTAAGGTCTGCCTGGCTCGGCACAATCCGAGCATGGAACTGAAAGGAGCGACGATTGGCTCGGATAGCCCAGTTGAGAGGCTGACCGTCATGCTCGGCCACTTCCGATCGAATTCCACTGTCCGAAGGGTGAGCCGACTCGCGTGCCACATGGCCGCTGTCGCCGTCTTCTTGTCTGCCTTGATTGAGGATCTGAGTCACGGTTGGCGAGCCACCGGCGACGACGCCATCATCGCCCAGCGATCCTGGAGCGTCTTCACCCTTCATCCGCCACTCGTCGGCCAGTTCTCACAGGGGAGCGGTGGGATCGGTCACACGTACTACGACCCCGGACCGCTGCTGTTTTGGATTCTCGCCATACCGGTCCGACTCGACCCAGTACACGGCGTCCTGTGGGGTTCCGCCTTGCTCTGCCTTGTCGGCATCATGCTGGCCATCGAGGCAGCGTGGGCGTTCCGAGGAACGGTCGGTGCCGTGGTGGTCGTCGCTGCGCTCGCCGTCATCGCGTGCACGCAGTCGTTTGTGATCGTGAACCCGGTCTGGAATCCCTCGGTCGGTGTCATCTGGTTCATCGCCACCCTGGCCTGTGCGGCCACCGCCGGCTCCGGCAGGCTTCAGTGGTGGCCCGCCCTCGTCCTTGCCGCCTCGGTGGCAGCCCAGGCCCATCTGGAGTTCACCGTCATGAGTCTCGCCCTGGTGGTCCTCGGTCTGGCATTGGGCCTGATTCAGCGGACGGGACCGATCCGGGCCAGATGGCTGGCCACCGGACTGGGTATCGGCGTGCTCTGCTGGATCGCTCCCATAGTCCAAGAGGTCACGGGAAAGCCAGGCAACCTGACCATCGCCTGGGAGTGGTTGAGTACCCATTCCACGCTGGGCATCCGATTCGGGCTGGAGACCCTGGCCTCTGTCACCGCGTTGCACCCCCTCTGGCTGAGCCGACAGAATCGAGGGAGCAACACCGACGCCTTCCTCGGTCTCCTCTCCCACATCGACAGCCACGGCGCGGCATTCGGCGTGTTTGTGATACTCAGTCTCGTCGCCATCACCGTTGGAGCTTGGCTGGCCAGGCGACGCGACCTCGCCACACTGGCTGCGATCGCCTTCGTGGTGGCCACTATCGGCGTGTGGACGTTCTCATCGCTTCCTACGGCTTCGGTCCTGACGATCGTCTACGCCGACGTGGTCCTGTGGCCGATTGGCATGGTCATCTGGGTTGTCTGGCTCTGGGCGCTGTTCGCCCTGGCGACGGCATCTGTGGCGAAGGTGCGTACTCTGTCTCGACCCCCGGCAACCGAGGGCGCACTGCGAGTCAGTGCCCGGTGGCTCACCGTTTTCGGCGTCCTGGTTCTCGGTGCCGTGGGTGCCAGTGTTGCGGCAGACACTGTCTCAACACCCCACCTGGGCGTTCTCGGTGGTTGGTCGGCAGTTGACCTGGTCCCGAGGACGGTCGCCGCAGTGGACCACGACTATCCGACGGGTCCAGTCGCCCTCTATGTGGACGGACCCAACAGTGACGCGGACTACTCCCTGGCCTACGGCGTGATCTGGCAACTGCACGTCGACGGACGAGATGCCACGGCGACAGCGCCCCACTGGCAGCCGCTAGGTCCACGATCTGCCCCAACCAAGAGCGAGCCGAGGATGACGCTTCGCATCCGCAACTCAGTACCCGCCGTCATCTCGAAGTAGCCGAGGGATCAACCGCCGGACCAACGGAAAGGCAACAGCCCTCCGCCCTCTGTCCGCACGCCCGGAAGTGCCTGGTAGGGGTCGCTCGCGAATCAAGGTCACAGGCACCCTCCACCCTGGTCGAAAGGTGGCGCCAAGACTCCGAGCCAACTTGAAGGACTGGACGATGCTCTAGTCTCCGTCCGTGCGGATCGAAAGCGCATTCATCACCGACCGTGTCGACGACCTGCCGGTGATGCATCACGAAGAATTCACCTTTGAGATTCCCCATCGGATCGGAGCCATGGATGGGATCAGCCACCATCACCCGTTTGCCTTCTCCCTGCCGGTCGAATTCTACGACGTCGGACTTCATTCGGTGATCATCAGTGACGGCGACTCGGACGTTGCACATGTCCCCTTCGTGGTTCAGATGGTCACCTTGGACTCTGACTGACGAGAAGGAACCTGTACGGGAACGTTCGCGTCTGCCCTAACGAGACGTCTTTGGGTTGCTGACCAAACATGCCTCTCCGCGCTCCGGCAGCCATCCAGCCACCGGGCAATCCTCTACCGCCATCGCCACGATCCCGAGGTACCTCAGCAATCAGTTACCCCATGTCTCGTGAGCGGGGTACGAAACATGGCTTCGGGGCGTGAAGCCGCAGCTCGGAGTGCTGATTTGCCAGATTTGTGCGCTCCACTGAGGCAGCCGCCGGTGCAGTGAGGACGACCCAGGTGCTCGCGATCGTTAGCGAGCCGCAATTTCAGCCCGAGATTCTGCGACGCGTAACCGGCAGCGAGGACACCCTTTACGATTCGCGCCGCAGGGCTCACGTCAAACGATCGCAGTTTGGCGATGCCTGTGACGGCCACAGCTTTGGCCAGACCGCTAGGGAGCGGGCGAAGATCCGGAGAGGGCAGAAGGAGTGATCACCATGGGCGTGGATCAGTACCTACAGCGTGGAACCTCAGGAGCGAGATCGTCTCGACGATCCACCGTCGTCCTGGCGATCCTCGGTCTCCTGTTCGCCCTCGGCCTCGCCGGTTGTGGCAGCTCGAACAGCGCGGCCAAGCCCGCCGTGACCTACTCGCTGGTCCAAGAGCCCCAGCAGGGATACGGCTCCGTCTACTCGTTCATCGATTCGGCCAAGTCCTCGATCGACGTGACGATGTACGCCTTCGCCGACCCCAATGCCCAGGCTGCCCTTCTCGGCGCCGCCCACCGGGGCGTCGATGTGCGGGTCATGTTCGACTCCGACAGCAACGGCCAGCAGATCGACCAAGCGGCGTACGCTGCGCTCAAAGCGGGCGGGGTCCACGTCGAGTGGGCGTTTCCCGGCGTGCTCTGGCACCAGAAGAGCATCGTGGTCGACTCGAAGCGCGTCATGATCATGACCGCCAACCTCGACGCGCAGTACTACCCGATTATCCGGGGCTTCCTCGTGACGACGGACAGCCCAGCCACGGTCTCGGGCATCGTCTCGACGTTCAACACAGACTTCACCCACACCACGTCCGCCCCTCAGCGCGGTGTCATCCCAGCTGGCTCTGAGCTCATCTGGGCACCGGGCGCGCAGAACCCACTCGTGTCCCTCATCGGCACGGCAAAGCCGGGCACCACGCTCATCACCGAGAACGAGCAGTTCACGAGCCCTGTCATCGCCCAGGCTCTCGTGGCGGCAGCCAAGCGAGGAGTCACGGTCGACGTGGTGCTCACCTACAACGCCTCGTACGCACCGACGTTCAACACATTGGTGGCCGGCGGGGTCAGGGTCCGCACCTACGCCCCGAACGCCCCGCTGTACATCCAGTCCAAGGCCATGACCGTCAACAACAGCACCCTGTACGTCGGCAGCGTCAACTTTGTGCAGTCCAGTATGAACGCTGACCGAAATGTGGGGCTTGTCACGACGAACTCTGTGCTGGTTCATGACATTCAGGCCACGATGATGCAGGACTTCGCCGGAGCTACCCCGTACACTTCCGCTCCCTAGTTGGGCGGGTTCAAGGAGTCATCGCAACGAGCTCGGCGAACTCCTCCGATGGCTTCCTGTATCCGAGGGCCTTGCGGGGCCTGTAGTTGAGCAGCGCCAATCCTGGCCAGATCCTTCGCACTGTCCCACCGAGCCATTGATCAGGGGCACTTTCGTCAAGTGAGTTCAGGTGTCGATTGCAGCTCGGAGGCCAGCGAGGCGATCCCGGTTGAGCGAGTACCACACCCACTTCCCCCGCCTGTCACCTTGCACAAGGCCCGCCTCGCTCAGGATCTTGAGGTGGTGGGAGATGGTCGGCTGGCTCTTCCCGAGCGGACCGACGAAGTCGCAGACACAGACCTCGCCCTCAGGTGAGGTCGCCAGGATGCTGAGCACCCTGAGCCGAACAGGATCGGACAGGGCGCTGAACGCACTCGACAGCTCTGCTGCTTCGGCTGCATCAAGGGGTGCCGCCAGAACCGATGGACAGCACTGCTCGGTGGCTCGGACCTCAATCGTGGAGGTTGATTTGCTCACTGGTCACCTCATCCATTGACAAACATCGATGCATCATCCATACTCAATGCATCGAATAGAATCGATAATACAGGAGGTCACCATGTCCCGTGTACAACTTGCCCTGAACGTCGCCAACCTCGACGAGGCCATCGACTTCTACTCGAAGTTGTTCGCCACCGAACCGGCGAAGGTCCGTCCGGGCTACGCCAACTTCGCTGTGGTCGACCCGCCGTTGAAGCTGGTCCTCATCGAGGACGCCAACCAGACCCCCGGGACGTTGAACCATCTCGGTGTCGAGGTTCCCACGACCGATGAGGTGTCCGCAGCGCAGACCCGCCTCGCCGGTGAAGGTCTCGCGACGGCAGTGGAAGAGCAGACTGCTTGCTGCTACGCAGTCCAGGACAAGGTGTGGGTCGACGGTCCCGGCGGGGAGCCGTGGGAGATCTACACGGTCCTGTCAGACACCGAGATGCCCGCTGGCCAGCTCCGCTCCGCCGCCCCTGGCGAGTCAGCGTGCTGTGCTACTCGACCGGAGAAGATCGAAATCACGTCGCACTCGAACTCTTGCTGCTGATCGATCGACTCGACAAAACAAGAGGTCAGCGGTGAGCGACGTCGCTTCCGAACAATCAACCAGGGCGGTTGAGCACGCCGAGCCAGTCATCGCCCGCCTATCGTTCCTCGACCGCTTCCTGCCGGTCTGGATCATCCTTGCGATGCTCATTGGTCTCGTGCTTGGGCGGGTAATCCCCAGTCTGAACACGCACCTCAACGCCATCCAGGTGACCTCGGGAACGTCGCTGCCGATCTTCATCGGCCTCCTGGTGATGATGTACCCGGTGCTCGCCAAGGTCCGCTACGACGAGCTTGGAACGGTCACCCGTGACCGGCGGATGCTGGTCTCGTCGTTGGTGCTCAACTGGGTGGTCGGGCCTCTTGTCATGTTCACGCTGGCGTGGCTGATGTTGCCCGACCTCCCGACGTACCGAACCGGGTTGATCATCGTCGGCCTGGCTCGCTGCATAGCCATGGTCCTCATCTGGAACGACCTCGCATGCGGAGATCGGGAAGCCGCAGCGGTGCTGGTGGCCCTCAACTCGTTGTTCCAGGTGGTCGCCTTCGCCCTCCTCGGGTACTTCTATCTCAAAGTGCTGCCCGGCTGGCTCGGTCTCAGCACCGTGGGCCTGCACCTTTCGGTCTGGAGGATCGCCGAAACTGTCGCCATCTTTCTCGGTTTCCCGCTTCTGGCCGGGTACCTGACCCGCACAATCGGTGAGCGGGCTCGGGGACGGGACTGGTACGAGGGCACGTTGCTACCCCGCCTCGCCCCGTTCGCCCTGTACGGGCTGCTCTACACCATCGTCATCCTCTTCGCCCTCCAAGGCCACACCATCAGCTCGCATCCCGCTGACGTTGTCCGCATCGCCCTTCCCCTGCTGGCCTACTTCGCCATCATGTGGTTCGGTTCGTTCGCACTCGGCAAGGCGATGGGATTCCCCTACGAGCGGACCGCCACCTTGGCGTTCACAGCGGCGGGCAACAACTTCGAGTTGGCCATTGCCGTCGCCATTGGCGTGTTCGGCGTAACCAGCGGCGAAGCACTCGCAGGCGTCGTGGGGCCTCTCATCGAGGTTCCGGTCCTGGTCGGACTTGTCTACGTGTCTCTATGGGCAAAAGGTCACTACTACTCGTCGCCCGCTCGACCAACTTTGCAGGGAACTCAATGAACGACAGGCCAGTGGTGCTCTTCCTCTGCATACACAATGCAGGTCGAAGTCTGGCAGCCCGAGTGCTGCTCGATCACTATGCAGAGGGCCGCATCGCCGTCGAGTCCGCTGGGTCGGAACCGGGCGATCAACTCAATCCGTCGGTGGTTGCGATCCTGACGGAACGGGGTCTCGACCCTTCACAGGAGTTTCCGAAGCCCCTCACTGACGAAACTGCCCGCACGGCAGATGTCATCGTGACCATGGGGTGTGGGGACACCTGCCCCGTTTACCCTGGCAAGCGCTACGTCGACTGGGCACTGGAAGATCCAGCCGGAAAGTCGGTCGATCAGGTTCGACCGATAATCGACGACATCGACCGACGGGTCCGCCAGCTCATGGCCGAGTTGCTGTGACGGGCCTGCGTCAGGTGCGAGCAAGTGAGACAGAGGGGGAGCGATGGCAGACATTGACTCGATAACGCAGGCGACGAGGGACAGCCTCGGACGTGTGGCCATTGATCTCCAAGAGAGGTTCCGTGGCACCTTCGGTCTTGAGACCGTCCGGGATCTCGTATTCGATAGCTACATTGAACTCGCAGTGACTGCGACGGTGGACCGATGGCTCATCGTCGGCGCCGAGCGGTTCGCCGACCAGCGCCTTCGAGCGCTCATCCACGCTGATGACCATTCGGCAACGAGGGTTCCCGGCGTCCTGTTCCTCTGCGTCCACAACTCCGGTCGCTCCCAGATGGCACTCGGGTGGTTCGCTCACCTCGCAGGTGACCGGGCGGTGGCGTGGTCCGGAGGCTCTGAGCCTGAGGGCGAGATCAACGGTGCCGCCGTGGCGACGATGGCGGAGGTCGACATCGACATTTCTCGCCAGTTTCCGAAGCCCTGGGCGATGGAGTTCTTCAGTGCTGCTGACGTCGTGGTCACCATGGGATGCGGGGACTCATGCCCGTTGGTTCCGGGCAAGCACTACGAGGACTGGGAGCTCGACGATCCAGCGGGTAAGTCGGTTGACGAGATCCGTCCCATCCGCGATGAGATCAAGCAGCGAGTCATCAAGTTGATGGATCAGCTCGAGATCTCACACGCCTAGATCACACGTCGGACACCTATCCCCGATGTGCCGTTCCGGGGCAGGCAAAATCCGCGATCACCGGTGCCCACATGCCTTGGGAATCCGGCTGTGCCGGCATTTTCAGCTGTGCGAGCTGAGGACATCCGCATCGGTGGTCTGATGACCGCTGGGATCCACGGCGGGTGGGAACCGTCACACTTGCTGGATCCTCTGCGAATTGAATTGGCTGGGCCCCGGTGCTCGTTGTCAGAGCTGAAACTCCCGAGGGGAGAGGGTCATGATGCCTTCTACAAGGAACTGCTGAGGTCTCGAGCCAATCAGTCGTTCAACGTGCTGAAGGGCGTTTCCAGGTTCCTCTCCTTGTGACCGAGCGAGGTAGGCCGCCGCGATCGCCGGCGTCCTGTTCTCGGCCATCACGCAGTGGACGAAGACGCGTTTCCCTGACGATGCGCAGTCGGATACGAAATCGACGGTGTCGGTGAGTACGAACTCCAGGTTCGGATTGTCGGCATTGCTGGTGTCGATGAGCGCGACGACGTGGTGCTCCACGTGATCGGGGACATCGATGCGGCCCATCCTGCAGAGTGAGACGACGACATCGGTGGAGGGAAGCTCATTGACCAGAGCGTGGACGTTTCCGACAGTGATGCCGCGATCCAGTGGAACGGCCACTGCATCTGCGTGGAAGTGCTTCTGGTAGTAGGGGAGGAGTGACTCGATTTCGATTTCGGGCCAGCCGATTGAGTCGGGCCGGCCGTGGTTGCTGGCGAGGCGGGCCAGGCCATCCAGACCGGAGAGTCGAAATGGCGGGTCGGCATAGGTGTTCCTTCCGTGCAAGTCTCGGCGCCACTCCAGCGGCACGGCAGTCGCACCCCACCGGGCGCCGGCAAGCGAACCGGTAATGGCGGCGACGGTGTCCGTATCGTCCCCGATGCGGACCGCCCGTTCGACCGACCGGCGAAGGTGCCGGCAGGGCTGCTCGAGCGGTACGTCGGTGTGGATCAACGAGCTGAGCGCTGCTTGGAGGGCGCTGACCACCCAGCCGTTAGGCCTGAATTGTTCGGGGGCCGTGGTCCAACAGGCCTCGAGCCTCTCCCGCCAGAGGTCTCGGTGGCCGGCGGGAAGCAGGTCGATGCCGCTGGCAACCAGGTCGAGCCAGTCGCGTCCCTGTGGGGCGTCGGCCGGTGCGGTGATCGACCGGTGGATGGCGTCGGTCCAGAGGATGCACGCTTCGACGGCGTCATCGGAAGCGTGGGTCAAGGCGGAGATGGAGGAGGCAAGCTCCGCGATGCGTTTCCGTGGAAGGTTGAGGAGCCCGAGCGGTCCGGTCCGCATGAGGCTGCCGTTGCCCGCGGCATCCGGATGGAGCCGTTGCCATTCCGAGGTCACCTGGCCCAGCGGCTTCCCGCTGCGAAGCGCCTCCGACAGGACCGTCCGGGTCTGACCGCCGACGTCACGGGGTCTGCTCGCCATCCAGGCGAGCAGACCCTGCTCGACCTCACCGAGCAGGCGGTCATGCGACACGCCCCGGGCCAGTGGGCCCAGGATGGCCAGGGCAGTCTGCGTGTCGTCGGTCCACTCGCCGGGCTCCCATCCCAGCGCTCCGCCGCCGCTCATCACGAGTTGCACGTCGGGCCCGAGTGGCGGACCGAACTCATGGGGCGCGCCGAGGGCGTCCCCGGCCGCGGAGGCGAGCACGGCGCCCACCGCCCGGTCACACTGGACGTTCTCACTCGGTGCGCTGGATGTGGTCGTCACGTTGTCGCCTTCTCCTAGTAGCGGGCCGGCTTAGCGTGCCGGAACGGGACGCCACCTGCGGGTGTCGTCATAGTGACGATAAATCGGCGATTGCTTCTCGTCAAGCTGACGATTAATGTCGCTCGACATGAAGCAGGACATCCCCTTGGCTGCTGTGGCCGTGGACCTCGCCATCCTGACGGTGCGCGAGGACTCCCTGATGGCCCTGGCCATCCGACGGGGGATCCCGCCGTTCAAGGGGAAGTGGGCCCTGCCTGGTGGCTTCGTCCTCCCCGAGGAGGACCTGACCGCCGCCGCCCGTCGGGAGCTGGCCGAGGAGACCGGCCTCGCCGACTTCCGGGCCCACCTCGAGCAGCTGGCCACCTATGGCACCCCGGGCCGCGACCCACGGGGCCGGGTGGTCAGCGTCGCCTACCTGGCGTTGGCGCCGGACCTTCCCCTTCCCTCGGCGGGCAGCGATGCCGCGGCCGCCCGGTGGATGCCGGTGGACGACCTGGCAGGCAAGCTGGCCTTTGACCATCCCGCCATCCTCGCCGATGCGGTGGAGCGCGCCCGGGCCAAGCTGGAGTACACGCCCCTGGCCGCGGCCTTCTGTGCGGATCCCTTCACCATCGCCGAGTTGCGGAATGTCTACGAGGTGGTCTGGGGTGTGGAGCTCGACCCCCGCAATTTCCACCGGAAGGTCACCACGACCCGCGGGTTCGTGGTGCCGGCGGACGGCACCACCACCCGCGACGGGGGCCGACCGGCGCAGCTCTATTCGGCGGGACCGGCGGACGTGCTCCGGCCGCCTCTGATGCGCACGGGAGTCACGGGGGCCGACCGGTGATGGTGCCTTCCTCGGCTGAAGCTGCCCCCGATTCGTCCTCTGCTCACCTAGCTGAGCACCGCGCCCACACCGTCACGTAGGTGTCCCGTCCGGGGGAGGGGTGTCGGTGACGTCGGCCCCTTCCGAGGTTTCGATGGTCGCCTTCGGCCAGTACTCCGAGGAGTGGCTCCAAGGCCGGCCGGACCTCGCCGTCCGCACCGTCGAGCTCTACCGGTGGCTGCTCCGCCGCCTCATCTGCACTCGTTCCACGACGATGGTGCCGCCATCCGGAATCACGGCATCGGTGTCCAATCGACAGATGAGCGGGACCTGGCCACGACGCCCTTCAGGTTGCAGTCGAACATGTGTTCGCTATCACGGGTAGAGTGCGAGCATGGCAACCACCGCGCCAGAGGCACCCCACTGGGCTCGTGGGCTGAATGACTTGCAGCGACGGGCCGTCGACCATGACGGGGGGCCGCTGCTGATCGTGGCCGGTGCCGGAACGGGCAAGACCCGCACGCTGGTCAGCAGGCTGGCCCGCCTCCTCGACGACGGAGTGGCCCCCGAGAGGATCCTTCTGGTCACGTTCAGTCGGCGGGCGGCGGCGGAGCTGATTCGACGTGCCGGTCAGATGACCGATCCCGCCACCTCCCGCCGCGTCGAGGCAGGGACGTTCCACTCCGTTGCCCACCGCGTTCTGCGCCGCTGCAGTGCAGCACTCGGATTGGCCGAGGGATTCAGCGTGCTCAACCAGGGCGACGTCCGCGACTTGATCGCGCTGGTCCGGGCCCCTATCGCCGCCGACAAGCGGCGCCGATTTCCCCGCACCGAGACGATCGCCGCTGTCTACGCACGCGTGGTCAGTGGCCAGCTGACACTCGAGGAGACAGTGACGCGATTCTTTCCGTGGTGCGCGGATGACACCGAGGGTCTGCGAGCAGTCTTTTCGGGGTACACGGTGCGGAAGCGAGCCCAGCAGCTGCTCGACTTCGAGGACCTGTTGTTGTACTGGCGTGCTGCCGTGGTCGACCCCCAGGTCGGCCCCGTGCTCGCTGCCAGCTTTGATCACATCCTTGTCGACGAGTATCAGGACACCAGTGTGGTCCAAGCAGACATCCTGCGGGCGCTCCGGTCCCACGACGGGCGCCTCACCGTCGTGGGTGACGACGCGCAGGCCATCTACTCCTTCCGCGCTGCCACCGTGCGCAATATCCTCGACTTTCCTATGCACTTCCCCGATGCGACGACGATCACTCTGGAGCAGAACTACCGCTCGAACAGACCCATCCTCGAACTGGCCAACGCCGTCATCGGTGGTGCAGCGGAGGGATATGGCAAGCAGCTGTGGACCGAGGAGAGCGGCGGGACGCGCCCGGTGCTGGCCACCTGCCCGGACCAGCAGTGTCAGGCCGAGGCCGTGTGCCAGACCATCCTCGAGCACTACGAGGCGGGCACCGCCCTCAAGGAGCAGGCCGTGCTGTTTCGTACTGCCCATCACAGTGATCTGCTCGAGGTAGAGCTCGGGCGACGTCGTATTCCCTTTGTCAAGTATGGCGGCCTCCGCTTCTTGGAGGCTGGCCACGTGCGAGACCTCCTGGCTGCTCTCCGCATGATAGAGAATCCGTGGGACGAGCTGGCGTGGATGCGAGTCCTGCAATTGGCCGACGGCATAGGCCCGGCGTCGGCCAACCGGATGGTCGAGACGCTCGGGGTGCGACAGTCCGCACGTGACGGTCACGATCCTCTGGTCGCCTTCTGTGCCGACCCCTGCGGTGCGGGTGCCACGCATCGTGCGAGAGACGATCTGACCTCGTTGGCTGCAGCCCTCGACACGTGCCGGACTGCCGCACTACCTACGGGTGTCCAGGTCGAGCTGTTGCGCTACGCGCTCGAGCCGATGATCCGGCGTCGGTACGACCGTCCGGAGCCGCGACTCGCAGACCTCGACGCCTTGGCTCGAATGGCATCTGACTTTGTCAGTCGCGACCGGCTGGTCGCGGAGCTCACCCTGGATCCACCCGTCTCGACAGGTGATCTGGCTGGTAAGCCGAGTTTGGAGGACGACTGGCTGACCCTTTCGACGGTGCACTCGGCCAAGGGCGGGGAGTGGGGAGTCGTTCATGTGATCCATGCAGCAGATGGGGCTTTTCCTTCTGACATGGCCACGGGCAACGACCAGAGCGTGGATGAGGAACGGCGCCTCTTCTATGTGGCGCTCACGCGAGCCCGAAGGCACCTTCACATCTATGCACCGTTGCGCTACCACCACGGAGACCCGGCTGGATGGACGGACAAGCACAGCTACGCTCAGCGGACTCGCTTCCTGCCACCGAGTGTCGACGGGCTCCTCGACCATCGAGCCATTCGGAGCGCCCTCGACGTACCCGTACCCGCTGCGGCGATCCCGGTCACTGGCAGAGTGGACGTCGTTCTTCGCGGGCTCTGGTAGTGCCTCTGGGGCTGGGTGCCGTCCGCTACGGGCTGCACCGCGCCCGACGCATGATCTTCCCCATGTCATCTCAAGAGGGCCCCACCGACGATCGGAGGGCCGACACGCGAGCCAGCATTTGGGTTCCAGCGTGTCCCACATCGTCTCGAGTGGTCCAGCGACCTTCTGGCTCCACTGCCGTTGACCAGGATGGTTGCGACGAGTCACGATTCACGGGGACCCCCTCGCGGCACCCACGGGCGGCCAATTCGACTTCAAAGAAGGTTGAGCTCACCGGCCCTGGCCAAGGCTTCGACGCGATTTCGCGTGCCCAGTTTTGAAAAAGTGCTCTGCAAGTAGGACTTCACGGTGTTGCGCGAGAGGTTCATGGCTTCTGCGATTTCGGGATTCGTCTCGCCAAGGGCCACCCGACGCAACACATCGTACTCGCGTCTGGTGAGCCCGAGCTGAGCGAGAGCGCTCGACCGCCGGCGTTCGACTTCGGCCGGGTCATCCGACCACGAGAGTTCCTCTCCAGCTCGAATACGGCCGAGAAGTTCGAGCATCTCGGCGCCGGAGGCGTCCTTGAGAAGCAGAGCACTTGCGCCGGCGCTGCGTGCAGCGGATATGGCAGCGTGGTCAGCAAACGCGGTGAAGATTACAAGAATTGCCTTGGGGGCACGGGCATGGATGCCTCTCACGATCTCAGGGCCGAGCATGTCCGGAAGACGCAAATCGAGCAACACCACGTCAGGTTCAAGCTCGCTGGCACAGTCGAGTGCCTCACGGCCCTTGCGCGCGTAGCCGACAACCTCGACCCAGGGCGTCCGGTGAACGAGCATCGCGACGCCATCCCTGACGATGGGGTGATCGTCGACGACGAGCAGGCGGAGCGGAGCCTCCTCGTCAGCAGGGGACCCAAGCACGAAATGTCACCCCTCCTTCTTCGTTTTCGGTGACGTTGAGCCGGCCACCGAGCCGCCCAAGACGGTCAGATGCAGCTCGAAGGCCGAGCCCGGATCTCTCGTCGCAGGCGGGCGCCAAGCCATCGCCATCGTCGGCGACGGCAACGGTGATGCCGCCTTGCGTCGCGGCCGCGGTGAGGACGACCGATCGGGCGTTCGCATGTTTCCCGATGTTGAGGAGGGCCTCTCGAACACTGTCGATCAAGGCTCGCGCCAGGATTGGCTGCAGCGGGGGGAGATCGGTGAGGATGATCACGCGCGCCGGGCAACTAGAGCGATCCTCGAATGCCCTGACATCGGCTCGCAGCGCCACCGCCAGAGCGACTTCCTCCGGTGAGCTCGACAGGGCCGTCAGCGACTGCCGCAAGGTCTGGGCGGCTTCAATGGCTTGCCCCTCGATGGTGTCAAGTCGCCGACGCAGTTCAGGGAGGGCTTCCAAATCCTCCCCGATGGAACGTACTCCGGCGGTGATGGCGAACAGCATGGCGCCGACCGAGTCATGAAGGTCGAGAGCGAGACGATGGCGCTCCTCGAGGACGGCGACCTCGGCGGCACGGCGAGCCCGCTCCGCAACTGCCGCTGCAGTCGCGGCTCGCTTGGCTTCCAATTGCATCGCGTCTATCGCCTTGCTCCCGAAAGCGGTGGGGGACCGATTCGAGCCAAAGAGGACACCAAGAGTTCGGCCGGCAAACTTGATCGGAACGGCGAGCATGCCCTGCAGGCCTTCGGCTTCGACTTCGGGGTCGAATTGATGCGTGATCTCGCGCGACCGGACATAGTTGGGAACGAAGCGAGGCTCGCCCGACGCGAGAACCTGACCTCCAAGGCCGTAGCCCGTCGGCACGACCATTCCGTCAGGCTCGGATGCTCGCGTGCGTTGGAAGTAGTGAAGGGCCATTCCGGAGCCCTCTTGGGATACCCCGATCCAAGCAACTTCGAGGCCGGTGGCCGCCGGTACGCCAGCGGCGACCACCCGGAATGCCTCGGTGGGATCGAGCAAGCCGAGGAGGGATGCGCTTTCGTCATCGAGGATGGACCACGGCTCGGCAGCGGGCTGAGTCGCGGGTCCCGGGCGATCGAATCGAGTCATGAGATCCGATTCACTTCCTCCACCTCTTGTTCGATGTTGCTGCTGCAAAGTCTGCCATGGCGAACGGTGACACGGCGCCAGTGTGGACATTTGGGATCATCTCGAGCAAACCCCGGCTGGACGGACCGAGGGCCCTGCTGTTGCGGCGGCCGTGGCGTCGCGGTGCCGCGAGCACCGCGTACAGAGGGTCCATGGTCGCCTGTCCTTGTTCGATGCCGTCCAGTTGCCGTTGGAGCCCGCAGCTCCGATCGCCTTGTCAAGAGATTCCGCTACTCATGAGAGCACTCCCGTGTATTGCCCGGTACGCCCGAATGGACGGATTTCGTCAATGGTAATCCTGAGATTCCCTCCATCTGGAGGTACCATGCCCTGCAGCGCCGGCGCATAGTCCGAGGGGCAGGGACAGCGCGAGCAGGCGATTCGCGGCTGGTTGAATCGTCATACCCCTGGGGGAGATGGGAGCAATGGCTGTTCTGAGCACCACTCGCGGGTTCACCTTCGAGACGCTCACCAGCGGCCTCGTGATTCAGCACGAGTCCATGTCACGAGCTCACTCGTCGAGCAATGCCAGTGCACGTGTTTGGCCTCGTCGGTAGTGACTCTTTCGGTGCAAGGGGACCAGTTGGGAATCCCGCCGGACATCGCTCGTTCTCGTGCCGTGAGATCCTATCGGGCATCGAGACGTAGATGACCGCCGCCATGATTGAGCCGCCCGCCTTCACCAAGGGTGAGGGCAAGACACTCCTCGTCGAGGGGCTGAGTGTCGGATTCGGGGGCCTTCTCGCCCTCGATCAAGTCTCAATGACTGCCCTCCAAGGAGAGATCGTCGGGGTGATCGGACCCAATGGCGCGGGCAAGACGACCCTGTTCAACATCATCTGCGGATTCGTGCGAGCAGATTCGGGTCAAGTCAGTTACGGCGGATCTTCGCTGCTCGAGCACCACCATCCCCACGATCTGACCAAGCTCGGGATCGCTCGGACCCTCCAAGGTGTTGGACTCTTCGCTGGGCTGACGGTCCTCGAAAATGTGATGTCTGGCGCTCAGGCCGGCCTTCGCTGTGACATCGGGTCCGCGTTCCTCGGTTTGTGGCGCTCCAGTAGAGAGGAGCATCGGGTAGCGATGCGGGCACGCATATTGCTCGATGACTTCGGCATTAGCGCCTACGCCCGGTATCTCCCCGCCGCGCTGCCCTACGCCATTCAAAAGCGCGCCGCACTCGCACGGGCTCTCATCGCAGAACCGAGCCTGCTCTTGCTCGACGAGCCGGCCAGTGGGTTGTCGAACGTCGAGATGGATGATCTCGCTGCAATGATTCGAGGCCTCAGTCCTCGGATGGGCGTCCTCCTCGTTGAACATCACATGGATCTGGTCATGTCGGTCTGCGACCGTCTGATCGTTCTGAATTTCGGTCAGGTGATCGCTGACGGAACTCCCGATTCCATCCGATCAAACCCGGAAGTGGCTACGGCCTATTTGGGTAACGAAGTCCACGAGTCGTCCGGTCACCTGCAGGGATTCGACGATGCTTGAGATCCAAGACCTCAGCGTCTCCTATGGAGCGGTGAATGCACTCAACTCGGTGACGATCACCGCACAGCCCGGTGCGATCACGGCGATTCTCGGTGCCAACGGTGCGGGGAAGACCACCCTGCTTCGTTCCATCTCGGGGTTGGTAAAGCCTCGCTCGGGTTCCATCCGCTTCCGGGGAGAGGAACTAATCGGGAGGACGGTGGAAACTATTGCGCGACGGGGCGTCGCCCATGTCCCTGAAGGTCGCGGCATCATCGAGGAGCTGACCGTGGAGGACAACCTCCGACTGGCCACTCTCTGGTGCCTGGGACGCCATGAGCGCCAGGGGGCAATCGAGGCAATATTCGAGCTCTTCCCCCGGCTCAGTGGCTTCAGTCGGCGTCACGCCTCGACGCTCTCAGGTGGAGAGCGCCAGATGTTGGTCATCGGCCGGGCGTTTATCTCGCGACCAAAGTTGCTCCTGCTCGATGAGCCATCGCTTGGGTTGGCGCCGCTCGTGACCGCACAACTCATGGAACTGCTTCGAAACCACACAGACGGAACGGATCTGACCGTCGTACTTGTGGAGCAGAACGCGCGCAGCGCGCTGTCGGTCTCTGTGGACGCCGTGGTGCTCAATCTTGGCGAAGTGGTGGTTTCCGACACTGCTGCCGCAGTGGCTGCCGACAGTGGCTTGCGACATCACTACCTGGGGTTCTAGGTCGTCAGCATGGGCCTCTTCATCAATGTCACTCTCGATGGCGTCTCCAACGGAATGATCTTTGCTGCCCTGGCCTTGGCACTCGTGCTGATCTTTCGAGCGACCAAGATCATCAACTTTGCCCAAGGGGCAATGGCCATGATGACGACGTTTCTCGCCTCGAGTCTCCTAGCTCAAGACCTCGGTTATTGGTGGGCCTTCGTGGCGGCGCTGGCAATCGGTTTCGTCTTTGGCGCGCTCGTCGAGCGGGTCCTGATTCGTCCGCTGAAGGGCAAGTCCGAACTCAATCCGGTCGTAGTGACCATTGGGTTACTGGTCGTGCTGGAGGGCATGGCCGGGGCCATCTATGGCAATGCAAGCCGCGGATTTCCCGCTGCGTACTCCCAAAGTGGGATCACCATCGGTCATTCCAAGATTGCGTTTTCACACTTCGACGTTTTCATCGTCGTGGCAGTCCTCGTTCTCATGATCGCTATCCTCGTGCTCTTCCGGGCAACCACGCTCGGTCTTCGGATGCGCGCGTCGGCCTTTGCCGGGGAGATCTCGAGGCTGCTCGGTGTGCGTGTCGGGATGCTCCTCACCCTCGGTTGGGCCCTAGCGGGTGTGGCCGGGTCGTTGGCTGGTCTCCTCGTTGCACCGACAAGCTCTTTCAGCCCGTATTACATGGACCTCGTCCTGGTCTATGCATTTACGGCAGCGGTGATCGGGGGTCTCGAAAGTCCGGTTGGGGCGCTGATCGGGGGAGTGATCACCGGGCTTTGTATCTCGTATGTCGGGGGCTATCTGGGTTCGGGGCTCCAGCCGTTGGGTGCCTTGGTACTGCTCATGGTCGCCCTCATGGCTCGGCCGGAGGGGATCTTCGCCAGACCCCCGGCTCGGAGGGTGTGAGATGACCCAGCCAGGTCCCGCAGATCACGCGCTGGACAACATCTCGTGGTTGTGGCGTCTGCGACTACCAACCCAACCATTGCTGCGCCACCTGATCTTCGCGCTCTGCGGGGTCGGGATCTTGTATCTCCTTACTTCCTTGCTCAGCCCGTACAACGATTACGAGGTCGGCGAGATTGCGTTGTACGTCATTGCCCTGGCTGGCCTGAGTCTGCTTACCGGGATGAACGGGCAGATCTCGCTTGGTAATGGGGCTTTCATGGCCGTCGGGGCGTACACCATGGCCCTTCTGATGACCCACACGCAGCTGAACTTCATCGTCGAACTGCTGGCCGCCATCGGCGCGGCAGCTGTGATGGGTCTCTTGATCGGCATACCCGCTACTCGATTGAAAGGCCCGTATCTGGCGGGGATGACCCTGCTCTTCGCGTTGGCCCTTCCCCCGATTGCCGACAAATGGAGTACCACTTTCGGTGGCGACCAGGGGCTGACCACGACAGTGCCGAACGCTCCGGGGAACATAAACCCCGAAGAGTGGCTGGCTTGGATCCAAATCATCGGCGCGCTGATCACCCTGGTGCTGTTGGCCAACCTCATTCAAAGTCGGTTCGGACGCTCATTTCGAGCGGTGCGCGACGACGAGATTGCAGCGTCCCTGACCGGGATTCATGTTGCTCGAACAAAGGTGCTGGCATTCGTGATCAGTGCGGGCTGCGCCGGGCTGGCCGGCGGATTCCTCGGACTGTCCACCGGGGTGGTCAATACCGGGGAGTTTCCTTTGACCCTTTCCATTCAGCTGTTGGCCGCCATGGTACTCGGGGGGACAGGCAGTCTCATGGGCATGCTGTGGGGGGCGGTCCTCTTGGTGTACCTCCCGCAGTGGTCGACTTCGCTCTCCGGCTATTTCAACCTCGGGAGCGGGGCAAGTGCCTACCTCGCTACCATTATTTTCGGCGCCGTCTTGATCGTGGTCATGATCGCGGCCCCTACGGGTATCCAAGGAGGCCTGCGGTGGACGTGGCGGCATATCTCGGGTTCCATGTCCCGCCCAGGCGCCGTCATTCCCCCAGTGTCAGAACTCCCGGGCGGCCAGAGCCCCCATGTTCCGATGAGATGAGGGCTAGCGATGGGCGAAGTATTACATCAGGAAAAGAAGAATTACACAATGAGAAAAGGAGCAGCAATGAGACATAGCAATCACACTGCCATCGGCAGGTGGACACGCGTCCTCGTGGCAAGTGCCATGGGCGTCACGCTGGCGACAGTCGTTCTGTCACCCTCAGCGGGTGCCTCAGGTTCGTCAGCTCCGGGGGTGACCTCCACTGGGATCTCCATCGGGGCGACCGTCCCGCTCACCGGGCCAGCTGCCCCGGGATACGACGAGATTGCGCCAGCAATGAATGCAGTGTTCGGGTGGGTCGATGCCCACGGTGGGGTCGATGGGCGCAAGATCAGCTACAACTATCTCGACGATGGGTACAATCCGGCGAACACTGCAACGCTGACCCGCAAGCTGGTCCTCCAAGACAACGTCTTCGCCACTGTCGGATCGCTTGGAACCCCCACGCAGGCTGCGGTGCAAGGGTTCTTGAACTCACAGAAGGTGCCCCAGCTCTTCGTTGAGTCCGGCTGCAACTGTTGGAGCAATCCGAAGTTCCCCGAAAGCTTCGGATGGCAGCCGCCGTACACCGTGGAGGGCAAGGTCCTCGGCGCCTACATCAAGGCTCACTTCGCTGGAGAGAAGGTCGGCTATCTGTCCCAAGGTGACGAGTTCGGCCAAGACTTCATCAAGGGAATGGACATGGAGATCCCTTCGGCGTCGGTGGTGTCACGCCAAACCTATGACGCCTCTACGTTGGCTGGTCCTCTGTCCAATCAGGTGGCGGCGTTGAAGGCGGCCGGAGCGCAGGTGGTTGCGATGGCCACGATCCCAGCGGCGACAGCGCTGGCGATGCTCCCAGCCGCAGCCATTGGTTATCAACCCCAGTACGTCATTTCCAATGTCGGAGCTGACGCCCCGACCGTCGGACCGCTGCTTTCGTCGTTCACGCAGAAGGGCGGAGGCACTGCGGCACAGGCCAAGGCAACAGCAGGTCTGTTGAACGGGGTCATCACCGATTCGTACTTCGCGCCAGAGTCCGACGTGACCAATCCGTGGGTCAAGGTCGAGACGAAACTGCTGACCGACTACGCGCCGAGCCTCTACGCCAAGTCAGGGTTGGACGGCAACACCCAGTACGGCATTGCGCTGGGCTTGACCTTCGTCCAGGCCCTGCAGGCCGCCGGGAAGAACCTGACTCGGGCCGCGCTCATCAGTGCCATCGAAGGATCCGGCAAGAAGTTCGTTACACCCGGCTTCGTGCCGCTGTCGTATTCGAGCAGTGTGCACTACGGCTTCCAGGGACTCGAGGTCGTGAAGCTCAGCACCACCGCCCCGCCGGCGGTGACGCCAAGCGGCAGCTGGATCGGTGGCATTGCGGTTTCGCCAGTAGAGACGACCAATGTGGGATCGGGTCCGGTGGTCAAGTACACAGGAAGAACTTCGACGCCTCCGGCGAAGCTGGCTTCCACGTCGTAGCCAGCCAATCTGATCGACGCGCTGATGGTGGGGGTATGACACCCTCACCATCAGCGCGTCGGTACGTCTGCGAGACGCACTCGGAGAGGACCGAGGGCTTGACCACCCTCTGTCCACAGATCTACCGGATGCTGAGCAGGCTGAGGCTGGTCCAAGTGAATCGGCCTGGGTTTCGCAGGGCCTCTCGCCTGCCCTGATTCTGGTGGAGTCGCCTGGATGGACACATGCAGCTGTGGTGGGGTTGCATCGAGTCTCGAACTCGACCGTTGAAAACATGCAGAGACAGGATGTACCCGCCAACTCAAACTTGGACGTTCAGCCTTCCTTGTCGGCTTCGCCCACCGCGCTCTGACTCACCTTCACAATCCTTTGGGCGAGTTCGCTCCACGTGCCGGCAAGCTGCTCTGCCATCTTGAACGCCGAATCGATGATCTTCTTGCGTGGGCCATCGTCCGAACTCACGTCAGGAAAGACGCCGTTGACGGTGTCAAGGAACTTCCGCACCGCCTCGAGCGCCGAGGTCTCTGCCCCCTGGAGCGTTTCGATGATGCGTTCAACGTCATCGGATCCTGTCTCTGTACCGGGCATCAAGCCCTCCTTCTCTAGGCCCTCGATTCGCCAACCTGTGGCTACAGCAATGGTGTCCGGGTGGACGGGAGCGAAACAGAGCCTTCGGCACGTTCTGGTCCTCGAGAGGTGCCCTCGATCGCCGATCGGCAGGGCGCCCTTAGCCCTGGTCAGTCCGCAGACGACGCTCCGAGCCGGAGTCCGCTGATGAACCGACACACGGCATAGTGTCCCTTCGACGCGGGCCACCTCGGGCAAAGAGTGGACACAACCTCGGGCGAGATGGAGTCGTATCGGCGCGCACCTTGGGCAGCAGAGCGAGCAACTCCTTGGTATCGATCTGATTCCTTCGAGGGGCTGCGGTATGCCGCTATTCCAACTCGTCGTCGGGTGGCGCGCTGGTCAGGAGCTTCCGCCACTGATCGTCGGGCACGTTGGCCGGCGTGGTCGACTTGAGGAAGTCCTCGAGCACAGCGAGGAACCGGTCGGCATTCCGCCACGGCAGGAAGTGCCCGGCGCCCTTGAGGACCTCGAGCCGGGCACCGGGGATGGCCTCGGCGGCACGGTAGGCATGTTCCACCGGGATGATCCGGTCGCGGTCACCCCAGACGATGAGGGTCGGAACCGCCGCAGCCAGGTACAGCCGATCATGTGCGCTCACCCGCTGGCCGGCGATGTCGATCACCGAGCGCACGGTGTTGACGAAGGCCATCTGGCCGTGCCGGTCGG